>Ga0207897_100596_pt1 | contig 10431 bp, 10 predicted proteins | sample LinPmetageLP42_FD_184054 | JGI IMG/M metagenome (GOLD analysis project Ga0207897, IMG submission 184054) | Marine viral communities from the Pacific Ocean - LP-42 (SPAdes) | ecosystem: Environmental > Aquatic > Marine > Oceanic | place: Pacific Ocean | collected 2010-08-27
CAGGCTGGCTAACGGGTAAATTGGTGGCTTCACAATCCAGACACACCAATGAAATATCATCAAACTGTTCTTGCCCTTGCTGAAAAGTCTGGAATGATCCGACTAACCCCTCAAAGTCTCGCTCGCGGGCATAGCGTAACAACAGAGCCTCGAATCCCCGTTCAGATAATCGTTCATCAGCCTTGTTGGTCATCTCCACCACACCGTCGGTATAGGTTATCAGGCGGATGTTTTTCTCAACAAAACAATGACTAACCTGACTACTGAACTCTTCCGGAGACAAAATGCCCAATGCCATATGCTCAGGCACCAGTCGCTTCTCGACTTCTCCGGCTTCATTTATCAGCAGAGCATCAGGAATGCCACCATTCCAATAAGTTAAACGATCGCCATTGGCTGACAACTCAGCAACAAAAGCAGCACAAAACATGTCATCGGGTAACAGCTTAACCAGTTTGCGGTTAAACTCTTCAACCATGTTAGCTATTGAGAGCCCTTTTTCAGCTGAATCAAAAAAGGTTTGAGCAACGGGAAGAGCACCGGTAGCAGGAGCTAACCCGTGTCCGGTGAAGTCACCGACAAACAGATAAAAATTTCCCAGAGGTCCGGCTTTAGAGAGAACTAAGTCACCGTTAAACTCGCTGGCCGGTGCAAGATAGGTTTTTAAGAACGGATATTCTGTTTCGTTTTCCTGCAGCGCGTTAGCCAGCATGTGCCTGACCACATTCTGCTCTCGCTCCATTCGGTTAGAATGATAAGCCAGAGTTTCATTTTTACCTTTGAGGGAATAACTCAACTCGCGAACCCGCGCATGAGCATTTAGTTTTGCCTGCAGGACAACCGGCTCAAAAGGCACGCTAATAAAATCATCCCCTCCGGCCTCAAGGCATTTCAACAAGGTTTCCTGATCATCCAGTGCCGTAATAAATAAAATCGGCAAATGGACATCGCCGCTTAGGGCTTTTAACCGGGGAGCAGTCTTAAGCCCATCCATAACCGGCATCATAACGTCCAGTAGCACCACGTCCGGCGCCAGACTGGCGAAAATGTCTATAGCCTCAATGCCGTTATCAGCGCAGGTGACCTGATGGCCAAAGCGTTTAATCAGACCACTCAGCATCACCTGGTTAGCAGGCTGATCATCGACAATCAGTACCTTCATCAGGCAATAACAAACATCTTATCAAAGCGGGATATATCGAGAATACGACGCACGTCCGGTTTAGCATTAATCAGTTGAATACCTTTAACGCTGCTGCCTAAAGACTTACGCATGTTGAGCAGCATACCGAGCGCCGAGCTGTCCAGATAATCGGTTTCCCTCAGGTCGATAATTACGGTTGGTTGTGAATCACCAATATGACTGTAGGCCTGACGGAATTCCTGTACCAGGCTAAAATCAAATTTCCCTTTAATAGCAATAACTAACTGCTTACCATCATTTGAAAAGTCGCGACTAACGTTCATACTCACCTCTTTTTTTAATGAGCATAACACAGATTTTCTGATTGAGTTTATCTGCTGAATACCCTACTCTTTCGGTCACAATAAATCCTAATTATGTGATTATGGCAATAGCCTTTGACGAACTCCGTATTTTGCTTATCGAACCTTCCGATGTGCAAAGAAAAGTAATTACTCAGCACCTGAACCAGGCGGGCATTCAACATACCCGTGGCGCTTCAACCATTGCTGAAGCAAAAGAAGAAATACTTCGCTGGCAACCCGATATTGTCACCAGCGCTATGTATTTTTCTGACGGCACTTCACATGAACTCATTGAATTCATTAATAGTAACGACTTAAAAGATACTTTACATTTTATGTTGGTGTCATCCGAACATCGTGCCGATCAGCTGGAGCAATTCAAACAAGCGGGTATTATTGCCATTTTACCAAAACCTTTTACGCCGGATCAGCTCCAGCGGGCTATTACCGCTACCATGGACATGATGGAACCCGAGCCACTTCATCTTGAGCTTTATGATGTCGAGGATTTGCGGGTATTAATTGTTGATGACAGCATGACCTCGCGCCATGTCTTAAGACGTGTATTTGAAAATCTGGGTGTGGAGAGCTTTGTTGAAGCAGAAAATGGTCAGCAGGCAATTGATATCTTAGTGGAACATCAATTTGACTTGATCGTCACCGACTTTCATATGCCGGAGGTAAACGGCAGTGAACTCACCCAATACATTCGCAATAGCTCAGCACATGCTCACACTCCGGTACTGATGGTGACTGCACGCGCCAATGAGCCACAACTTGCTAACGTAAAACAAAGCGGTGTCGATGCCTTAACCGACAAACCCTTTGAACCGGCAACGCTAAGAAAACTCATCGCCCGTTTATTAAACAGTTGAGCCTGAATTTAAGAATTAATATTGTCCGTTAAAATGAAAAGCCCCTGCCAGTTGAACTGACAGGGGCTTTTTCGTTTTAGACTTAGCCAAAGAGCGGCTATTCAGATGGTTTCTGACGATACTTCTCGTAAAGCTCAGTATGTCGGCTGCTTAAGCTTACTTTGCGTCCATCAATATAAAGATGCGTTAACTTTTGTCCTATTGGATCAAGTAAGTCACCTTCAGAGACACTCAGTGAGGCACTTTTACCCACTTCCAGTGAACCCAGCTTATCGGCAACTCCCATAATCTCAGCCGGCTTCAATGTAATAGCTGCAAGAGCCTGCTGTTGATCCAGGCCAAAAGCAACCGCATTTCCGGCAGCAAAAGGTAAGTTACGTACGTCCCAGTAACCCGGATAAGAAATAGCAAAGTTAACTCCTGCTTCAGCCAAACGCGCTGGTGAAGCAAAGTCCTGATCATAACCTTCATCATTGCGTGCCGGCAGACCGTAAGGCGAGCCAAAAACAACAGGAACATTAAGCTCGGCTAGCTTATCGGCAATACGCCAGGCATCTCTGGCTCCCATAAGCACCAGTTCAAAGCCATACTCCTGAGCAGTATCAATGGCCTGCTCCAGCTGACGTTTGTCGTCTGCGTGTACGTACAGCTTCTTACTGCCGTCAAACAAGCCCGTCATAGCTTCCCAGCGCTGGTCCAGATCAATTTTACGATCGGCCTGCTTCGCATCGTAGTAAGCCTTTGCATCAGCGAAGACTTTCATTAGTTGCTGACGGGATTCCTCGTTCGCTTTACGCTGTTCTTCAGGTGAACGTCTTTCCCACCAGGTATTTACTACATATGTGCGCGGCCAGGAAACGTGCACACCTATTTCTCCGGCGACCAGAGCGTCCTGATAGTTCCACCCATCTAAGTTCATTAAAGATGACTGACCGGCTACCAGCGAGCCCTCAGGAGCTACCTGAGCGTGTGTAATGCCATGATAACGTACCGTCGGGATAATTTCCGAATCAGCATTAAAGGCAATGTGACCGGCAACTTCCGGGTGCACATCACCCACTTCACGCGCGTCGCGGGTTGCCCGTACTGCTTCAATTTCATTCAGGCCAATAGTGGTATCCATGGCAATAACTCCCGGATACACGTGCTGACCGGAAATATCGATAACTTCAGCGCCGTCCGGAATACTGACATCCTGCCCAATAGCGGTGATTTTACCGTTTTCAAACACCAAGTCTGAGTTGGTAAGCACTCCGTCAGAAACGGTATGCAAGGTTCCACCCTGAAGTACAATAGGGTTGCTTTGCTTTTCGCCCGGAACTTCATCATGTGCCGCAGCACTATTAAGCGTCAGCGCACTGACTAATGCGGCACTAACGGTTGTAAGTAATTTATTCATTAGTGTTGTCCTCCGTGCTGATGCCCTTTACCGGTAAAGTGATCTAACCAAAAGTCGTGTTCAGTATCACAATGCCAGGTAGGCTGATCCGACTTATAACCGTCTTTAGCCCCTATTTTTGCATCATCACCTGCCGCTAAAACTTTTTGGATAAGTGCGTTCTTTTCTTGTTTAACCGCCTGCTGTCGTTGTTTATCCAGTTCGCGGTCGAAGAACTTACGGCCGTTAATCCAGGTTTGCTCTGCTCGCGCATAAGCACTTAACGGATAATGGCTCCAAAGTACGAAATCGGCGTGTTTGCCTTTTTCAACAGACCCTACATAACTGTCCACTTTCAACTGTTTAGCCGGGTTAATGGTGACCATTTTCAATGCTTCGTGTGGATCCATACCACAATAACGAACAGACTTAGCGGCTTCAGTGTTTAAACGACGTTGTAAATCGTTACTATCAGAATTGATACTGGTTAGCACACCTCGTTCGCTCATCAGGCACGCGTTGTGTGGAATAGCATCATAAACCTCGAACTTATAAGCCCACCAGTCCGCAAAGGTTGAACCGCTGGCGCCATGCTCTGCCATTTCGTCAGCTACCTTGTAGCCTTCCAGAATGTGAGTAAAGGTATCCAGAGTAAAACCAAAGTCCTCGGCGACTTCCATTAACATCAAAATTTCTGACGCAACGTAAGAGTGCGCATGAACAAAGCGTTCGCTGTTCAGAATTTCCAGTAACGTCTCCAGACGATAATCCGGCCGTGGAGCTGCAGCTTTATTACGCTCAGAACGGCTCATACGTTCATAAGCCTGTTTCCGCTGCTGGTACTCAAGCGCCGCCTGGAAACCGTCACGCACAATGGTTTCAACGCCCAAACGAGTTTGAGGGTAACGAACGGTCATGTTGTCGCCCCAGTTACTCTGTTTAACGTTTTCGCCCAATGCAAACTTGATAGACTCAGGGGCTGCATCGAACTTCATGACATTAGCATCGGCTCCCCAGCGTAACTTGATCACTTGCGCCTGACCGCCAATAGGGTTAGCTGAACCATGGAGCAACTGTGCCATGGTCGTCCCGCCGGCCAACGAACGGTAAATGTGAATATCGTCCGGATTAACCACATCACCAATTCGAACTTCAGATGTCACCGCTTCAGAACCTTCGTTAACACCACCTTCAATAGCAATATGTGAATGCTCGTCGATAATGCCCGGAGTCAAATGCATTCCTGCGCCATCAATTTCAGTCACGCCGGAAGGTGCAGACAAGTCTTTGCCGATGGCTGCAAATTCGCCATCTCGAACCAGCACATCCGTTTCTTCAAGAATACCGTCGTCAGTTGCAGTCCAGACCGTTACGTTGCGGATAAGAACATCCTGACGCTCCGGCAAACCGTCCAGGCCGTATGCCACATTCGGGAACGTTAGTTCACTAACATATTCCACTGGTTCTGCTTCATCGCTTGTTTCAGTCTCGCTTTCGGCTGAATCCATTTGAGCCTGTAAACTGACTTCCTCACCATCAGGAGAGACAGCCGTTACTGAAAAGGTTCCCTGGGCTTCAGGTTCCAGCTTAAAGCGCCAGCTTCCAGCCGGTTCTGCGTCCAGGTCGGCAACAAAAGACAAAGACTCATTACCCGACTGCACGTGACGTAAAGCGCTGGTCTTTTCATTAACCTTAACTTCACCGCTAAGCGTAGCACCAGAATTAATCGCAATTTCGATATCCTGGTTATTCAGTTTCATGTTGTAATTGCCGACAAAATCGACTTTATCCCGGGATACCAGCTCGTTTTCTTCGCCCTGCAACCAAACTGACTGAATGGTGCCATCTGCAAACAAATCGCCTTTGACCATAACAAAGTCAGCCTTGTAACCCTGAGCCAGCTTCCCTGCTTTGTTGTCTACCCCGGCAATTTTCGCCGGAATAGTCGTCAACGCAGCAAGAGCCCGTTCTTCGCTCAAGCCATGCTTCACGGCTTTGCGCAGGTTAGGCCAGAAGCTGTCCGCCTTTTCTAAGTCGTGCAAAGTCAGAGCAAAGTTGACACCGGCCTCGGCTAGCATTGCCGGGTTAGACGGAGCGCGCTCCCAGTGGCGCAATTTTGCTAAATCGACATCGAGGTGCCCATCAACATCGCCAACATCTGGTGCAGCCGGAAAGTTAAGTGGAAGAATTAAATCACTCCCGGCATTTTTTACCGCGCCTAAGCGCGCATATTCATAACCAGAGGCAACGTAAACCGACGGCACTTTGAACTGATCAAAGACATCATCAGCACGTAACAATGACTTTTCATTGCTTACTTTAAAAACAATTCCGGTATTCTCGATATCTGTCAGTGAATCAAGCGCCGCATTAAATTCAACCGATTGATTATGCGACTGCTTTCCATAAGAGTTTTCATACCAGTTAGCATCAGATAAGGTTTGTCTGACCAGCGCAATACTGCCCATTAGCGATGACGGGTACTGCTGCTGTGAGGAGCCTTTATCAAATGAACCGAAGTGCTTTGCCTCACTTTGGTAAATAACGTCATTAGGTATTTTGTCTGCCAGCGAAACCGCTACCGCCTGCCCCTGAAAAATACCGTCTAAGTTAGCTGACTGCACACTGGTGAAACCTTGTGACACCCATTTATTCGCGTCTTCAGAATTGGTCTTAAACTCACTGAACCAGTGTTTTTGCGAGTGAATCGCGTCATTTGCCGCGTTGCCGCCCTCACGCTCATTGTTATAAATTGGCGTATCTGAACGTTCTTGCTCACTGCTAACGTTAATTCCGTAGCTGCTGTAGGGGTCAATAAATCCCGGGTAAATCGTGTATCCGGTGCCGTCAATCACCCGCGCTCCTGCAGGAGCCCGATTATTGCGCTCAATTGACTGAACAGCGCCATTTTCAATAACCAAAGTGGCGTTAGTAATAGATTTTCCCGGCTCAGTAATAATTGTTGCATTCTGAATTGCTGTCAGACTTGGCGTGTTATCCCGCATCCCGTTTGTCCGGGAAGTCTGATCAGCCGCAACCGAAGCGGTCAGTACTGACGTTACCGCTAACGTCAAAGCACTGAACTGATGCACTTTTTTCATGAATTGTCCCCATTTTGACTTATTCTTGTCATTTAGTTATCTCATTAGATAAGTTACTTTGTTATACATAGAGGTGACAAGCATTAACCGACAGATCGTGTATTATTAACGATCAGTGAATTCAATAAACGGAGTGTTTCAATGAAAAAACAATTACTAACAACAGCTCTAGCTGGCCTGATGACTCTGTCATTCAATGTAGCCGCTGATGAAACCGCCTTTAACGATGCCGATAAAGCCGTAGAGTACCGTCAAAAAGCATTGTCTGTTATGAAAGAAAACTTTTCCGCTATGGCCGCTATGGTAAAAGGCGAAGTTGAATACAACGCAGATTTTTTTCAACGTCGTGCAAATGATTTTGAGAAAATGTCAGGTATTCCGTGGGCCGGTTTTGCCGTTGAGGGCGCAATGCCAGGCAATAACTCTGATGCATTAACTGCCATATGGGATAACTGGGATGACTTTCAGCAGCGCGCTAATGACTTGCAAGAGTACGCTGCGAAACTGGCTGAAGTTAGCCAAGAAGGCTCTATTGACTCAATAAAACCCGTTTTTATGGACGCCGCAAAAACCTGCAAAGGTTGCCACGACGAATATAAAGACTAGTTAAACAGCAACATTAAGATTAACCAGACAGCAACCGCTAAAATGAGCCCCTGCCAACCGGGTTTTAGATTTGGCGCTTGCTGACTGGTGATTCTGTAACCATGCACCATGGAAGCCACTAAAGGTGTTCCTTTAAAGCGATAAAAAAGCACGGCCAGAATATGTACGGCAATAACAATTAATATTACGTCGAACTGGGTTTTATGCCAGCTGGTTACCGCTTTTTGCCCATCCGAAGATAGCCAATTAGATAATGGCCCCGAAAATAAAATGGCGTCGGTTGAAAATAGTCCCGTAATAACCTGGCTTAAAAGCAACCCAAGCATAATGATGACAGCCCAGCCACCAGCAGTGCTGTGGGTGTTTTCTGCTTCATAGCGCCCTTTAAAAACATTATGCAGATGCTTCAAGATAGCCTTAGGAGACTTTAAAAAGGTTTTAAAACGGGCATTTTCGCTACCAAATATTCCCCAGCAAATTCTGACTAAAAGTAACGCAAGTAGTGCAGCTCCATGCGGCCATTTTCAACGGTCCACCAAAGCCCGCCTAAAAGAACAATAAGCAAGCCGTGAAACACCCGAATAAAGCTATCCCAAACTTTTATAGAATTTCCTTTCTGTTTCATATTGTTAGCTCCAAATTACTGGGAATATAAAAAGCTAAGTGCTAGGGTATAATTAATTCCATTAAATGGGTAGTGACTATGCGCAAAGTTCTTATTGCTGACGACGACTTTATCAGCCTTGAAGTGTTAAAAGCGATGCTGGCCAATTTTGAGGTAAGTATATTAACAGCAATGACAGGGGAAGAAGCTTTGAACCTGGCAGGAGAGGCTCCGGATCTTATCTTTCTGGATTACGAAATGCCGGACATGTCGGGAGCTGAAGTCTGCCAGGAGTTGCGACAAAGCGATATGCACAAGAACACACCGGTTATCGCTATCACCAGTCATCAAAGCGCGAGCGAAATGAGCGCTTGTCGTGAAGCCGGCATGAATGCAACATTGCATAAGCCGGTTTCACCAGAAGCGCTTAGCGAGTTAATGACTGAATACTTATAAAGCTTGTAGCCAGCAACTATTATTGATGCTTGAATCTTTGGTCGTCTGCCAGCTGCACCAAAGATTCGCTTTCTTTCAGGAACTGACTGGAAAATTCACCGAAATACTGGCTAACTTCATCGAAAAGCGATATAAAGTCAGATTTTTTACCGTTTTCGATATCATCAATGATTGCTGAGAATTGCTGTAGATAACGTCTGATCGATGCAAATTGTCCTTTGTTCGCAGCAATAATATCGGCATAAAGTTCCGCATTTTGCGCAAACAAACGGCCAATCATCATCAATTCCATTCGATAAATAGGCGAGCTCAGTTCCAGCAACTCTTTAATATCGACACGTTCATTAGCTAAGTGAACACCGTAAGCAAAAGTGCTTAAATGACGCATCGCCTGGATCCAGCCCATAGCGTCGTCATGCTTATCGGCATTCACTTCGTGTAAGTGCGCGCCCCAGTTAACAAACTGGTCCAGTAACCACTGATAACGCTCAGTCTGACGACCGTGAGTAACAACCACCAGCTGCTTCGCCAAGTTCTGCACAGAAGGACCAAACATAGGATGCAAGCCAACGACAGGGCCGCGATGCTGTGCCAGCATGGCATTTAAAGGAGCCGCTTTAATACTGGTTACATCAGCCAGAACACAGTCCTCCGCTAGAGGTGGTAACTGCTTTATCAATTCAACGGTCTTATTGACCGGCACACTCATCAATACCAACTGCGCCTGGCTTAAATCGTCCTTGTCTGGCCAGTCATCGTCTTTATCAATGGTTATTACCGAATAGCCTGTTTGCCGTAACTGACTGACCAGACGCGCACCCAAAGCTCCTTTACCGCCAAACACAAAAACCGGTCGTTCAAGTTGAGTCGAAGTTGCAGCCGCCTGTGCCGTTTGCGTCCGATACGACTCTCGAATAATACGACGAATAACATCTTCGATTAAGTCTTCCGACAAGCCTGCCTCTTTGGCTTTGCTTCTGCGCGCTTTTATTAAAGAACGTTCTCTCTGTGGAACGTAAAGAGGCTGTTTCAACGAACGTTTGGTTTCTCCCACAGCGGCAGTTAACTTTGCTCGCCGGGCAATTATCTCAATTAATTCGTTATCAGTGGCATCAATTGCATTACGCAGTTCTGATAATTGTTGGTCCGGGTCATGGCTCATGAGCGGTTATCTTATTCCTCTTTTATGGCTTCTATAACACGATGGTAGGCTTTCTGAATTTTTTGCATTTTAGCCACACTCCCGCCTTTATCGGGATGATACTTGTGTACTAACTTACGATATTGCTTTTTAATAAAGGTCTGGCTTGCCGGCGGTTCAACTTCCATAATCTGCCAGGCATCGTTCACAGGCATACTGGTTTCCACCCTAGAAGAAGAATGCCCCATGCGCCGCCAAAAATCATCCAGCATAGATTCAACATCAGCGCCGGATGTCGAGCCCAGTTGATTCAGATCTAAATAATATTCTGCTAACGCGTCCTTTTCTGTCAATGCAGAAACGCCACGTTGCCATGGCTGACACTCAATATTAAGGGTATGAATAAAAAGCTCGTACTTTTTTTCTTTCCGCCAGCGTTCACGCAATTTATAAAGACAGTGAAACAATAAAAAGTGAGTCTGAAACAAGGTCAGGGGATCACGCAGAGCTTCTTTATCAAAGAACTCATAAGGCGGCCCCTGCAAAGACGCAATCAGTTCATGCTCAGTCCAGTGGTGCTGAGCATCAAGGTTCTCAGCTAAAATTTGGGTTAATATTTCGATATCTTCGTTCATTCTAAAACACTATCAAAAAACCCAGCACAAGGCTTAATGCCGATCAGTTAAGAAAAATTTTAGCGATCGGTTGACCGATCCGGCAGAGACTTCAAAATCCGTAGTTAGGTTTTCTAACTACGGATTTTTTATGTTTCTGAGTCAAGC
>Ga0207897_100598_pt1 | contig 10421 bp, 13 predicted proteins | sample LinPmetageLP42_FD_184054 | JGI IMG/M metagenome (GOLD analysis project Ga0207897, IMG submission 184054) | Marine viral communities from the Pacific Ocean - LP-42 (SPAdes) | ecosystem: Environmental > Aquatic > Marine > Oceanic | place: Pacific Ocean | collected 2010-08-27
AACCGAATTTTCTACTGTTTTTTTAAAAAATCAGAAAGGCGTAATAAAGACGATGTTTTATAGGGTTTTTTAGGAAATCCTATGACTTCTGCGGGTTATATACTACTCGAGAGTTACTTTGAATACCAGGAGTTACATATTTGTAAATCATAGTTATTGCTATTACCATATTTAAAGTCCAAATAGATAATCCGACAAAGATTAATTGTTTTGCATTAGTAGTGAATTCAGCAAACTCATTGAATTCTGAAATTAATGCTCCTATGAAATACAGATTTGCCAATAAGAAAAGGCTTCCTACTACAAGGCCTACTATTCTGTTTTTAAAGATAATTTGAAGAATTAAAAGAACAACTACTCCTATACAAATAGGGTTGATAAAAAATGGGGGTGAATAGCCTGCCAGAATAGTCAAAATAACTAAATAGTATTCAGGGAATTTAAGGAAAATTTGTTTCAATTTGATATAATTTAGTGAGCGTTTCGTATTGAGGGTTGCATACTAATTAACGCTATAAAGTATTAACATAAATAGTTTCACAAAGCTAGTCTAATTTAGAAATTTACGAAAACTAATAGGATATTCAGTGGTGTACTCTTTATTGCAATTGGAAAAGGTGCGATATCGTATGTTAGATAAAGAGGATGATTGCCTAGTATAGATAGCATCGTGTTCTTCTGAATATACAACCTATAAGACAAATGATTCCATAAAAAAATCCCCAAGTTACTTGGGGATTTTGTAGCGAGAACGAGACTTGAACTCGTGACCTCCGGGTTATGAATCCGACGCTCTAACCACCTGAGCTACCTCGCCATTTACTTTAAAATGCTATTTTAAAGCGGCTGCAAAGATAGTAACAATTATATGCACGGCAAATAATACTTTATTTTTTTTGATCAAAATAACCCAAACTTTTCCTTTTTAAAAAACGACTTCTTTCTTTTTCGTTTTGTAATAAAAAGGTATATTGGGCACTAACTAACAAAACGCTATGGACGACAAAATTAAGTATGAAATGGAGTTTCCGATACAGGTATCTCCTTCATTATTATACCAATATATCTCAACACCTTCTGGAATGAGCGAATGGTATGCAGACAATGTAAACTCTAGAGGAGAGTTTTTTACTTTTATATGGGAAGGCAGTGAAGAGAAAGCAATATTGCTTAGTAAAAAAAGCCCTGAACGCATAAAGTTTAGATGGGTTGATGATGAAGAAACCGATTATTACTTTGAATTACGCATACAGGTGGATGAGATCACAAAAGATGTTTCACTTATGATTACAGATTATGCAGAAGAAGATGAGGTAGAGGAAGGCAAAATGCTATGGGAAAATATGGTGTCTGAATTAAAACAAATCTTAGGGTCTAAATAAATATTCTTAAATATATACCTTTGCACCGTCCTACAAAATAGGACGGTTTTTTTATGGTAAATTTCAACGGAACTATTGTAGCAAATTCAACAAATCAAGTGTCCTATGCCAATAGGGGCCTAAACTATGGCGATGCCCTTTTTGAAACACTGCGTGTTTCGGCTGGGAAACTGTTTTTTTGGGAAGATCACTATTTCAGGCTTATGGCGAGCATGCGAATCTTAAGAATGGAAATACCCATGAATTTCACCATGGAATACCTTGAGGAAGAAGTGCTTAAAATTATTCCTGCGTCAGAAATAAAAGAAACGTTTCGGGTCAAGATTGTGGTTTGGCGTGATGAAGGTGGCAAATACACACCAGAAACAAACGATGTATCTTTTCTTATTACTTCAGAAAAACTAGAATCGCCTTTTTATACATTGTCAACCGATTTCTACGAAGTCGAACTTTTTAAAGATCATTATGTGACATCTGGATTGTTGTCCACTTTAAAATCGAACAACAGGGTATTAAACGTATTGGGAAGTATTTATGCAAAAGAAAATGACTACCATAATTGCTTACTACTGAATGAAAAAAAGCAAGTGGTGGAAGCGCTTAACGGAAATATTTTTCTTGTAAACGGCTACAAAATAAAAACGCCACCGCTTGCCGATGGCTGTCTTAACGGGATTATGCGCAGACAGATCATCAAGATACTGGCCGAGTTTCCAGATTATATCTTAGAAGAACAATCGGTTTCCCCTTTTGAACTGCAAAAGGCGGATGAAATCTTTATCACCAATGTGGTTGTAGGAATTCAGCCTATTTCAAAATACCGTAAAAAAGAATACCAGCATAAAGTCGCAAAAGAGTTTATGGGCAAGTTAAATATGAAAGCCCGCTTAGGCTAATTGTAATTAGGGTTTTCGGGTGCATTGGACCATAACAGGTAATCACCACCAAACTCGATCATTTTCTCTTTCCAGAAATTTTTAATGCTTTTTCCTATAATTTCGTTTTTATAGGTATTGGGTACTACGACCCAACTATTTACTTCGAGTTCCTGTTCTAATTGAGTACTTTCCCAACCAGAATATCCCAAAAAGAAACGAACATCCCCTTCAGCTAATTTATTCTGTTGTAATAATTCTACGATGGCATTAAAATCGCCACCCCAATAGATACCGTTAGAGATTTCGATACTATCTGGAATGATTTCAGGAATTTTATGTATAAAGTAAAGGTTGTCCTGTTCTACTGGCCCTCCATTGTAAACAGGAAGGTTAGATGAGATTTCAGGAATAAAATCTTTGAGTTTGTGGTGAAGTGGTTTGTTGAGAATAAAACCCACTGAGCCGGTTTCATTATATTCAGCAAGCAGGACTACAGATCTGTTAAATGAAACATCGCCAATTATGGAGGGTTCTGCAACCAACAATACTCCTTTTTCTGGTTTGAGTGTGGTCATAGGTTAGTTATTTGTCAACTAAAACTAAGGATTAATTTTATCATAACCAACTAAAAGGACAATAACTGTAATGAGAAAGAACAATAGTATTATCGGAACCAAAGATAAAGACCCCACCAAAAAGGTGAGGTCTTTATAAAACTTTTTAAAGAAAAAGATTAGTTTACGCTGCTCTGTAAGTCTGATCCTGCTTTGAATTTCACTACATTTTTTGCAGCAATCTTGATAGTTTTACCTGTTTGTGGGTTTCTACCTTCTCTTGCAGCTCTTCTAGATACTGACCAAGAACCAAAACCTACTAGAGATACTCTGTTTCCTTTTTTTAGAGAACCTTGTACATTGTCAAGGAAAGACTCTAATGCTTTTTTTGCTGCTGCTTTTGTAATACCAGCATCTTCTGCCATTACATCAATTAAATCTGATTTGTTCATAGTTTGATTTTAAATTTAAAATTGTTGGTTAAACTTCAATTATATGCTATACAAATTTAAACGGATTATCGGTTCAACCAAGGAATGACGCGGTAAATCCGTGTTTTTGTTAATAACTTTGGGGGTTTGTTAATAAACTTGGACCTTTTTTGGCATATTTTTAAGAAAATCAGTAAACATCAGCGTTTACAATACTTTTGCATTTTGGTTAAAAGTGAAACCATTCAGCAAAGATGCGGCATCCATTTTTCGTTTTCCAGGCAATTGCAGTTCTTTAATATATAGGTAGCCGTCTTTTGTGGCTACTTTTATTTCTTTTTTGGTGGTTGAAATATTTCCAATCTCATTAGCATGCTCTTCTAAAACTGCCTCTGCTTCATAAATCTTCATTTTTAGTTCTTCTTCGTCATTAATAAGTGTTGTCCATGCAACTGGATAGGGGGAAAGCCCTCTAATAAAAAGATCGATAACACCAGCGGTGCGACTCCAATTTATTTTTGTGTTTTCTGTGGTGAGTTTTGGAGCTTCTTTTATTTCACCAACTAGAGGTTGTGGTTTGGTGCTGATGGTGTCTTCCTCAATTTTTTCAACCGTCTTAACAACAAGGTCGCTTCCTGCATCCATAAGTTTATCATGAAGGCTGCCGGCTGTTTCGTTTTTTGAAATAGGTACTTCAGACTTTAAGATGATCTCACCCGTATCAATCTTTTCATCTATATAAAAAGTAGTCACTCCTGTTTTTTTTTCTCCGTTAATAATGGCCCAATTTATAGGAGCTGCTCCACGGTATTCGGGAAGTAACGAAGCATGTAAATTAAACGTACCGTGTTTGGGCATTTTCCATACGACCTTTGGCAGCATTCTAAAAGCAACAACGATGTGAAGATTTGCCTGTAGGCTTTCTAATTCCTTTAAAAAATGTTCATCTTTTAAATTAGTGGGTTGTAAGATGGGTAGGTCTTTGGTTACGGCATATTCCTTAACTGCCGAAGCATGCAGTTTACGACCACGACCAGCAGGCTTATCGGGCGCAGTAATGACACCAACGACGTTTTTTCCTTCTTCTACTAATTTTTTTAAGATACTTACAGCAAATCCTGGTGTACCCATAAAAACAATGCGCAATTTATTTTTCATTTTAAAGTGTATTCGTTTTTAGTATTTAGGCTAATTTTTTGAGCGTCGATCAATAACCTTAGTACGTGTATCATTTTTGCTTCAGAAAAAGTCGTCTTCTCTGTCAATTGTTTAGAACTTAAACTTTGCTCTTCTAATAAGATGAGTATTTTTTCTGAAATAACGGTAACTTCTTTTCTACTTGCCAACTTTTTTTGAGAAGCACAGACGCTGCAAATACCACAAGGCTTTGCTGTTGTTTCACCAAAATAGCTCACAAGCTGTTGACTTCTACAAATTTTTGTATTCTCAATATAGGTTAAAACAGCTCCTACTTGTAGTTCTTTCTTACGGTTGGATTGTTTTATTTCTTTTGCAATGATGTTTATGGTCTTGTCATCTTCGCGAGGAACCAAGAATGTAACCGTAGCATCAGTCACTCTAAGTGTAAAGTCTAGTAGTTCGTCACGTTCCATTTTTTTTAAAACCGAAATAATATCGGCAATGGATTGTCCTGTTTTTTTTGAAACAAAATCGAGGTTAACTTCCGTGGGAGTTTCAAAAATACCGCCATAAATACGTAAAATAGTCTTTCCGATGACCGAGGCCTGTATGTTTTTTTCAAAATAGGCAAGTAATGCATTCGTAGAAACAGTAAACTGCAAAATAGATTTCTGTCCAAATTCTTTTGAAAGTTGAATAATGCCCAATCGATCCATTGCGTTGAGACCGTTATAAGCTTTTAGGGTATTGAGTTTATAGACCTGGCAAAATTCAGAAAAATTAAAACTATGGGTGCTGAAAGCGCCTTCACCATAAGGTATTTGAAAATAGGTGTTCAGTTTTTTATAGAAATACTTTAAATCGGTTGGATTGGCTAACGAATCCACAAACTGCTTTTTGACCAATATTTTATCGTATTCGTTATAAAGAATAATGGCTTGTGCAAAACCACCATCCCTACCAGCGCGGCCCGCTTCTTGAAAATAGCCTTCCAAGCTTTCCGGTAACTGGATATGGATGACAAAACGTACATTAGCTTGATCGATGCCCATCCCAAATGCATTGGTGGCAACCATTGTTGAAACCCTACCGCATTGCCACTGAGAGAAACGTTTTTCTTTGTCGGACTTAGAAACACCTCCATGATAAAACGTGCTGGTAATACCCAAACTGTTAAGATGATTGCTGTTTTCTACGGCAGATTTTCTACTTCGCACATACACAATTGCTGTGCCTGTGTTTTGCTTTAAAAGTTGTTCGATTCTATATAGCTTATCATCTTCCTTGACAACACGATAGGCTAGGTTAGGGCGTACAAAAGAGTCTTTAAATACATTGGGCAACTCTAGTTTAAGCTGCGTTATCGTGTCCTCAAGAACCTCTGGTGTGGCAGTAGCGGTTAAGGCAATAAAAGGAACTAGCGGGTGTAGCTCCCTTAAAACAGTGATGTTTTTATAGGAAGGTCTAAAATCGTTTCCCCATTGCGAAATACAGTGCGCTTCATCCACAGCAATAAGATTAACGGCCATTTCTCTAATGGCATTCTGCACCACTTCTTGTTGCAAGCGCTCTGGAGACAGGTATAAAAATTTATAATTACCATACATGGCGTTATCCAGTAAGGTGCGTAGTTCGGTAAAACTAATACCTCCTGTTATTGAAAGCGCTTTAATTCCTTTTGCTGTTAGCTGATTTACTTGATCGTTCATAAGGGCGACCAAGGGAGAAATTACAATGCAAATACCTTCTTGCGCGACGGCAGGAATTTGAAAGCAGATAGATTTCCCTCCGCCCGTAGGTAAGAGCGCTATGGTGTCTTTTCCATCTAAGACTGACTGGATGATCTCTTCCTGCATCGGTCTAAAGGAAGTGTATCCCCAGTAATTCTCTAAGATGTCCAGCGGATGTTTCAAAAGGGTTGCTTGAGTTGTTTTAAAATGAAATTAGTCCGTTTTTCAGCAGTGCCAATCGGGACTTCGGTAATAGTATAGCCATAATTTGTATAGCCTTTTTTCAGAAACGAATAGAGTATTTTTGCTTGTTCAAAAGATTCATAACGTTCGTTGTCCTGCTCATATATTTCTTCCCACGGTGGAAGCATAAAAACAACGTCATATCGATTATTTTTACACGTTTCGATAAAGTAATCGGGATAATCGACCTTTATAAAATCCATATAGATAGGCACGTCCGGTAATCCGCGGTCGTAAAAAATAATAGCTGCTTCAGTATTCTTAGCTTCTTCAAACTGTTTTAACCTTCCTTCTAAAAGTAATTTGCTGAAGAGTATCGGATCTTCCAGAAAGAGTTGGTCAATGCCATCTTCTTGCGCTTTTTTGGTCACTTCACGAGAAATCTCGTGCATGCACATAAATCCTTGATGTTCCAGTTGCTTAATAATAGTAGTCTTGCCAGAACCTGGGCCACCAATTATTGCTATGCGTTTTGTTTTCAATATTGCTTTTTTTCTATGCTGAGGCTTTAAAAAACACCGTGTACAAATATCGTAACTATTTATTTATACTGAAAGTGTATCTTTGTAGGAGTTAAAAGAAGTGCCTAAATTATGGATCAAGATAAAAAAACAGAAGATTTTTACAATCGATTAAGAGAACAATTGGAAAGTGATACAGCGTGGCCATCACAATATTTATACAAGTTTATTGTTCCCTCCAGTAACGAGAAGATAGCAGAAATAGAGGCCATTTTTGACAAAACGGATGCAGTTATCCAAACACGCGATTCTTCAAAAGGGACCTATACCAGTCTTTCTATAAAAGTGATGATGGATTCACCAGATGCCGTAATCAAAAAATATCTTGAAGTTTCTCAAGTAGAGGGTGTAATTTCTCTATAAATTTTAGTATTTTGCAACCATACAATGACTTCAAGAGTAAATTACAATACTTTCCTTTTTAAAAATTAAAGAATATTTTGATAGAAAATATAGAATACAATACAGAACGCCCTCATTTAATTATACCAGAATACGGGCGTCATCTTCAGAAAATGGTAGACCAGGCAATTGCCGAAGAAGATCCTGAAAAAAGAAATAAAGTTGCAAAGAGTATTATTGCAGTGATGGGGAACCTTAATCCTCATTTGCGTGATGTTGCAGATTTTCAGCACAAACTATGGGATCAATTGTTCATCATGAGCGATTTTAAACTCGACGTAGAATCACCCTATGGTAAGCCTTCAAAAGAAGAGCTCATGGAGCGCCCACAAACGTTAGAATATCCACAAAACTTTCCTAAATATCGTTTCTACGGAAATAATATAAAGCGAATGATCGATGTGGCCAACAGTTGGGAAGAGGGTGAGAAAAAAGAAGGTCTTATTTTAACAATTGCCAACCACATGAAGAAATGTTTCTTAAATTGGAACAAAGACACGGTGGAAGACGATGTGATTTTTAAGCATCTTTTTGAACTTTCAGAAGGAAAAATCAATCTTAAAAACAGTGATGAAGACCTACGTGCCGCAGAAAAACTATTGAAAAACAAAAAACGTTTTAGCAGCAATAGTACGAGTAATGGTGGTGGTGCTAAAAAGAACTACAAATCAAGAGGGCGTAAACGCTACTAAACTCACTCATAACACATGGGAACTTTTCAAATTGAAGGCGGTCACAAACTTAAAGGTGAAATCCGTCCGCAAGGAGCTAAAAATGAAGCCTTGCAAATACTCTGTGCCGTACTACTAACACCAGAAGAGGTAATTATAGAAAACATTCCGGACATTCTGGATGTCAATAAACTCATTGGCATTTTAGGGAATCTAGGCGTTAAAATTCAAAAACACGGCAAAGGGACGTACGCTTTTAAAGCAGACGACCTTAAACTGGAATACCTCGAATCAAAACTCTTTAAAGAAGAAGGAAGTTCCCTACGGGGTTCTATTATGATTGTTGGGCCTTTATTGGCAAGATTTGGTAAAGGGTATATTCCGCGTCCTGGTGGTGATAAAATTGGTCGTAGAAGACTGGACACACATTTTGAAGGCTTTATTAAATTAGGAGCCGATTTCAGATATAATAAAGAAGAACGCTTTTATGGTGTTGATGCACCTAATGGTTTGACCGGTACTTATATGTTGCTGGATCAAGCTTCGGTTACGGGGACTGCCAATATTGTTATGGCGGCAGTGCTTGCAAAAGGAACGACTACGATTTACAACGCGGCTTGTGAGCCTTATTTACAGCAGCTTTGTAAAATGTTGAATTCCATGGGAGCCGACATTAAAGGAGTAGGTTCTAATATGCTCATTATCGATGGTGTAAAAAAACTAGGTGGGTGTAAACACCGCATTTTACCAGATATGATTGAGATAGGTAGCTGGATAGGACTGGCTGCTATGACAAGAAGTGAAATTACGATTAAAGATGTTAGCTGGGAGAATTTAGGATTAATTCCTGATACGTTTAGAAAACTAGGGATTACACTCGAGCGAAAAGGAGATGATATCTACATACCGTCACAGGATAATTACGAGATACAAGGGTATATTGATGGTTCTACCTTAACCGTTTCAGATGCACCATGGCCTGGATTTACACCAGACCTTTTAAGTATTGTGCTTGTGGTTTGTACGCAAGCGAAAGGGAGTGTGTTAATCCACCAAAAAATGTTTGAAAGCAGACTGTTTTTTGTAGATAAGTTAATCGATATGGGTGCGCGTATTATTTTATGTGATCCACACCGTGCTACCGTGATCGGTCATGATTTTGAATCACAATTGAAAGCAACCACGATGGTATCACCAGATATTAGAGCGGGTATTTCTTTATTGATTGCCGCCCTTTCGGCAAAAGGAACCAGCATTATTCATAATATTGAGCAGATAGATAGAGGATATGAAAATATTGACGAACGCCTAAGGGCGATTGGTGCTAAGATTACCAGAGTAGAAGGTAATTAAGTAAAAAAGTAATTAATAAAAAAGCCCTCGTTTTAATTTTTAAAACGAGGCTTTTTTGATTTTAGTGATAACCCATTACTGTTAATTCTCTATATAAATTTAACTATATACAATTAATAAAATTGAAGATAAATTCTATTTTATTTTACTAAATGTAAATTTTTATATACATTTATATAAAAATTATAGAAAATGAAGACACAAATATTACCTAATTGGTGTAAAAAACTTGGCTTAACACTATTTGTTATTGCCTCTTTATTAAATGGTAGTTTAAACTTTATTAATAATTCAATTAATAAATATAATGTTTCAGGAGTCAATACTTTTGAATTAGAAACTCAATCAAATAATGATAATGGCATATTAAGACTTTTAAATGCCTTTTCTGGAGGAGCAATAAGCTATGGGATTGATTTTTTTGCAATAATAGCGATACTGATTTATATGATTTCGAAAGAAAAAATAGAAGATGATTATATTGATAAATTACGACTAGAATCTTTTCAGCTTACCTTTATAATAGGACTTTTAGTGACTATTACAATTTATATTGTAGCGAAAGACGTAAAATTAACGTTAGACTATTTTATATTCCCTTTGCTGTGGTCGTACATAGCAATATTTTTTATCAAAAGAAGGATGTACTTATGAAAAATCTAGTAAAAGTAGAAAGAGCTAGACATAACTTAACACAAGCAGGTTTAGCAAAAGAAATAAATGTTTCACGGCAGACTATTCACGCTATAGAAAAAAATAAGTTTAATCCTTCGGTTACATTAGCAATAAAAATGGCTCGTTTTTTTAAAGTAACAGTTGAATATCTATTTGAGATTGAAGATTAACTTTAAACTGATGTGCAAAAAACGTTGGCAAGATTATACATAAACAACTCCTAATTCGAGCCTTCATAAGAAAATCCTCTCAAATTTTCTAGATTAGAATTCTGAGCAGCCAAAAACACATCTTTTTAAACTTATAAGCTACCCCTGTGCTTTTCTACTTTTATTGATCTCGTCTTGGAGTTTACGCGTAACCTGTTGTACTTCTTCTAATTTTTTACGTCTGTGTTCTTCAAATTCTGCTTCTGTCTCGGCTAATTTAGTTTTAGCCTCT
>Ga0207897_100599_pt1 | contig 10410 bp, 7 predicted proteins | sample LinPmetageLP42_FD_184054 | JGI IMG/M metagenome (GOLD analysis project Ga0207897, IMG submission 184054) | Marine viral communities from the Pacific Ocean - LP-42 (SPAdes) | ecosystem: Environmental > Aquatic > Marine > Oceanic | place: Pacific Ocean | collected 2010-08-27
TCTAGATCGAAACAAAATATATTAGACTTAAATATTCATGCAGAAACCTTCTTCGAAGAACTATTAAATGTTATCTATGACTTAAGTCTTGAAAATTTGAATAAAGTTAGTAAAAATGCAAAAGGTGTAGACTTAATCGATAGAAATAATAAAGTAGCGTTCCAAGTCACAAGCACAGCTACCACTACTAAAATTAATAATAGCATCAAGAAGTTAGGAAAAGATTATCAAGGATACACGCTTAAGTTTATGTTCATAGGTAACGGCATTCACAGTAAACTTTCGAAAAAATCATATGACGATAATTCTTATGTCAATTTTGATCCAGTGAATGATATTCTTGATGTAACTACTCTTTTGAGTGAAATTATTCATACCAATGATATTCACAGAATAGAAAAAATATACACCTTGTGTGAGAGTGAAATTCCTCTAAACGAAATGGAGCATAATAAATATTTAATTAAAAAAGATAGTTATAGTCAAATGCTTTCTAGCGCATACCAGTACAACAAAAATGCTTATTCTGAGATATCAATTCTTGGGGTGCCAAAACCCATTGACTTACAAAGTATATGGATTCCTTTAGAAGCAGCTATTGTTAGTGATAAAGAGAATGATAATTTGAACCTAGATGCAACTGTCGAAAGGTATCAAAACTGGTACAGAGAAAAACGTCATGATGACACTATTATTGACTCCTTTACCTTCGCAAGGTATATAAAGAAGTGTGTTGTCATTGGTGGGGCTGGTATAGGAAAAACGACGCTATTTCGTAAACTAGCGCTAGACTATAGTGATGAAGGCTACTTTGTCTTACTAGTTAAACTATCAAAGCTAACGGACATGCTATCAGATAGTAGCAAGGGCTTCGAAGAGTGTTTGATGGATTGTGCGTTCGATAGAACGATTCAAACTGATAATGCCAGTTCCTTACTAAGAAATGCAGTGATATTAGCTGATGGTTTAGATGAATGTTTTCAACACCAATCTAAGGTGATTCAATACTTTTCAAAACTCTCAAAAGACTATCCAGAATCACGGATTTTGATATCAACTCGTCCAATAGGTTACAAGCTAGGTTTGATAAGTGATTGGCGACGCTATGAACTTAAGCCTATTGACGATAACGAATTTGAAAGTGCATTAAAACAACTTGCTTCAGTCATTTCTCCAGAAGTATCAATTGATGAAGCTGTTTCAGAGCAGATAAAAGCTGCCAAAATCAGTCATCTAGTCAGGAGAAGCCCACTAATTCTCAGTCTAGTTATTGTTCTTGTAAGGAGAGGTATAGAGGCAAATACTAATTATGCTTCTTTGTACAGACAGCTATTTTCTTTAATAGAATCAAAAGATTTAAAGAAAGAGGTTTTTGTAGATTTACCAAGCAGACAGTTACAAGAGTTTTTGTATCTATTAGGATGGATAATATTAAGAGATGGTTATCAGCCGTTACAAGAACTGGTTCGCTTATGTTATGAAGAATGGAAAGAAGAGTTGCCACTTCGAAAATTTGAAGCATTCAAAATAATAGATGATTGTATTGCATACTGGGTAGCGAAAGGAATCATTGAAAAAGTTAATGACTTAACAGATGAGACTGTTTTATTCATACACAAAACATTAGGTGAGTATGCTGCTGCCGAATATCTAAAATTTCAAAATACTATCATTCAAGAAGAATTTATTTTAGCAGCATTTTCAAATCCTCAATATAGTGAAACCCTAACTTTTCTTAGTCATCTAGGTCTAAGCTCCAAAATATTATCAATATGGAATGATACATATTCTGCTAACAGTAAGTCTAAAGATATCAATATATATGATTTTATATTGCATGCAGGTATTGACTATAATTTGGATGAAACAGAAAAATTCATTGATTTATGCTGGGAAATAACGGAAAACTCATTTTCTACCGACCGCTATAATAGCGGAGCTGTTATTTGTCATATTGCTAAAAATGCATGGGTCAAAATCCAACCTACTGTTAAACATAGGCTCAAATCTCATGATAGTTGGGTTAGATTAGTTGCTATAACTGCAATGATCAGTAGTAACGATGAAATTGGAACTAGTAGGCTGATAAATGCTCTTAGAGAGTTTCAAATAGAGTATTCAAACATTACGAGAGTAAAGAGAAAAAAATTTAGAATCTCACTTTCTTTTGATGGGCGAGAAGAAGTGAAAAAATTATTAATTTTAGCATCGGTTGATAAGATCCTGATTAAAAATGATAGCAGTGCTTTAACTGAGTTAGAGGAAGTTTTATCAAAGATGAGTAGCTATTTGAATATGGGACTATTAAAAGATATTCGAAAAGCATACAAGTCGAAAGGACTGATAGTTCCTACCAGTTTATCTATGTGGCCTTCTAAAAGTAAGGAAGGTGTATCTTCTAATATGAATTCCATGCTTGAACTTGCAGAAGTTTTCAAAGAACATGCAAAGAATCGTATGCAGTTTCTTGAAATGGTTCAAGATCCAAGCATTCAAATTAATATTTCTGAACATAAGCGCTCAGACGTTGAATTAGGAGCTTTAATAAGTATTTCTAATTTGTGGGAATTTCCAGCGGATCAAGGTTATTTTTTTATAAATGATATAAGTAAAGAAGAAATTATAACTCTACTTAAGTTACTAGCAGATTACGGTGGAGTGAATTATGAGATAGCTAATCATCATGTAAAGAAACTATTGCAGGAAGCTAGTCTTGAGAGTGAAGAAGGCAACAGTGGAGCGGATACGCTACTGAACTTGCCAGCAGTTGATATTGAGGGTACAGGTGAATATGAAATTGATGACTCACATTTGCCAATGCTAGAAAGTTTATTACTGAGTCAGTATCATTTCTTATGTTTTAATGCTTTGCAGCTCATAGCTACGTCAAAAAATGAAGATAAAATTATAGATATATTCTCTCGAGTTATTGAACACGGAGAAGGTTTAGCCCTACATTATGCTGGACATTTAAATCAATGCATCAATGATAAAAAGCTAGTTCAAGAAGTTATATGCAGAAAATTACTTGATAATAAAACTGTTGATGGTCTCGAACACCTGTACCACTTTGTAGAGAAACCCTATAGTGACAAGCATGTAAGTATTATAAAAAAAGCTCTTAACTCAACAAACGCTACTACTGCAATTGAAGCAACAAAACTACTCGATAGAATGCCGCTCAATCTAGTAAGTTTAGATAAGGTGAAAGGATTTTATTCATTGTGGCAAGATAAAGAAGAGCCATATCCAGTCAAAGATGGGACTGTTCCACATACACCAAGAGGAAAATTGGCAGAAATATTAATTAAACATCATTATCATGATGAAATTTTCATACAACAGATGATGTTAGATACTAGACCAGATATCAGAAAACAAGCAATACAACCTTTTGTTGATTATTGTGAAGACTCAAGTCAGTTAAGACATTGGCTTGTAGGCAAGATTGAAAGCAAAGAAATAAGTGCAGATTTGTTAAAGAAATGTATTACTGAAGGTAATTTTTTGAAGGATAGCCATCTTGTCTTAGAGCTATTAAATAGTGAGAGTGCCGATATTAGAGAAAGTGCTTTAGGAATCTTAGACACAAAATACTGCTCTAAAATTGAAGTGGAAGCTTATGCAAAAAAATTATTAAACGATGAAGTTATAGAAATTAGACAATTTGCTAAAGAAGTCTTAGATACATAGCTACTAATTCGTAGAAAATGTGCGTTTTTATCCAATTACTCACCATCTTTCTCCCTCCGAGCCTCAGCAATCAACTCATGAATCTTAGCACTTTCCTTTAGCACGCAAGCATCATAAGCAGAAAGCGGCTCAGACGCTTGTTCTTTTTCCTGATCTTGTTTGGCTTTTTCTGCCAAATATTTTTCAAGTTTATCGGCTTCAGAATCGCCCATAGTTCATCCTCCATATGATTTTTACCCTATAAAAAACGGCACTGAAATCAGTGCCGCTTTATCAGTCGTGATAACGTAAAAGTTAACCACGATTCCTCAAGTGCTGAATCGCCAAAATTAATCCCAGCTTAAAATCACTTTACCGCATTGCCCACTTTCCATAATATCAAAACCTTCTTGGAAGTCATCAATGTGCATGCGATGGGTAATGATTGGCGACAGATCAATACCGCTAATCAGCATTTGCTCCATTTGATACCACGTCTCCCACATCTCACGGCCATAGATACCCTTTAAGGTTAACGCCTTAAAAATAATCTTGCTCCAATCCACCGTGGTGGTGTTAGGCAAAATACCCAAGAGCGCAATTTTAGAGCCGTTATACATGTTACTAATCATCGAATCAAAGGCCTGAGGCGAGCCTGACATCTCAAGTCCAATATCAAAGCCATGCATTTTTAACTCAGCAATGGCGCCTTCGATGGTTTCACCTTTGGCTGGGTTGATGGTCATCGTCGCACCCATTTTTTTGGCAAGCTCTAGACGATAATCGCTGATATCGCTGACCACGATATTACGCGCCCCTGCGAAGCGGCAAATCGCTGTTGCCATGGAACCGATCAGACCTGCACCCGTAATCAGTACATCCTCACCAAGGACAGGAAACGAAAGGGCAGTATGCGTGGCATTGCCAAAGGGGTCCATAATGGCTGCCATCTCATCGCTGATACGCTCATCGAGTTTGATGACATTATCGGCAGGTATCACCAAATATTCGGCAAACGCGCCATCGCGGTCGACGCCCACGCCGATGGTGTTTTCGCACACATGTAGCTTACCACGGCGGCAGTTACGGCAATGCCCGCAAGCGATATGTCCTTCGCCAGTGACTCGATCACCCACTTCAAAGTGCTTCACACCATCGCCCATCTCGCTAATGATACCGACGTATTCATGTCCGATGATCATCGGCGTCTTTATGGTGTTTTGTGACCACTCATCCCACTTATAAATGTGCAAATCTGTACCACAAATGGCGGTTTTTTTAATTTTAATTTTAACGTCATTGATGCCAACCGTAGGTTCTGGCATGTCTTGCATCCAGATGCCTTTTTTGGCATGGGCTTTAACCAGTGCTTTCATACTTTTCTCTTATTTAACTGTGTTGTACTTAATTATTGAATCTAGGGTGTGTCCTCATTTTAAAAATGGTGATAAAAATGAGATAAATTGCCGTAAAACGAGGAAAATAGTGCAGATAATATCGAGATATTGACCAACTATTTGACGATGTTTGGCAAAATTTAGCTATTTTTAGCCCATTTAGAGAACACTCGTTTGAATTGAGGACACGCCCTAGATAAATACCAAACGACGCTTAATCAATCACCTTCATTTGCTTGGCGACTTTGATAAAGGCGGCGATACACTTGTCTAGCTGCTCGCGAGTATGAGCGGCAGAGAGCTGGACACGAATGCGAGCCTCATTTTTGGGTACGACAGGGTAGAAGAAACCGATCACATAAATGCCTTCTTCAAGCAGTGCGTTTGCCATTTGCTGAGAGACGTTGGCGTCATAAAGCATGACCGCACAAATTGCCGATTCGGTGGGCTTAATATCGAATCCTGCATCTTGCATTTTTTTCACAAAGTAGGCGGTATTTTCATGCAATTTATCTTGTAGGGTATTGTCTTGCGCTAGCATCTCAAACGCTTTTACCCCAGCGGCAGCCACCATAGGAGGAATAGAGTTTGAAAACAGATACGGGCGTGAGCGTTGACGCAACATCTCAACGATTTCTTTTTTGCCCGTGGTAAAGCCGCCAATAGCACCGCCAAAGGCCTTGCCCAAAGTACCAGTGATCAGCTCAATATCACCACGTAGATTGAACAATTCAGTCACGCCGCCACCAGTGTGACCGACCACGCCTGCTGAATGCGACTCGTCAATCATTACCATGGCATCATATTTTTGTGCCAACGCATAAATCTCGTCCATGGGCGCCACATTACCATCCATCGAAAATACACCATCGGTGACAATTAAACGAAAACGCTGAGCTTGTGCCGCTTGTAATTGCGTCTCCAAATCCTGCATATCCGCATTGGCATAGCGATAACGCGCGGCTTTGCACAGGCGCACACCATCGATGATCGAGGCATGATTTAACGAATCAGAAATAATGGCATCCTCAGCGGTCAGTAGTGGCTCAAAGGCACCACCATTGGCATCGAAACAGGCGGCATAAAGAATCGTATCTTCGGTATTAAAAAACTTGGAAATTGCCGCTTCTAATTGCTTATGTAAATCTTGCGTCCCACAGATAAATCGCACCGATGACATGCCATAACCTGAGTCTTCGATGGCTTTGATCGCCGCCTTTTTAATCTCAGGGTGATCAGACAATCCAAGGTAGTTATTGGCACAGAAGTTAAGCATCTCACGGCCATCGGCGATCTTGATGAGTGCATCTTGCGGAGAAGTGATAACGCGCTCGTTTTTATACAGGCCTGCCGCGCGTATATCACTGATTTCTTGTTGTAGGTGTTTTCCAAAGGCTTGATACATAAATATTCCTTTTTTAGTATTATTGGTGTTCGTTTGATAATAGAGATATTGGGAATGGTAATAGAATCAAGTTATCAAAGCCAAGCTATCAAAAGCCGCGCATCATCCTAGTCATCATTAAAATCAACGATAAAACCAAAGATGCGGGAAGCCAATGAGATGGTGCGAGCAGTGATACTATCTATAACCCTGTGAGCGGTGATTTTATCATTAGCCTATCGCAATAAATAGCCTAAATAGTTGGTAGATAGGCCTTCTTTTATAAAGTGATATAGTGCTGTTTAGTTGTGGTATTGGTTTCATAGCGGCTTAGCTATGTCTCAAAACATAAGACATCAACTTGCGCATCTTTATCATCTTGAGTGGTAAGCATTGATAAGTACTGTCTATCCAGTTATTCATCTTTGGGACGCTTCTGAGCCTCAGCGATCAACTCGTGAATCTTGGCACTTTCCTTTAGCACACAAGCATCATAGGCAGAGATCGGCTCAGATGCTTGTTCTTTCTCCTGATCTTGCTTAGCTTTTTCTTCTAGATATTTTTGTAGATTGTCTTGCTCATCTTTTTGAGAATTATTCATGGCTTATGTCTCCTGATAGTCTGTATTCTTTAATAAAAATCATCCCGACCAGCATACTTCTTATTTAGCGCTTGCAATATCGCATAGGTCTCGCTATCCATATGACCCGTTGGCTGCTGCGCTCTAAAGTGCAGCTGAAACGCATAGACGACATCACGACTGGCTTTGTCCCACGTATCGGTATCGTTGATTTGATAGCCGTATTTGCGAAACGCTTGCTTAATTTCAGGTATCGTTGCCGCTGCAAACGCGTCTTGATTCATAAAGAACTGTTTATCAAAGGCATCGTACCAAGCGCCGATACCGTAATCGAAATACAGTCTCTCCCACGGAAATTTGGCACCCGGATCAATCTTGCGCGAGGGTGCCATATCGGCATGACCGATGATGTTCTTCGGTGAGATGTCATAGCGCGTGGCAATATCCTGTACCAATTGCGCGACCTTTTTAATCTGCAATTCATCAAACGCCACATAATGCTCGTAAGGATGATAGTCGAGGTCGTCGCTCTTTAGCGCATTTCTATACTGAGGCTGAATGCCAGCGTTGACGATTTCGATACCGATAGAGGTGTCATTGAGAATGGTTCTACCCGAAAAGCCGCCATCGCCCGCGTGCCAAGCGCGCTCGCTCTCAGGTACTAAATTGTAAATCTTGTCATCGTCATTGGCCAAAACCAGATAGTGAGCGCTGACCTCACCCGTGGTCAATGTTTTGATCGAGCGATCATTGTCTGAGACCGTATAATGTAGGACGATGGTTTTAATGCGTTCGCTTTTGCCAGTGGCTTGATAGGTTTTATTATCTACGATGTAGCTCTTGGTGGTCGCGACTGGGGAGGTCGTGGTCACGCAGCCAATCATGGGCAGTGTTAGGCTAAATGCTAAGAAAATGTTTTTTACCATGAAATGCTCTATATAGGAAGAGTTGCGGTTATAGCTTCGTTTGCGTTTGATGTTTATTGTGCCCAACTAGCAAATGCTATTTATGTTTAATTAACGTTAGGATTGACTGCGATTTTTTTATAGCCAATTGCCCCGAGCAGAATAAAGAATCCTAGCAAGACATAAGCATTAAATGACAGCGCCGCTGGTGAAAATGGTAGCAGCAACAGCGATATAAAGACCACACTAATTAATACAGAGAGATAATTTAGCAGACCTGCCTGTTTCTTTTTTCGCTCATTGATGAGGTCGGCAGTCGTGACATAAGCAAAGCCAACCGTAATGCCCAAGGATGCCATTGTTACAATGTCGAGTAGGTAGTTTCTACCCAGCCAAGGAGAGAGTAGGCACACCAAGCATATCAATATAACGGTTTTTTGCTTACTGAATTGGTTATGTTTATCTGTAAATACGCTAGGCAATAATGACGTGTCACCCATAGATTCTAAGAGCTTAACCGATGACAATATAAAGCCATTGATGCCACTCATTATCGAGCCAATCATAGCGATCGATAGCAGCCAAATGCCGATGCTACCAATCCGATTGTCTATGCCTTCACCCGTTGCCCAGTGGCTGTCTTTGATCGCTTGATAGTCAAAGCTCATGTTTAGCGCGGTAAAGTAGTTGATCAAAAAGTAAAATAACACACCAGCGATGAGTGAAATTAGGATAATACTTTTGGTCTTGGTTTTTGAATCACTAATCGCTTTTGAAATCTGCGGTGTGGTCTCAAAACCAACATACGCCCACGGCATAACGGCCAAGATAGGTAACCATGCCAGACTGGTAATAGAGCTGCTAGACATGTCAGTTGGCAAAAATGCTTGGGTGGTTGGTGTCATCCAAAGCGAGGCAAAAAACAGCGCGGTGACTGATAGAATCATAAAGAGGGCGATATAGAGTTGGATTTTTGCGCCGACTCGTATGCCCTTTAGATTGATATAACTGAATAAAATAATAGCCGCGCTGCATAGGAACACTTCACTGGCGTAGACTTCCCAACCAGCAATCGTATACAGATAGCCTAATTGTAAGCCGCTAGGCAGTAGATAGCGCAGCAGCAAAGCGACAGCTGATATATTGAGCGCGATAATAGAGATATAGCCTATCGTGACGCCCCAACCATAAATATAGGCATGTTTGCGATTGATGTATTTTTCAATCCAATAGATACCGCCTGACTCGTTCTCTGGCGTTTGGGTCAGCAAATTAATATAGGCACGCGCAACCATATAAATGGCTAAAGTACCGATAATAATAGCAACAGAAGAGCCTAATAGCTGTGACTGTGGCAAAAACAAATCGCCTGGCATGACATAAGCGCCCCAGCCGATGATCGCACCAAGGCTAATCGCTATCGCTTGTAGGTAGCTGATACTTTCTGTCTTTTCACTCATGGAGTGCTCCTTCACGACCAAAGATGGAGAAGGAGAGAGTGTTTATTATGGAGCTGACATAGAACATGAAAAACCTTGTGACGCCATTACGCAGGGTAGTGGCTATCTTTTATAAATAGAAAAGTCATATTAAAGGTTTTTGTTGAGTGTTACCTTTTCAATCCTGTTGGATTTTTTTAGCCAGAACCTTTTTCCAACTGTCCTCTAAACAGTCAATCGCGAGCCACGGTTCAATCACATTAGCATCAAACTTTTCTTTTGAGTTTGCCAGTTGCCATAACGTCTTTAATGTCGCAAACGGATAAGGGCGCTCAATCAAATATACGGGTAAATCAGCGTCTATAATGCCATCACGGACGACTTGGAAATACCAGCCAGAGATACCTTGCTTGCTGACCCATGCCGCGATATTTGGTACTTTGGTAAATTGGCCGATTTGGTCGTTGATTTTGTAGCAGGGGCGTCGCGGCTGGACGATCCGTAGCTGAACGCTAGCATCATCATTACTAGTGTCTAGACCGTTTCCAGAATGCCCACCATATTGAAAAACATCGCCAATACAAACCGTAGACTCGGTCATTTCAGGCAGACCATTGATAGCTTCAGTCGTAAGGTTTTCTCCTAGCGTACCGACGCGAACCTTTAAACTGAATTCTGCATTGATTCTTTCATATGTTGCAGGCGCTAGCTGATGCACGGCTTTGAGTGGGCCACCATGATGCTTGCGGTCAGCCTGTTCATCAGTGGTTAAGCCCATAAAGTTGACGGCGACAGGAGATTTGATAGGTGCTTTATCAATGGCGCTCATTTCTTCACGAGCGAATGGCATAGACTTACCAGCGCGAACACAAGTGAGGGTAGCGATATGTAGGGGCAAGTCTTGGTTAAAGTCTGTTAGGGTTTGCTCAGGCGATTTTGTTAAGGTTTGCTCAGGTGATGACGTGTTCGATTCTGCGCTCATAAGGTTTCCTAATAGGTAGAATGAATAGGCTAAGGCAGCTTAATTTTAGTG
>Ga0207897_100600_pt1 | contig 10407 bp, 12 predicted proteins | sample LinPmetageLP42_FD_184054 | JGI IMG/M metagenome (GOLD analysis project Ga0207897, IMG submission 184054) | Marine viral communities from the Pacific Ocean - LP-42 (SPAdes) | ecosystem: Environmental > Aquatic > Marine > Oceanic | place: Pacific Ocean | collected 2010-08-27
AAATTAGTCAAAATTAACATTGATGTTATCAAAAGTAGTATATCAATATGGCTACAACTCTTTATTTAAGAAAGCCTTAGAAATATTTTATGAGATTTCGTTAAAGATTTTTTTGTGTTAATTTTTTATTCAATTCATTCAATGAAAATCAGAAAAATTAAATATAGCTAGGTTTTTACAACTTACATTTGTTATGTAAAATAGTTAGGTATGAAAGAAGATTTAATAAAAAGAGCTGAGTATTAATTGGCTAAATTCCGTATTAGTTTTAAGATGGATACTGAGGTTTCTTAAAACATAATTCATTCCATGCCGATTGCGATATGTAGAACTGATATTAATGGAATTTTTATAGACGTAAATGAAATTTATACCAAAATTTATGGATATACCAGTCAAGAATTGATTGGTAAGATTTTCAATATTCTTGTGCCAAAACAAAATAGAAATTCACTATTACGCCAATTTAATTGATTTGTCGAACGACAAATTGATTAGAAAGGGCGATTCAAAATTCAAAATAAGAATAGTGAAATCTTCAGCATTATAAATACATATGCTATAATCAAATCAAAATTTCAACAGATAAAATAATTATGACATTGTGGTCAAAATTGCAGAAGAGAATGCAGCCGAAAATCGCAATTTAAAAAACTTAAGAACTTCAATAGATGTTTTACAAGAAGAAATTGAAACACAGGATATTGCTAATAGATTGGTAGACCATGTTATGAGAAACCGTATAGCTTCGATGGTCTCTATAGCAGATATTTTAACTGAAACAACTTTAGATTCAAGCCAAACTAAGTGGGTTAGAATCTTAAAGGATATTGGTAATGACATCATAAAAGTACCTACCTCTACTAAGTACTTCGCAGAGATGGAGTGAGGAACATATAGAATTAAATTATCTAACTTCAACTTAGTTGAACTTATTGCTAATGAGACTTCTGAATTAAAAGAATTAATTATAGGAGAGAAAGCAGATTTTACAATTTTAGTAAATTCAAAAAAATATGAACCAAGAATTGGATATAGTGGTTTTCAATGGCGATAAATTTTACATACGGCATCTAATTCAAAATCTTTTAAGAAATGCCTTAGAGGCATCCCCATACAACTGCCTAATTAAGATCATTATTGAATCTAAAAAGTCTGTAAAAATCGCTACTCTTAATCAAGGAATTATCCCTACGAACATACAGAAAAATTTCTTTGATAAATTGATTACATCCGGTAAGAATCAGGGAACTGGATTAGGTACGTATATTTCGGAGATGACTGCCGATCCGCAAATGGATCTTTAATATTTACATCAAATTTGAAAAACGGTACAACTCTCATATTAAAACTTCCAATAATTAAATCATGATTAATTACTAACCGTTTATTCTAATTTTAATAAAAATTAATTCCTAATGATGACTTAGATATTGAGTTCAATTATATTTTTTTTATGAATTTTTTTCTTCATAAAATCAATAATTCTTGCTGTTTCGTAGTTATTTTCTTGTAGATTAATATTGCCTATAATATCATTAAAATTTTGAATATTGACTAACTTATTTATAAACCCATATCCTTGATACACGTTATTAACTTCATATATAAAAGCGTCTTCAGTTTCGTCCCTACCTTTTAATTTATAAAAAACCTCGGTAGCCTTATTAATAAATTTTTTAAGGGCATAATCAAATCGAACATTATATAATTTAATTTCTTCTTCACCAGAACAAACACAAGGTCGATTTTTTATAGTAACAACCGAGCACGGTCCTTTAATCCTCTCAATGCCACAATGTTTTCTGCACAAGCTATTGCGCTCACAGAAAATGTTAAGTGCTTTTACAACAGACTCTCTGTTATAATAACGCTCAGGTAATGAATCAGCTGTTTCTTTTCTTGATATTTTAATTTTGGAAATTCCAAGAGCAGTTTTAACTGTTGAGATGATATAAGGTTGCGTAGTCTTTATTTGCTGAGTGTTATGTATTGGCATTAACATTTTAATATTTTCAGTTTCGATTAGTTGAGCAATTATATCATTCCCACTATATTCAACTTCAATTTTCGTTACTTCACTATAATTTATGTTATTCAATTTGGACTTGTTTCCAAAGTGGCTTTGCAATCGCTTTCTAACATTTTTTGCTTTTCCTACGTAAATGACATCCTCTTGATCATTTAAAAAATAATACACGCCTGGATTTAATTGATATTGAGATAAATTAAATTTTTCAGGAGCGATTCCTTCTTGTATTAAATATTCTCTTGAATTAAAAGCTACCTCAAAATTTGGTGCTAGCATAAAATGACAGATCGCTTCCGAAAATTCCGTAGTGTTGATATTATCAATCTGTAGATTTCCAGATAATATTACATTTTCAAGATCCTCAATTTTATTTGATTTTTTATAGAGATATTTAGGTTTAAGGTTAAAATTATAACCAATAGTTCTGAATTGACCTTTAAGCAATAAATATTGTTTCGGATTGAGAAACACTAATTCTTGATCTTCCAATAGCTCAATCAATTCATCAGCAATGTCACAAAATGGTGGAGCAGCTAAAATTGCTAGTCGATCTAAGCCATAATCTTCATACATTTTGACCCGTATAGTCTTACTCGGCCTTAGTAAGAAAAACAACGTTTTAAAATCAACATCATCTTTGATCATGATAGTTATTCGAAAAGGAATAGCTGTATTGTTCCCTATTTTAAACGATTGAATATATATGGCTTTCATCATACAAAAATAGGAAATAATCCTGTTATTGGAATTATTCCAACTTGACAAATAATCTTTATCTTTACAAAAAAACTACTTTGGAAAATCAAAACTTGAACGAAAAGCAAAAGAAAGCTGTTCAATATAGTGGTAATCATTTATTGGTGCTTGCTGGAGCTGGTACAGGAAAAACCCGTTGTATCGTTGGTCGTGCCGCACATCTTATTGAAGATGGTGTGCAACCAGAAAAAATACAAATACTTACTTTTACTAAACGATCTGCTAACGAAATAGTAGAACGCGTAAAAGCTTCATTGAGCGGGAATCAGGCGCAAAGTTTAAATGGCTCTACTTTTCATTCTTGGTGTAATCAGCTAATTGTAAGATATCCTAATTTATTTGGTGCTTCAAATTACACGGTCATAGATCCAGACGACCAATTGAGTGTAATGAAAATGGTTTGTGGTGATCAGATAATTGAGTATAAAGGCATCCGAATCAAACCCCAACAATTAATTGATATTTTTTCATATGGTAGAAATACGAAACAAAATCTAACGAGTGCAGTTAGAGAAAAGGTTTTTAAAGGGAAGAATGACGAGGAAACAAATGATGAGATAGATATTATAAGACCTAAGGTTGAAGTGCTACTTAGAGCATACCAGACTAAAAAAGCAGAAGGACATTACATAGATTACGATGATCTGCTATTAATTGTGGCGAACCGCTTAAAAAAAGATGCGGAGGCTAGAAAAATTCTTTCACACCAAATAGAGCATTTATTGATTGATGAATTTCAAGATACAAATCCACTTCAGTGGCATCTTCTAGAACCGTTCTTGGATATCGCGAAGTTCTATTGTGTTGGTGATGATGCACAATCTATCTATTCTTTTCGAGGCGCAGATTATAAAAACGTTCACTTATTTAAAGAAAGAGTGCCTGATTCTGAAACATTAATATTAGACAAGAATTATAGATCAACACAAGAAATATTGGATATCTCAAATTGGTTATTAGAAAAATCTCCAATTGATTATCGAAAAAAGTTGGTCGCTGCAAGAGGTAGTGGGGTTAAACCTAAGTTAGTAAATGTAACCAGTCAATGGGAAGAAGCCAATTTTATAGCAGAAAATATTCTTGAAAATTTTACTGAAAATAATAAGAACTTTCTAGACCATTTAATACTTTCAAGATCCACCTATTACACTAAACCCTTACAGGCAGTATTTATTCAGAAAAAAATACCCTACGTTACCTACGGAGGCCGCAAGTTTATGGAGGCGGCACATATTAAGGATTTAGTTTCAGCTTTACGTGTGGTCAATAACATATACGATGAGATTGGATGGATGCGATTCTTGACATTTTGGGATGGGATTGGAGAAATAAAGGCCAATAAATATATATCACAAATAGTAGAATTTAAAGATCCTTTGGACTGTGCTCACAACTTGGTAGATGTCATTGGTGGTTCAGAAGGTGAAAAGATTTCGGATGTATACAATACAATATTCCTTAATTCGGGAAATGTAAAGAAAGCTATTCAGGAAGCTTATTCGCGTATGGAATTATCATTGGCTTTTAAATATAGAAAAGATTGGGAAGAAAAGAGGAAGTCCGATTTTCCCGTTCTTGAAATGTTAGGAGATAACTATGCCACCATTGGCCAACTAATTTCGGAGGGTATTTTAGAAAATGCAAAACAGCTCAATGGAAATCCTGTGCTTGAAGGATCACAGTTAAATGATAGCGAAATAAAAGATCATGTTATTATTTCTACTGTACATTCAGCCAAAGGATTAGAGGCAGATGTATGCTATGTTCTCAATGTTTCACCAAAAGTCTATCCCAGCGCTTGGAATTTAGATAGCGAAGAAAACATAGAAGAAGATCGCAGAGTGCTATATGTTGCGCTTACGAGGGCCAAAAACGAATTGTATATAACACGGGACACCAATTCTATTAATACAGTGAATAATGATAAAAATGCTCATAACACCTCAAAATACTTTCTTGAAGAACTTCCTTCACAACTAACTGAACAAGTTGTAAATCCTTATTCCTTAATCAAACCAAGAGATATTGCAACACCAAATCAAATAGATCTTTCTTCAGGAATGGATTTTTCATGAAGAAAACAATCTAATGTCGCATGTTTGTTAATCTAGCTTGATAACCTCAAATTATTGTAGATTTTGAAAATTGATAATAATTCCAAAATACTTCAAGTACTATCTACATTTTAATATAACTTGCAAACCTCTGCACTGAATGGAACCAACAGTATTAAAACTTCTGTAGTTAATCAAACGGCATATATTTAATTTATTTCATAAAATTAAAGTTTCAAAGTTTAAAAACCCATCCCTCCTTTGTAATACGAAATATTATAAGTTTCCAATCTTTAAACATAAATTTATAAGTTTAAGATCAAACTTAAATATATTGAGACCTAATAAAAAAATATGGATTTATAAAAAAAATAAAACAAGACTATCTTGCACCACTGACAAAAATAGGATATTTTTAGAGCCAGAAGGGCCTATAATCCCAGTGGATTTGGATAAAATAGAACTTTTAAAAAAGAATAATTGAAGTAGATTTAAAATGAATAAGCCAAAAAAATTTCCAGAACAAAGTCAAAGCCAGCCCGGAAAACAATATAAAATGAATCCCGAACCACAGCTTATTAGGGAAGATTATAAAGGAAGCGATAAATTAAAAAATAAGATAGCCCTAATTACAGGTGGCGATAGTGGTATTGGTAGAAGTGTAGCAGTTCACTTTGCACGTGAGGGTGCAGATGTAGCAATCGTTTATTTATCTGAAAATGAAGATGCAAAAAAAACCAAGATGTTAGTAGAGAATGAAGGACGAGAATGTCTCATTATTAAAGCCGATTTAAAAAAGAGAAATGATTGCAAACAAGTTCTTAAGGACTGTTTAGATAAGTTTAAAAAGCTTAATATTTTAGTGAACAATGCAGCGGTTCAGTTTCCTAAAGATTCTATTGAGGACATTTCAATGGATGACTTCGATGAAACTTTTAAGACCAATATTTATCCTTATTTTCATCTCGCAAAACTATCATTAGAACATTTAAAATCTGGCGATTGCATTATAAATACTGGCTCGGTGACAGCTTATCGAGGTAGTAATCATTTGGTTGATTATGCTAGCACAAAAGGTGCAATCACTAGTTTTACTCGCTCATTGGCAAAACAAATAGCAGATAAAAACATTAGGGTAAATGGGGTAGCACCAGGGCCAATCTGGACACCATTGATTCCTGCAACATTTGACGATGTGAGCGATTTTGGTCAAGATACCCCATTAGGTCGTGCTGGACAGCCGAGTGAAGTTGCACCTGCTTATGTTTTTCTAGCATCAAAAGATGCAAGTTATATTACTGGACAATTTATTCACGTAAATGGTGGTGAAATTATTGGTGCTTAAAATAAAAAAGCCAAATTCAATTTAATCTTGAATTTGGCTTTCAAATGGGAAGTAGTTTATTCTTCCGCTGTATTACCTTTATCAATAACATCTGGTTTCCAGCCACCTTTCTGTGAATTGTCTAAAGGGCTGTGCACACTTTTAATGCCTCTAGCCTTTTTTGTACTGGAATCTAGAATTTCTCTATTCTCATTTTTATGGTCATTGGGTTTTAAATTCCTCCTATTATCAAATTTTGATTTAATATTATCTTCAATATTCGAAAGCATTAAATTGAAAATCCATTTTCAGCTTGACTTCGATTTATTCTTCTTTTTATTAATGTATTTATTCAAAGAGCCAAAGATGAGATTGATAGCCACGATAAGAATTGTTGCTGTGGCTAATTCAACATACATTTTTAAAGCTGCCAAACAACCTAAACCCGCACTACACCAAATTGAGGCCGCAGTTGCTAATCCGTGAATTCTATCTTCATTTTTTACAATAACGCCAGCACCCAAAAAACCTACTCCTACAATTATCTGACTTATAATTCGGCTAATATCTACGTTTTGGTTTTCAGGCCTGCATTCTTTTTTTTCATCTGGCGTTCTATACCAATCACCACACCAGCTATCATAGCAGCTACAAGTGAAACTATAAAATCTATATAACTTATTTCATTCATAATATTAAATTACAAAATGTACTAAAATCATACAAGTGAAAGTCTGATACTGATAGAAAAAAGCTCTATTGAGTTAATTTATAGATGTTGTAAACATTAAATTTAACTACAAAAACAAATTCCTTTTACAATGAAGGTGAAAAACTTACTGGATGAAACTTTGGCAAAAGATGATGAAAAAGATAAACAAATAATTATCAGCGGTAAACCAAAAGATTTTGTAAATTATATTTCTAAACATAGAATTTGGGACAGAAGGGCTATAGCCTCAAAAGTTTCAGTATTGTAACAAAACCAAGTTGGAAAAAATTAGAAAAATCTTAATCGGTATTCTATATACTATTGCGGTATTGGTTGCTCTATTTTCAATTTTATCCATTTTCAGAAACACACCATCTCGATATTTGAAAATATTGGATTTTCCACGAATTCAATTTTTTATTATTTCTCTCATCTGTCTCGTAGTGCTGATAGTTTTAACGAAACATCGAAAATGGTATAACTATATTATGATGTCTCTATTAGTACTTGGACTTTTAATTAATGGAAACTATTTATATAGTTATACTCCATTTTCGTCAGTTACTGTGCCTAATACACAAGCATCAACAGATTCAGATAAAGTGATAAGTATTTTACTGGTAAATGTGAAAATGAAAAACCGGAATTCAAAGAAATTGATAGAACAAATCGAGAATAAGAATCCTGACGTTATTCTGGCAATGGAAGTTGACAAATGGTGGAATCAACAACTTTCAGAAATTGAACAGAAATATCCTTACCATAAAGAAATTATTAATGAAGTTGCTTATGGAATGGCACTATACAGCAAATATTCATTTAAAAATATCAAAGTAGATAATTTGAACCATGAAAAAATACCTTATATCGAAGGTTTATTAAAAGTTCAAAATGATCAGCTTATTACGTTTCATTGTGTGCATCCCGTACCGCCTACACATTATAAAGATTTACCAGATAATGAAGGTAATAAAGAGAAGGCAATGAAAATGTTAGGCAGTAGAGTTAAAAAAGCACATTATCCATCTATTGTAATGGGCGACTTTAATGATGTTGTTTGGTCTAAAGTAGATGAGCTAACCCACACCAATAATATATTGTTTGATGTACGAACGGGAAGAGGATTTTATAACAGTTATAATGCAGAAAATATTTTAATGAGATGGCCTTTAGATCATATTTATGTGACAAAAGAATTTAGTTTGAAAACAATTGAAAGATTAGATTATATGGGTTCTGACCATTTTCCTATATATGTAGAATTGGCAATATAATACTTAGAAATATGAAAAAAATATTAATAGTAGTAACCTCACATAAAGAACTACTCAACACAAGTAAGACCTCTGGTCTTTGGATTGGTGAATTTACCGACCCATATTATGAATTTATTGATAATGGTTTTCAAGTAATCATTGCAAGTCCAAAAGGTGGTAAGCCACCTATTGACCCATTAAGTGAATTAACCGAAAATGTGACCAGCTCGAACCGTCGTTTTCAAGATGATGAAAAAGCACAAACAGCTCTCAACAATTCATTAATGCTTACAGAGATTAATGCTCAAGATTTTGATGCGCTATTCTATCCTGGTGGCCACGGGCCAATGTTCGATTTAGCAACTGATAGTATAAACGCAAAATTAGTTTTAGATTTTTATAACAGTCAAAAACCTATTGCAGCTGTATGTCACGGTCCCGCAGCTTTGGTCAAAGCAGCAGAAACAGATGCTTCCATCATAAAAGGTAGAGAGATTACAGGATTTTCAAATGCTGAAGAACGACTGGTATTTCATTACGACAACATCCCTTTTAGACTTGAAGATCGTCTAGAAGAATTGGGTGGGGATTATTCTAAATCCCTATTACCATTTGGCAAAAATGTAGAGGTAGATGGATTAATTATAACAGGTCAGAATCCTCTTTCTGCCAAAGGTACTGCTGAAGAATTAATTAAAATGCTCAATAATTCACTAACAAAAAACGAAAATATATGAGGTCTGTATGGAATGGTTCAATAAGCTTCGGTCTCGTATCAATACCTATTAAAATGTATTCAGCATCAGAGGATAGAGCCTTGGATTTGGATATGCTCGATAGGCACGATGGCGAACGTATACGTTACAAACGAGTAAATGAAAAAACGGGCAAAGAAGTTGAATGGAAAGACATCGTAAAAGGTTATAAAAAAGATGATGGCTATGTAATTCTTGAAAAGGAGGACTTTGAGAATGCGAATGTGAAGAAAAACAAAACTATCGATATTGAAGAATTTGTAAAAGAAACAGATGTCGCAGACGTTCTATTCAAAAAACCTTATTTTTTAGAACCTCAAAAGGAAGGTGGCAAAGCCTATAATTTACTTCGTGACGCTTTAAAAAAGACAGAAAAGTTGGGTGTGGCAACCTTTGTAATGCGCCAAAAAGAAAACTTATGTTTGATTGGTATATATAAAAATGTGCTGGTTCTTCACGTGATAAGATTTGATGACGAATTAAGAAATCCCAAAGATGTTAAGGTTCCAAAAACAAAAAATTCTAAAAAGGAAATTTCAATGGCGGAATCACTCATTGAAAATTATACAGAAAAATTTGATTTTACAAAGTACAAGGATATTTACAATTCGCAATTATTGAAAATTATAGAATCTAAGGCTACTGGCAAGGAAATTAAATCTGAAAAAGTTGATGTAGAACCCACTGCCGCAAAAGATTTAATGGCTAAACTAAAGGCAAGTCTCGAACAAAAGAAAAAGAAAGCATCTTAACCAATGAGCCTTGATGCCTATAAAAAGAAGCGAATCTTCAAAGACACACCAGAACCTAAGGATGTTTACAATTCTGAAAATAAATACAGGTTTGTAATTCAAAGACATCGTGCAAGTCATCTGCATTACGATTTACGTTTAGAAATGGAAGGTGTACTAAAGAGTTGGGCGGTCCCAAAAGGACCTTCAATGAATCCCAAAGACAAAAGGCTTGCAGTTCATACCGAAGACCATCCCGTATCTTATCTTTCTTTTGAAGGCATAATACCAAAAGGAAATTATGGCGCTGGTAAAATGACCATTTGGGATAATGGAAACTTTGAAAGTTTATATGACAATGATAATTTATCTACAGATTATTCTAAAGGCAAATTAAAGCTTGTTTTTAGAGGTGATAAGTTAAAAGGTATTTTTACATTGGTGCGTTCTTCTTCAATGAACAAACAAAACCAATGGTTATTTATAAAACACGAGGATGAATATGCAACAAATTTAAATTATGATGCTGAAGACTATGTTGTAGAAAATTTTCAGCCAAAAATTGCCAGCAAAACTTCAGAAATAAATCTAAAGTCAAATATCAAACCGATGTTGGCTTCGCCAGCCAAAGAAATATTTAACGATAAAAACTGGATCTACGAGTTAAAATATGACGGTTACCGGGCCTTGGCTAATATCGATTCCGGTTCGGCGGAACTATACTCACGCAATGGAATATCGCTAAATTCCACTTTTAAAATTATTTATGATGAATTAGAGTCTATTG
>Ga0207897_100601_pt1 | contig 10400 bp, 7 predicted proteins | sample LinPmetageLP42_FD_184054 | JGI IMG/M metagenome (GOLD analysis project Ga0207897, IMG submission 184054) | Marine viral communities from the Pacific Ocean - LP-42 (SPAdes) | ecosystem: Environmental > Aquatic > Marine > Oceanic | place: Pacific Ocean | collected 2010-08-27
CGCCGGTAACGGTGCCGAATTGTTGCGTTATGCCACAGCCGCCGAAGAGCATTTGAAGGCTTTTTCGGTCGACAACAACGCCCAATTCGATTTCGCCACCGGGCCGATCGCGCATACGGTGCTGGCCGGCTTCGATTTTCAGCGTCGCGAGAACAGCGTGCGCTACGGCGGGGCTGCAGCCACGACGCTGGATCCGTTCAATCCGAACTATGACAACGCGGTGAGCGGCGACGCGATATTTAGCCCGAAGGATAATCGCGAGACCCGTCAGTTGGGCTTCTATCTGCAGGACCAGCTGGAATGGAATCGCTGGAATCTGGTCCTCGGCGGACGCCAGGATTATCTCAATCGCGAATACACGTATACCGAAACCGGGACCGGCAATCGCTTGATCGCAGAGCGCAACGACGATGCCTTCTCCGGCCGGGCCGCGTTGCTCTATGAATCCGCCTGGGGTGTATCGCCCTATGTCTCCTACAGCGAGGCCTTCAACCCGAGCGCGTATTCGCCCTCCAGCGGCCAGATCTCGGACCCGGTCGATAGCAATCAGGTCGAGGTCGGCGTCAAGTATCAGCCGCCAGGCATCGACGCGCTGTTCACCCTGGCGCTCTACGATCTGAATCAGAAGAACGTCCAGCAGCGCACCGGCGTCACCCCGGTGGTCTTCACCAGTATCGGGGATGTGCAGTCCCAGGGCGTCGAGCTGTCGGCACGCGCCGATCTGACCGAAAAGCTGCACCTGATCGCCTCCTATAGCCACAGCGAGGTCGAGTATCAGGACGACGTGACCGACAACGGCCTGGATATCCGTGCCGGCAATACGTTCGTACGCACCCCGGACGATCTCGCCTCGGCGTGGCTGTCGTACGACTTCCCGCGTGGCATCAATGCCGGCGCCGGCGTGCGTTATGTGGGCAGCAGCTATGCCAACGGTGCCAATACGCGCAAGGTGCCCGACTACACGCTGGCCGATGCGTCCGTGAGCATGGAACTGGGCGAGTTCGTGAACGCGCTCGACAACACCACGCTGCGCGTCAACGCCAACAACATCTTCGACAAGGAATACGTCGAAGCCTGTTTCAGCGAAATCAACTGCTATTACGGCTACAGCCGAACGATCATCGCGTCGCTCGACTACCGCTTTTAGGGCGCGTTGAGGTTTCATACGAGTCCACGCCAAATGCTGTTTTACGGCAAGACAAGGCGTAGTGCGCGCCGCGCAGTCATTCTGCACAAGCGTGCTAGAACACTGGATTGCCGTAAAACAGCACTTGTCCCGAAGGGTTGGGCCGCAAATCGCGCTCTGCGGCGTTGCGAGTCTTGATCGTGGCACGCCACGACCGGCGACTCGCGCCTTGCAGAGCACGATTTGCGGTCTCCAACGCGGCGCTCGCATGAAATCTCAACGCGCCCTGGAGCGTGGCCGGGGCTCGCCGCCATCGCGGCGGCGAGCCGTCTTTTTCATACGTCAACGGGGGACGGCCTGCACCAGAGCGGTGTGGGAGGCACACATCTGTCTGCAACACGCAAGGATTGGTCCATGCCCATCTCGCCCCAAAACCCGGATACGTCCGAAAGCCCCGACATAAGCGCAACAAACGACGCGCTGATGTTCGATGCGCACGCGCTGGCCGCTTATCGTATCCAGACTGATCAAGCCCGGATTGCCGTAACGGCGGCCATGAGCGGCGCGCAGCGCGTTCACAGCGGGATTCATCCGCATGAACTTGCGCCCACCGTCAATGAACTGGATATCGATCGGCCGGCCGGTGATATGGACGCGGCCCTGGATGAACTGCATCGTCTATATCTTGATCACGCGGTCTATTTTCATCACCCGCGCTATGTCGCGCATCTGAACTGCCCGGTATTGTTGTCAGCGGTGGCTGCGGAAGGCATTGCAGCAGCGATCAATTCGTCGATGGACACCTGGGATCAGAACGCCGGGGCGACGCTGATCGAGCAGAAACTCATCGCCTGGACGGCGGCCCGTGCGGGCCTGGGCGAGGACGCCGACGGTATATTTACCAGCGGCGGCACGCAGTCCAATCTTATGGCGATGCTGCTCGCCCGCGAGCATTACTGTGCGGCCCACCACGGCGCGGGCTGGGTTCAGCGGCATGGCCTGCCGCCGGAAGCAGGCAAGCTGCGGATATTCGCTTCCGACGCCAGCCATTTCAGTCTGTGCAAGGCGGCGGCCGTGCTCGGCCTCGGTCACGATGCGGTCACCGCCGTGCCGGTCGATAGCGCATGGCGCATGGATTGCGAGGCCCTGGCGGACGCGGTACAGGCGTCGATCGCTGCCGGCGAGATACCGATCGCTGTTGTGGCGACTGCAGGCAGCACGGATTTTGGCAGCATCGACGATATCAATGGCGCCGCGCGCGTCGCCCAGCGTTTCGGGCTGTGGTTTCACGTCGATGCAGCCTATGGCTGTGGGCTGCTGGTTTCGCCTACCCGGGCGCGGCTGCTGGCAGGGATCGAACACGCTGATTCGATTACCGTCGACTATCACAAATCTTTCTTTCAGCCGGTGGCCTGTAGTGCGCTGGTCGTGGCGGATGGCCGCGAGCTCGGGCACGTCACCCATCACGCCGATTATCTGAATCCGGTCGAGGCGGCAGCCGCCGGCACGCCGGATCAGGTCAACAAGAGCCTGCAGACGACCCGTCGTTTCGATGCGCTCAAGCTGTGGCTGTCGCTGCGTACAGTGGGTGCGACGGCGATCGGCGAGGCGTTTGATGCCGGGCTCGATCTGGCGACGGCGACCTATGAGCTGATGCTCTCAGAGCCGCGCTTCGAGCTGCTGCATGCCCCGGAGATGGGCACGCTGGTGTTCCGCTTTCGACCCTGGATGACGGTCGAAAGTGCGGCTCTGGATACGCTCAATGACGCGATTCGCGCCGACCTGGCGCGCCGCGGGGAAGCGATGATTGCGGCCACGCGGGTGCACGGGCGCCGTTATCTGAAATTCACGCTGCTCAATCCGGCCACCACGCGCGATGATATGGCCGAACTGCTTGAGCTGATCGTCACGACGGGTGAGTCGCTGGCCGATAGCCTGCGGCGGCGCGAACGAAGTAGATCGCGCGCCGTTCAGCCGTCGGATATGGCCTCACAGGAATGGCCGGCGATGCAGCATGGATGACCATATCCACGACCTGCTCGGCGTCGGTATTGGCCCGTTCAATCTGGGTCTGGCCGCGCTGACGGCGCCGATCGACGATCTCGACGCGGTATTTGTCGACGAGAATCCGGCCTTCGACTGGCATCCTGGCCTGTTACTTGAAGGCGCGACGCTGCAGACGCCGTTCCTGGCCGACCTGGTCACGCTCGCCGATCCCACCAGCCCATACAGTTTTCTCAACTATCTGAAGCAGACCGGGCGGATCTATGCGTTCTATATCCGCGAGAGCTTCTTCATGCTCCGGGCCGAGTACAACCAATACTGTCGCTGGGTCTGCGCGCAGTTGAACAACCTTGTATTCGATGCGCGCGTCACGGCCATCAGCTTCGACGCGAACGCCGACTGTTATGTCGTGGCCGTGCATCGGCCCATGGCCGGAGCGCAGATGACCTATCGCGCGCGCCGTCTGGTGCTGGGCACCGGCCCGGCGCGTTATCTTCCGGCCTGCTGTGAAGGCCTGGGCGAAGAAGTGATTCATGCCGCGGATTATCTGGACCATCGCGACGCACTGGCCGACAAGGCGTCGGTCACGATCATCGGCAGTGGCCAGAGCGCGGCCGAGATCTTTCAGGATCGGCTGGCGCATGCCGGTACGGATCAGCGTCTCGACTGGTTTACCCGTTCGCCGCGGTTTTTCGCGATGGCCTACGACAAACTCACGCTGGAACTGACCTCGCCCGAGTACGTCGATTATTTTCACGACCTGCCCGAGCACAGCCGCCACCGGCTCGGTCGTGAGCACAAGTCGCTCTACAAGGGTATTTCAGAGGACCTGTCGAACGCGATCTTCGATCAGCTGTACGAAAAACAGGTCCATGGCACGGCCAATGTGGGTCTGCAGGCCAACGCGGAACTTCGTGCAGTGCATACAGACCGCGCCCGCGGCGACATCGTGCTCGATTTCCACCAGAGCGAGCAGGGCGTGTCGTTTTCGCATCGTACCCATGCGGTGATTCTGGCCACCGGGTTTGCCCATCGCGTACCGGGCTATGTGGCCCCGATCGCCGAGCGCATTCGTTGGGATGCGAGTGGGCGTTATGCCGTGGCCCGCAACTACAGCATCGACGACTCGAACCGGCTTTTCGTCCAGAACGCCGAGCTGCACACCCATGGTTTCACGGCCTCCGATCTGGGCATGGCCTGTTACCGCAACGCCTGCATCATCCGATCGGTGACCGGCGTCGAGCATTATTCGATCGAGACACGCATCGCGTTTCAAAGCTTCGATGCACGCGGACCGGACCGGCATCCCGCCCACGGCCGCAGCCAGGCCTGATCGTCCCGGCGGTCTGTTCAAGCCGCTTTTTCGCCAAACAGCATCCAGGATCTTGTCATGACTGAATCGACTTACCGGTTCCGGCGCACCGTACCCGGTATCGGCGAACTATGTATCCGCCCGTTCTGCGTGGACGCCCACGCGGGCCTTGCCCAGCAATGGCTGGCCAGCGATCACGCGCGGTTCTGGGGCATGCAGAAACTGTCGCCCACCGAGGTGGCCGATTACTTCGGCCAGATCGAGCGATCGGCCACGCACGATGCTTTCATCGGTCTGTGCAACGGTCAGCCGGCGTTTGTCGTGGAAACCTACGCGCCGAGCGCCGAGCCGATCGGGCAGGTCATCGAAACCATCCACGGGGATCGCGGCATGCATATCCTGATCGCGCCGCCGGAGTCGCCGGTTCACGGTTTCACCTGGGCGGTGTTCGCACTGACGGTCGATTTCCTGTTCTCCGATCCATCCATCCAGCGCATTGTGGTCGAGCCCGATGAGACCAATACCGGGATTCATGTGCTCAACGCGCGTGCCGGTTTTATCTATCACCGTCAGGTAGAGCTGCCCGGCAAGACCGCCTGGCTGGCCACGTGCACGCGGGCGGATCACGATCGCGCCTGTGCCGTGCTCGATGGCATCGAGGCGCGGGTCGCTGGCCGCGGCGAGGTGACGGCATGACCGGGGAACGCCAGACAATCAGCCAGCGCAGCGTGGCCCATCTGGACTCACGGTCATGGGCGACCGCGAACGCGGCACTCGTGGCCAAGACGTTGTCCGAGTTCGCACATGAGTTGCTGATCGTGCCACAGGCGATCGATACGGGCCCGGCGGAACAGAATGCTGGACGTGTGTTCGAGTTCGTCACCGATAATCCGGGCGTTCGATATCGGTTTTCGGCCCGGCTGTTCGCGCTCGAACATTGGCACATTGCACCCGAGACACTCCTCAAGACCGTCGACGGCAAGGCCGCCGCACTCGATGCAGCGGCGCTGTTCGTCGAATGTCGCCAGATGCTCGAACTCTCCGACGATGTCCTCAAGATCTATCTGGAAGAGATCAGCAGTACGCTCTACTCAGCCTGCTATAAGCGCATGACCGCACAGCTGTCCGCGGCCGATTTCGTGGACGCCGATTTCCAGCAGATCGAAGCGGCGATGACCGAAGGCCATCCCGCATTCGTGGCCAACAACGGCCGGATCGGCTTCGATGCGGCGGACTATCCGGCCTACGCACCGGAAGCGGCGGCGCCGATTCGCCTGATCTGGATCGCGGTGCACGTGTCGCGTGCCGAGTTTTCGGTGGCCGCTGATCGCAGCGTTGCCGATCATCTGGCCGGCGAGCTGGATGTCGCGACCCGTGAGCGTTTCGAAGCCCATCTGACCGAGCTGGATCTCGACCGGGCGCAGTATCACTTCATGCCGGTGCATCCCTGGCAGTGGCACAACAAGCTGGTTTTTGCCTTCGCCGGCGAGATTGCCACCCGGAATATCGTTTATCTGGGCTTTGCGCCGGACGGTTACCAGGCCCAGCAGTCGATCCGAACGCTGTTCAATCGCGATGCGCCTGGGCGCTGCTACGTGAAGATGAGCCTGTCGATCCTCAACATGGGATTTTCCCGGGGGCTATCGCCGTACTATATGAGCGGCACGCCGGCGATCTGCGATTGGCTGGATGAACTCGTGCGCGGCGATGCGTATCTGCAGTCGAAAGGCTTTTCGATCTTGCGTGAAGTCGCCGCTATCGGCTATCGCCACCCGCACTTCGAGGCCGCCGCCGCCAAGACTGACGGCGCCAACAAGATGCTGTCGGCCTTATGGCGGGAATCTCCCGTGGCACGGTTGGGCGAGAGCGAACGCTGCATGACCATGGCTGCCCTGCTGCACCGGGATTTCGAAGGCAACTCGGTCATCGGCGCATTGATCGATGCCTCGAACCTGTCCATCGACGCCTGGCTTACCGCCTGGCTGGACGCCTACATGAGCCCGATCCTGCACTGCTTCTTTGCACACGACCTGGTGTTCATGCCACACGGCGAGAACCTGATCCTGGTTTGTGATGGCCATGTGCCGGTGCGCGCGATCATGAAGGATATCGCCGAGGAGATTGCGGTCCTGGACGAGCACGCCCAGCTGCCGGACGCCGTGCAGCGAATCGCTGTACCGGTGCCCGAGGAGCTCAAGGTATTGAGTCTGTTCACCGATCTGTTCGATCTGATCTTCCGCTATGCCGCCGTTATTCTCGATACCGAACGGGGTTACCCGGAAACACGATTCTGGCAGCGCGTGGCCGATTGCGTGACGACTTATCAGACCGCCCATCCCGAGTACGCCGACAAGTTCGCCCGCTACGACCTATTCGCACCCGATTTCATCCGCTCCTGTGTCAATCGCCTGCAGTTGCGGAACAATCAGCAGATGATCGATCTGGCCGACCCGACCGGCAACATGCAGTTTGTCGGCCGACTGGCGAACCCGATTTCATCGCAGGGCCGCCGATAAGCGAGCTGGAACACATCACTGAACTCAGCGGAGCAGCGCGTGATGGTAACGGTCGACGGCGATCGTCTTTGGCAGATCTCGATGGGCACCGCGCTTATCGGCGCCGGTCGGCGCGCTGCCGACCGACGTGCCAACCGACGGCTATACCCTGCGCCAGGCCGCGCAGACCACGAATATCCTCGTAATATCGATAGGGCCCTGTTGGGACGCAGCGGGCCGGTGGCTCGGCACGTGCTGGCCACGCCCGGCATCCTCGCGGATGCGTTGGCGGGGCTGGATCTGGGCCGTGCGCAGCACTGGAAGAGCTGGCTGGAGCAGGCACGCAGCCCGCAGGCACGGCTGTCGCGAATTCCGGATTATGCGTCGTTGCCCGACACCGCAGACGATACCGCGCACATGACCCGCGTGATCGGGCGAAATCGGCGCCCGGCTGCCGGACGTTTCGATCTATTGTGTCGGCGCCGGCAACCACTGTTTCTGGGCGCAGCGATATCCGCCTACGCGTGTGTTCCCCAGTCAGCTGAGCGTGCGCAACGGCGCAGTGGGCTACAGCGTGCCGGCGGCCGTGGCCGCCTCGCTGGCATGTCCGGACCGGCTCACGATCGCGATCACCGGCGACGGCGAGTTCGGCATGAGCGGCCAGGAGATCGCCACCGCCGTTCAGCATGGGGCGGCCATGCTGATCATGGTCATGGAAAACCGCCAGTTCGCCCCATCCGCGTGCACCAGGAACGGCATTTCCCGGGTCGCGTCAGCGGGACTCAACTCGTTAACCCCGATCTGGCGGCGCTGGCGCGCGCCTATGGCGCTCATGGACGGTCGCCGCCGCCGACCAGGCCGCGGCCGCGGTGCAACGCGCGCTGGCCGTCGTGCGCGACGAACGCCGGCCGGCGCTCATCCACGTGCTGACCGATCAGCGTTTCGACCAGCTATAGACCGCAACGCGTAGCGCTGAGCGCGTGGGCGAGCGGAGCGCTCATTCAGCTCGACTCGGGGGCTGGTCAGTCCGCCGCAACGGTTCGTCTGCCGAGCGCGTCGATTCGTTCGTTGGCGATCACGTTCGACTCTGCGCTATGGTCGAAACCATGAGTGAAACAGCCATAGGGCAGTACCTGCTCAACCGATTGTCCGAGTTGGGCGTCGCGCACGTGTTTGGCGTGCCGGGCGACTACGTGCTCGGTTTCTACGACCAGATGGCGCACAGCGACGTGGCGCATATCGGCACCACGCGCGAGGACACCGCGGCATTCGCAGCCGACGGCTATGCCCGCTGCAACGGCCTTGGCGCGCTGGCGGTGACTTATGGCGTCGGCGCGCTGAGCGTGGTCAATCCGATTGCCGGGGCTTATGCGGAATCTGCGCCGGTCGTTGTGATCAGTGGCGCGCCGGGGACCAACGAGATCCAGAACGATCCGATGCTGCATCACCGCTTCGGGCCGTTCACTTTCCAGCGCGAGATTTTCGAACGCATCACCTGTGCTACCGCCGTCATCGACGATCCGGTGCTCGCCTTCCGCCAGATCGATCGCGCGCTCGCGGCCGCGTTGCGCCATCGCAAGCCGGTCTATATCGAGTTGCCGCGTGATCTGGTCGAACAGCCGGGCGTCACGGTCGCGGCGCCGCCGGACGAGCAACTGGAAACCCGGGACGAGGCCGCGCTTACGGAGGCCGTGGCAGAGACCGCTGAGCTGTTGGCGCATTCCAAATCGCCGGTGGTCATTGCCGGCGTCGAGATCCACCGACGTGGTCTGCAACAGCCGCTGCTGGATTTCATCGAACAGACGAACCTGCCGATTGCGGCGACGCTCACCGGTAAATCGGTCATCCGCGAACGCCACCCGAACTATCTGGGCATCTACAGCGGCGCGTTGAGCAACGACGACGCCCGCCGCGTGGTCGAAGATGCGGACTGTATCCTCATGCTGGGCATGACGCTCAACGATATCGATACCGGCGGCTATACCATCCAGCTCAACCCGCAGCAGATGATCCGCGCGACCCAGGGCGAGGTCTTCATCCGGCATCATCGCTATCCCGGCGCGCCGCTCGGCGATTTCCTGACCGCCCTGAAGCAGACTGCCCGCCCGCGCACGCAACAGCTGCCCGCGTTCACGACCGGCCCGGAAGCGACCAACTTCCCGGAAAAGGGTCGCGCCATGACCATCGCGCGCCTGATCGGCCGGCTCAATGCCACGCTCACGCCCGACATGATGGTCGTCTGCGATACCGGCGACTGCCTGTTCGCGGGCGTCGAGCTGCGCGTGCACGACCAGACCGAATTTCTCGCCTCGGGTTATTACACGACGATGGGTTACGCGGTACCGGCCGCGCTCGGCGCCCAGATCGCGCGGCCGCAGCGGCGGGCGTTGATCCTGGTGGGCGACGGCGCGTTCCAGATGACCGGCACGGAGCTGGTCAGCCATTGCCGCCAGGGCCTGGCGCCGATCGTGGTCGTGTTCAACAACCGCGGCTATTCGACCGAGCGCTTCATTCTCGACGGGCCATTCAACGATATTCCGGAATGGCAGTTCCATCGTCTCGGGGCGCTGTTCGGCCCGCTCGACGGTTACGACGCGCCCGACGAATGCGCCTTCGAACAAGCGCTGAGCGCGGCCGTGGCGAACACCGACACGGCCAGCATCATCAACGTCCGCCTGGAGCCGCGCGACGCGTCGCCGGCGATGCAGCGTCTCGGCGCACACCTGAAGTCGCGGCTTGGGCGCGATGATGACGCCTGAATCGTCGAACGCCGCAGTACGCGGGTTCGCATGAGCGCCAATGAAAGCCTGGCGGCGATGACGCTCGGCGGCTTTCGCGAGGATATCGAATCGCGCTCCATGCCCGGTTGTGGCGCGGTCGCTGCCAACGCCGCGGCAAACGGGCTGTCGCTGGTACTCAAGGGGCTGCGGCTATCCAGACCGCGTGGCGACTCTGTTGATTCTGAGACGCATGCCGATCTGATCGAACGGGCGGAGGGCCTGGTCGAAGAACTGGGCCGCTATGCCGACGAGGATGTTGCCGCGTTCAAGGCCTATCTCGCAGCGCGCAAGCAGAGTAAGGACGATGCGCACAGCGATGCCCTGAACGCGGCGCTCGAACGTATCAACCAGGTTCCGCTGGACACGGCCCGCGCCTGCCGCTGCGCGCTGGAACTGACTCTGGAAGCACAGGGACACACCCGGGCCCCTCTGCAGAGCGATACCCGCGCCGGCGCGCAGCTACTGCATGCCGGTCTGTGCATGGTGCTGCTCAACGTGGATGCCAATATCGACGGCCTCGATGACGAGGACGAGCAAGCGCAGTTGCGCGAGGAACGCGGCGAGCTGCAGCATCGGGCCGACGCGTTGTTAGAACGTCTGGTGCACATTTCAAACTGAACGATCGCGCGGCTCGTGATCGCCCGGGCCGGCTTGCGCAAGATGTTCGAGCCGGCCTAAGCGGT
>Ga0207897_100604_pt1 | contig 10366 bp, 9 predicted proteins | sample LinPmetageLP42_FD_184054 | JGI IMG/M metagenome (GOLD analysis project Ga0207897, IMG submission 184054) | Marine viral communities from the Pacific Ocean - LP-42 (SPAdes) | ecosystem: Environmental > Aquatic > Marine > Oceanic | place: Pacific Ocean | collected 2010-08-27
GTACGATTTTATACTTTCTAAAAAATTAACATCGGAATCAAAACTGAAAATCATCGCCAACGGAAGTAGTAATGGCATCAACACTTCCCATTTTTCAAAAGCACATTTTTCAAAAACCGAAATACAGGAAAAACGAAATGAACTTTCTATTTCTGAAACCGATTTTGTATTCCTGTTTGTAGGACGGATTGTAAAAGACAAAGGTATCGTCGAACTTGTAAATGCTTTTGTTGCACTTCAGAAAGATAATCAGAACAATAAATTATTGCTTGTGGGTCCGTATGAAGAAGACCTGGATCCACTGCCGCTAAATAGCAAGGAAACTATCTTACAACATCCCAATATCATTACAACCGGCTATCAAGAAGACGTGCGTGTGTATTTTGCTTTGAGCAATGCACTGGTGTTTCCTAGTTATCGTGAGGGTTTTCCTAATGTGGTTTTACAGGCTGGTGCCATGGAGCTCCCAGCTATTGTAACAAACATCAATGGTTGTAATGAAATTATTACCAATGGCCACAACGGATTACTAATCCCTGCAAAAAACACCGAAGTCTTGTTAGAAAAAATGAAATTACTCCAATCGGATACTCAATTATACGCTCAACTTAAAGCGAATAGCAGAGCAGAAGTGGTTAAAAAACACCAACAACAAGAAGTATGGGATGCCTTATTAGAAGAATATCGTAGGTTAGAAGCAAATCTTTAGTAATTTTAAATCGTGTATACTACCTTTTTTAAACCCATATTAGATTTCATCGTATCACTGAGCTTATTTCTAGTGCTCGCTCCGATTTTTTTCCTGTTAGCCATACTTTTAGCCATCAGCTTAAAGGGAAATCCATTTTTTTTTCAGAAACGACCCGGGAAGCAGGAACGGTTATTTACCATTATTAAGTTTAAAACAATGAGTGATGCCACAGATGATAAAGGTGCATTGTTACCTGATGAAAAAAGAATTACAAAATTTGGTAAATTTATTAGAACCACCTCTTTAGATGAGCTTCCTCAATTGCTCAACGTGCTTAAAGGAGATATGAGTTTTGTGGGACCCAGGCCTTTATTACCAGAATACCTCCCGCTATATTCCGAAACACAAAAAAAGCGACACTTGGTAAAACCTGGAATTACAGGCTATGCACAGGTAAATGGCAGAAATGCAATCTCTTGGGAGCAAAAATTTGAGTATGATCTTTTTTATGTAAAAAATCAAAGTTTTTTATTGGACCTCAAAATCTTGCTCAAAACAGTAAAAAAGGTATTTTTACGTAGTGGTATCAATACCGAAAAATCCACTACTATGTCACGATTTAAAGGCACAGATCGAAAATGAAAGAACTTATACTTTATGGAGCGGGTGGGCATTGTTACGCTGTGGTTGAGCTTATTAGAAGTTTACAGCACTTTCAGCCCAAGGCGATTGTAGATCCCAATCCGAAGGAAAATTCAATTTTAGACATTCCTGTTTATAGTTCAGAAAAGGATATAAATTCGAATGCCGTTGTCTGTATTGCTATTGGAGATAATTCAATTCGTAAAAAACTAGCAGGAAGGCTACATCAAGATTACCCGACTTTTGTTCATGAATCCGTCGTTCGATATCCTTCGGTTACTATTGGAAAAGGGACTGTAGTCTTGCCAAATGTAGTGCTCGACGCCGCCGTAAAAGTGGGAGATTTCTGCATTATAAATAATAGCGCTGTTGTTTCGCATAACGTCACAATACAAGATTATGCACATATTTCCATTAATGCCTCTTTGGCTGGAGGCGTAACCATTGGGGAAGGCACTTTAGTAGGCGCCGGAAGCATCATTAACCCAGGGCTAACCATTGGCAAATGGGTCATTATTGGCTCGGGAGCTGTGGTTACTAAAAATGTTCCAGACTTTGCAGTGGTGTATGGCAATCCTGCCAGAATAATTAGACATACAAATAATGAATCCTAAGATATTTCTTTCCTCACCACATATGGGTGGAACAGAGCAAAACTACATTAAGGAAGCTTTTGACGCCAATTGGATCGCTCCCTTGGGAACCAATGTAAACGAATTTGAAATCGCGATCGAAAGCTATTTGGGTGCAAATAATTATGCCGCTGCAGTATCGTCAGGTACCGCAGCCATACATTTAGCCCTTATTCTGCTTGGTGTAACAAGAGATGATGAAGTACTGTGCCAATCGATGACGTTTTCGGCGTCAGCCAATCCAATAGTATATCAAGGCGCAACTCCAATTTTTATTGATAGTGAACCCGAAACATGGAATATGTGCCCCCAAACGCTAGAAGTGGCTATTAAGGATCGATTAGCAAAGGGAAAAAAGCCAAAAGCCATCATCATGGTGCACCTCTATGGAATGCCGTGTAAGGTGGATGAAATAGTAGCTGTTTCAGAAAAATACGACATCCCGATCATAGAAGATAGTGCAGAAGCCTTCGGAAGTAGTTACAATGGTAAAAAATGTGGCACTTTTGGAGCTATTTCAATTCTTTCGTTTAACGGAAATAAAATTATTACAACATCAGGCGGAGGGGCATTAGTCGCGAGAAAGAACGCCTTAAAACAAAAAGCAATTTTTTTGGCAACCCAGGCGCGTGACGTGGCACCACATTACCAACATAGCGAGATTGGTTATAATTATCGATTAAGCAATATATGTGCAGGTATCGGTCGCGGGCAGATGGAAGTGCTCGACGCGCATGTAAGATTAAGGCGTAGCATGAATTCGTTTTACATGGATCTCTTTAAGAATGCTGAAGGTATTTCAGTTTTTAAAGAGCCCTCCACCGAGTTTTATTCCAATCACTGGCTTTCATGTATCATTCTTGATCCTAAAAATACAACGCACACTCCTTCAGAAATTATTGAAGCACTTGCCGAGGATAATATAGAATCACGACCCTTATGGAAACCCATGCATTTACAACCTGTATTTAAAAATGCACCCTATTATGGTACCAATGTAGCCGAAGCTATTTTTAATAACGGACTGTGTTTACCGTCAGGTTCTAATCTTTCCGAAGTTGAAAAAAATCGAATTTCCAAAGCATTAGGACCTTTTCTATAATGATTACGTATCTTTAAGTTATAATTTTTACAAGTGGGTCCCATAAAACAAAACTTCAACAAACTGTACACGGGAAATAATAAACTGAAGATCCTAGATCATCGATATCTGCCCAGGTGGCTTGTTGTGATATTAGATACATTTTTGGCTGCGTTCGCTATGGTGGTCGTCTATGTTATTCTGAAAAATACGCCGTTAAAATTTCATGATACCCTTACAGTGCCCGAACAAGGGATTGTGATATTATCGATTACGGTGATTCTATTTGTTGTTTTTAAAACCTATTCGGGTATCATTCGGCATTCTACCTTTACAGATCTTATAAAAGTTGCACTTGCCACATTTTCAATGGCCTTAGTACTATTTCTTATAAATATTGTTCATGTATCAATAATCGGTGAGAAGATTTTTTTAAATACCTCCATAGTACTCTATGTGTTGCTCACGCTTACGTTGATGCTATTGTTTAGGGTGGCTGTAAAGGAAAGTTATATGTTTCTTCGCAAGACCTCCTCGATCAACACAAATAAAAGAGTGGCGATTTACGGTATAGATGACAATACTATTTCTTTGGCAGAGGCGCTTACTCATGAATCTAATTTTAAGTTTCATCTCGTTGGTTTTTTTGCTGATAAAGTTTCATCAAATCAATACAGAATACTTGGCAAGCCCGTTATCCCAGTGAATGGTAATATTAAAAATGCCATAAGTAAATTACAAATTGAGTCGGTTCTTATTATGAACGACACCTGTAGCATCGAAAAAAAACGGCAGCTTACCGAAGCTTTCTTAGCAACTGGAATAAAGGTTTATAACGTTCCTGCTTTAACAGATTGGGATAAAAGGGAACAATTAGAGCATGAAATTAAACCCATTCAGATTGAAGATTTACTGGATAGGGCAACTATTATAGTGGATACGGCTTTAATAAAAAAGGATCTTGAGCATAAAACTATTTTAGTAACTGGTGGGGCGGGATCTATAGGGAGTGAAATTGTACGACAAGTGGCCGACTTTAAACCAAAAAAAGTGGTGGTCTTAGATCAATCTGAACTATCGCTATACTATTTAGAAATAGAACTAAAAAAGGATTTCCCTGAATTGGATTTCGTGACAGAGCTAGCAGATATTAGCAATATGTATCGTCTCGAGTTGTTATTTGAAAAATATGCGTTCGATATCGTCTATCATGCAGCTGCCTATAAACACGTGCCTTTAATTGAAAGGAATCCGCATGAGGCCATTTATGTGAATATTATGGGAACCGTTAATCTCAGTATTATTTCCGCTAAAAAAAAGGTAAGAAAGTTTGTGATGATCTCTACAGACAAAGCTGTAAATCCTACAAACGTAATGGGAGCCTCAAAACGAGCTGCCGAAATGTACGTACAGGCACTGCAACAAGAACACGGGATTGTAACACGCTTTATTACGACTCGTTTTGGAAATGTATTAGGATCAAGTGGATCTGTCATCCCGCTTTTTAGAAAACAGATTGCTGCTGGAGGTCCTGTTACCGTGACACATCCTGATATCATTAGGTATTTAATGACGATTCCTGAAGCGTGCCAATTGGTACTCCAAGCTGGTACCATGGGTAATGGAGGAGAAATTTTTGCTTTTGATATGGGCAAACCCGTTAAAATTTATGAACTAGCAGAAAGAATGATTCGGCTCTCTGGTTTTGAACCAAATGCTGAAATAAAAATAGAAATTATTGGACTGCGCCCAGGCGAAAAATTATTTGAGGAATTATTGAATAACACCAGTAAGACCCAGCCTACCCACCATCCTAAAATTTTAATAGCCAAAGATAAAACAGGTAATTTTACGGAAGTAAAAGAGCTGATTAAACAGATAATTACCGCTGCTACAACAGAGCAAGATCTTAAATTTATAGGTCTGTTAAAACAATTGGTCCCCGAATATAAGAGCGAAAATTCTCGGTTTGAGCAACTTGATCATACGATACGCCATAGAAATGTTAATAAAACCGATTAATCTTTGAATAAGTATCTGTTTTCTAATGGGAACACGTTTAATAGAAATTATATATTTACTCCAATTATAACCCAATGAAAAAACTACCCTTTCTCTTATTGAGTCTTTTTATTTTCTCTTGTGCCACAAAAAAGGAAATTTTATATTTCCAGGATCTTGAAAACTTAGATGGCAAAGAGACCAATAACACTTTTGAACCCATTATAGAAAATAACGATATTCTTCATGTGGCGCTGTCATCGCAAAGTGAAGCAGCGCTGAGCCCTTTTTTAAAAGATACTGGAGTAGCTTCGGTGAATGCAGCAAATTCAAATCCTGGGTTACGGGGTTATTTGGTGGATAGTGAGGGTACTATTCAATTTCAGGTAATAGGTGATGTAACAGTTGCGGGTAAGACCAGGACAGAAGTGGAAAAGGAATTAAAATCAAGACTTTCTGCCTATGTAAAAGATGTTGTGGTCGATGTACGAATTCTCAATTTTAAAATTACAGTGCTTGGAGAAGTAAACAGGCCAGGGGTATTTTCTATTGAAGATGAACGTGTGACGCTTCCACAGGCAATCGGGCTAGCAGGCGATCTCAATAAGGATGGAAAACGCCAGAATATTACCGTTATTAGAGAGGAAAATGGCGTACAAAAAGTGACCCGTATCGATTTAACTAAAACCAATCTTTTTTCAAGCCCTTTTTATTATTTGAAACAAAATGATGTAGTTTATATAGAACCGTCACTTAAAGGGGTCAAAAAGGCTGGTTTTATTCCAGATGTACCGGCTTTATTATCACTTTTTACAATTGTGTTGAGTACCGTAATTATTTTAACTAGATAACGTTTTTGTGAATGCAAAATGTAAGAGAAGAACATAAAGAAACACCCATACGTGAACTTGTGAACCAATATACGCGCTACTGGTTTTGGTTTTTTTTAGCAATTTTTTTAGCAATCGCTGTTGCTTTTATCTATCTGAGGTACACAACGCCTTCCTACCAGAGTCAAGCTACGGTAATAATTAAAAATGATAAAAGCAGTGGTCCAGCAGAACTTTCTGCTTTTGCCGAATTAAGTTTCTTTTCAAAATACAACAATAAGATTGAAAACGAATTGGCCATTTTTAGGTCAAAACGTATCATAGCGCAGGCTATTGAGGCACTTAACCTAAATGTCAATTACGAGTCGATAGGTACCATTAAAACGACTGAAATGTACGCCTACAAACCTTTCATTGTTCAGTACCAGTCATTTCAAGATAGTACAAAAAGCAAAAAGGTTCCTAAATTATTTTTTAAAGTAAAGTCAGAACTCGAATATCAGGTTGAAACAGAAACGCAAACAATAAATAACACCTACAAATTTGGGGAGCGTGTTTCCTTTCCTTTCGGTGATATCACAGTGCTGCCCGTTTTGGATGACAAAGAAAAGTTTAACAATTTTATAAACAGATCAATTTCGGTTTCGTATCGACCGGTTGCTTTGGCGGCACTTCAGTATCAAAAACGATTGAAGGTTGCAAATGAAATTTCAAATAGTAATGTCGTTGCCATTACTATGCAGGCTACCGTACCGGAAAAAGCCGAAGATTTTATTAACGAACTTATATTTCAGTATAATAAAGACGCTATTAGTGATCAAAATCAGGTGGCACAAAAAACGGCTAATTTTATCGATTCAAGATTAGAGATCATTACCCGAGAACTGGATAGCGTTGAAAAAGGGAAAGAGAACTTTAAAAGCTCAAATAGGTTAACCAATATTGAAGCCGAAGCGCAACTTATATTGAACAATGCGAGCGAATTCAATAAACGACAATTTGATGTTGCTACCCAATTGGAACTGGCAAACACGATGATTGATTACATGGAGACCTCGTCTAGCAATGATCTTTTACCAGCTAACATAGGCCTTAATGCTGAGAATGTAAACGAATCGGTGAACAACTATAACCAACTCATTTTACAGCGTAACAACCTGCTTAAAACGTCAACGGCTATCAACCCTGTTGTAATTAATGTAAACAATCAGATTGATCAAGTACGAGCAGGTATCTTGGCAAGCCTTAAAAATAGTAGCAATGCTTTAAAAGTGGCAATGCGCGATCTTAATTATCAGGAGTCAACTTTAAACTCAAGAATTTCGGAAGTCCCCACCAAAGAAAAGATTTTTAGAGGCATAGAAAGGCAGCAGGGTATTAAAGAGCAGCTATATATTTTCTTGCTGCAACAGCGAGAAGAAGCATCCATATCGCTTGCTGTTACAGCACCAAAGGCAAAAGTGGTAGATCCTGCTTATAGTAGTGTGACACCCGTAGCGCCTAATTCATTATTGGTTTTCTTGTCTGCGTTACTGGCAGGTGTATTAATCCCTTTTTTAATTATTTATGTTCAAAATTTACTGAATACAAAGGTTAGAAACCGAAAGGATATCGAATATCCATTGCCTAATACAGCTTTAGTGGGAGAAATTCCTAAAATTAAAAATGGATCGCTTCAGTTAGTTCAGCAAAATGACCTTAGTATTTTAGCTGAATCATTCCGTATTTTACGTACCAATCTTCAATATTTATTGATAAACAAACTCAATAATCCTGAAGATTCAAAAACTATATTTGTAACCTCTACCATTAAAGGAGAAGGAAAGACATTTGTAGCCTTTAACCTTGCACTCACCATCGCCCTTACAGGTAAAAAGGTAGTGCTCGTTGGTGGAGACATTAGGAATCCACAGTTGCAGCGTTATTTACCTTCTGAAAGGAGAAATATGAAAGGGTTGACAGAATTTATCATAGATGATTCTATTACCGCTAGTGATATTGCTTCCACCAGCGAAGGTAATAGCGATCTTGATATTGTGCTCTCGGGAGCCATTCCTCCCAATCCTGCTGAACTTTTAATGGAAAAAAGGACGGCCACCCTTTTTGAAGAACTTTCACAAACATATGATTATATCATCGTGGATACCGCACCTTCCATGCTTGTGGCAGACACGCTCTTACTAAACAAATTTGCAGATGTCACGCTTTATGTAGTGCGCGCAGGATATACAGACAAGCGTTTATTGGAGTTTACAAAAGAAACGATTGAGGATGAGCGGTTGATCAATGTGGCAATGGTGTTAAACGATGTGTCCTTTAATAATTTTGGCTACGGAAATAAATATGGCTATGCCTACTCGTCGGAAGACCAAACCCTATTTCAAAAATTGTTTAGGAAGTAGTCCCCGATACATGAGGTTTGCTGAAACATCCATACACTATGAAAAAATTACTTCCCGTATTATTTTTTAGCCTAACACTCTTTGCCTACAGCCAGAAAATTGAGGTAGAAGGAGGCGTTTCAGCAACAGGACTTTTTTCCTCAAACGATCAAAATCCTTTTTGGCTTTATACTAATAGCAATGCTTCCATTGGGACTGAAACAAATTTTTCGACCACACCACATATTAAAGCGACCTATGCTTTTGAAAATGCGTCCCTTGAAGCTGGTATTGCTTATTATTATCGCGATGGCGTGGAGGATAATTTTCAGCGACGGGATTTATACCTTCAGTATAAAAATAACTGGTTTAAGGCTACTTTAGGTTCAAAAAGGCAAGTGGAAGTATTCGATGGACTTTCCGCAACCAATAAGAACTTTTTATGGTCAGGAAATGCACGACCGCTACCAGGGTTGGTCATTGAGGCGAACGATCCCATCAAAATTTCGGAAACCTTTTCGGTCGATTGGGGAATAGGACATTATAGCCTAAATGATGATCGGTACGTGGACGATGTACGGGTGCATTACAAAAGATTGGGGCTAACTGTTACGCTAAACGATAACAACCGTTTTACAGGCCGCCTGCAGCATTTTGCACAATGGGCAGGAACGTCTCCAGATTTTGGAGCATTGCCCAATGATTTTAATGCGTTTGTAGATGTGTTTTTCGCGAAGAAGGCTTCAGAAGAAACTGTAAGCGGTGAGGTTCAGAATGCATTGGGAAACCATTTGGGTAGCTACTTTTTTCAATATGATCTAAAAATCGATATTGGTACTTTTGCGGCCTATCATGAGCATCCTTTTGAAGACGGATCTGGAACTCGTTTTGCAAATTTTCCAGATGGAGTTTGGGGGATCCACTTTGCACCAGCAAATAATTCGCTAATTTCAAAGGTGTTGTACGAATATATAGATACGAGCGACCAAAGCGGAGATACCGATGTTTCAGGTGGTGCAGATGGCTATTTTGGGAATAATCTGTACCGTAGTGGTTGGACCTACGAGGACAGGGTAATTGGGCTGCCATTTATTTTGTTGGATCCAGATGTAGTTTTAAATATGGATACTTCAAAGTTTACAAATAACCGATCTAAGGTGCATCACTTAGGAATTTCAGGAAGCATCAAAAAATTCGATTGGAAACTAAAATCAACCTATGCTACTTTTTTGGGTACGTTCCGCCGTCCGTTTCAACCCAAGATAAACCGATGGTCAAACTATGCTTCGGTGCAATATGTCACAGAAACCTACGGAACTTTTTCAGTTTTTGCAGGGGCTGATACGGGAAATATAGGCAATAGTATCGCTGGAGGAGGCTTAACCTATAGCTACCAATTTTAGGGTTACTTTTCTTTCTTTTTAAATAGAAATCCTAGAGGTAACCAGATAAATAGAAACAAGAATTTACCAGTTACCAAACCAAAGATTGTAATGGCTGCTGCCACAACGACCAATAAAATTTGTATGGTGTTTAATTTCTTCATGTGTTAAGATTTCAAAAATAAACATAAAAAAGCCCAGAAATTTCTGGGCTTTTAAAACGATAAATCGTTTTTTATTTTATCTCGACCAATTCTAGGTCAAAAGTAAGGTCTTTACCAGCAAGTGGATGATTGGCGTCCACAACAATGTGGTCGTCGTTTACTTCTGCCACGCGCAATTGTCTTTCACTTCCGTCAGGATTCGTAGACATAAGTCCCATTCCAACTTCTGGTTTTATTTCTTGAGGTAGATTTTCTTTCGGTACAGGTTGAAATAATTCTTTTTGTACTTCACCGTAGGCCTCAGCTTTAGGTATTTTGATGGTTTTTTTCTCCTTTACTTTCATAGAGACAATACCTTTTTCAAAACCTGGAATTAGCATTCCTTGGCCTAAAGTAACTTCTAGAGGTTCTCGTTGCAATGAACTATCAAAAACTTGCCCATCTTCTAATTTTCCTGTGTAATGTACTTTTACAGTATCATTTTCTTTTACTTGACTCATACGTCTGTTTTAAGTATTAAAGTGCAAAACTACAGGTAGTAGCTGTAAACAAAAAACTATAG
>Ga0207897_100605_pt1 | contig 10362 bp, 8 predicted proteins | sample LinPmetageLP42_FD_184054 | JGI IMG/M metagenome (GOLD analysis project Ga0207897, IMG submission 184054) | Marine viral communities from the Pacific Ocean - LP-42 (SPAdes) | ecosystem: Environmental > Aquatic > Marine > Oceanic | place: Pacific Ocean | collected 2010-08-27
GTAATATCGAGAAAGGTGATCTCGTCGGCGCCCTGCTGGTTATAACGCTGGGCAATCTCCACCGGATCACCGGCATCGCGAATGCCGACGAAATTAACGCCTTTAACCACGCGCCCGGCATCGACGTCCAGGCAGGGAATAATGCGTTTGGTAAGGCTCATGAACCGCCTCCCGTCAGTTGATCGCTCAATCGCTGTGCTTCGGCCACATCCAGGCTGCCTTCGTAAATCGCCCGGCCAGTAATCGCGCCCAAAATGCCGCTATCGGCAACTTCGCAGAGTGCTTTGATGTCGTCCAGGTTGGTCACACCACCGGAAGCAATCACCGGTAAGCCGCCTTCGCGCGCTAGGGCGGCGGTGGCTTCAACGTTGACGCCTTGCATCATGCCGTCGCGGGCAATGTCAGTGTAGACGATGCTGGAGACACCATCGTTAGCGAAGCGCTTGGCCAGCTCAGTGGCTTTGATCGTGGAGACTTCTGCCCAGCCGTCGGTGGCCACATAGCCATCTTTGGCATCGAGACCGACAATCACATGGCCGGGGAAGGCGCGGCACATTTCGCCCACGAAGTCGGGCTCTTTTACTGCCTTGGTACCGATGATCACGTAGGAAACACCGGCGCTTAGATAGTGCTCGATGGTTTCCGCACTGCGAATGCCGCCGCCAATTTGAATCGGCAGATTCGGGTAGGCGCGGGCAATGGCGGTGACGGCGTCGCCGTTCACCGGCTTGCCTTCAAAGGCACCGTTCAAATCGACCAAGTGAAGGCGGCGGGCGCCAGCCTCTACCCAGCGCGCCGCCATGGCCACCGGATCATCGCCGTAGGAGGTCGCGTCTTCCATACGACCCTGCTTTAATCGCACACACTGGCCGTCTTTGAGATCAATAGCGGGAATTACCAACATACAAAATCCTCTCAGGGCGTCCAGGTGACAAAATTTTCCAGCAGGCGAAGACCCGCGCGGGAGCTTTTTTCCGGGTGAAACTGCACCGCAAAGGTCGAGTCGCGTCCAATCGCGACATGGGCGCTAACCTTGCCGTACTGGGTGGTGCCGAACACGTGGGCATCGTTATCCGCATTGACGTAATAGCTGTGTACGAAGTAGAAGTGTTCACGGTTATCAATTCCCGCCCACAGCGGGTGGTCGTGATGCTGCTCGACCACATTCCAGCCCATGTGCGGTACTTTCAAGCGCTGTTCGTGGGCGTCGCGCATATCGCCGGGAAAGCGGTCAACACTGCCTTTGAAAAAGCCTAGGCACTCTACACCGCCATTCTCTTCGCTGCGCTCCAATAGCATCTGTTGCCCGACGCAGATCCCCAGCAGCGGTTTGGCCTGGCGGGTTAAAATATCCTCCACCAGCCCGCGTAATTCAGTACGTTCGAGTTCGCCGACGCAGTCTCGAATGGCCCCTTGGCCGGGTAGAACGAGACGGGTCGCGCCAAGAATACGACGCGGATCACGAGTAATGACTACATTCTCATGCGTCACATGCTCCAGCGCTTTGGCCACGGAATGCAGGTTACCCATTCCATAGTCGATCACAGCAATGGTCATGAAGCGCTCCTTGTGGAGAGAGAGGAAAAGTCGTTGAAGGCGCCGCGCCGCATCACAAGCTTCCCTTCGTGGAAGGCATTTGTCCTACCATGCGGGGGTCTTCCGCCACGGCCATCCGCAGTGCTCGGCCAAAGGCTTTAAAAATCGTTTCTGCTTGGTGGTGAGCATTAAAGCCTTTGATGTTGTCGATATGTAGCGACACGCGGGCATGATTGACGAAACCCTGGAAAAACTCCCAGAACAGCTGGGTATCCAAGCTACCGATGGTATCGCGGGTGAACTCAACGTTCATGTAAAGCCCCGGCCGACCGGAAAAATCGATCACCACCCGAGACAGCGCTTCATCAAGGGGAACATAGGCATGCCCGTAACGATAAATGCCGCGCTTATCGCCAATGGCTTCTAAAAAAGCTTGGCCTAGGGTTATTCCCAAGTCTTCTACGGTATGGTGGTCGTCAATATGCAGGTCGCCAGTGGCATTGATATCGAGGTCGATCATCCCGTGGCGGGCAACTTGATCAAGCATATGGTCCAAAAACGGAACGCCGGTTTGGCAGCTAAGACGGCCTTCACCGTCGAGGTTGACGCTGACCTTGATCTGGGTTTCGTTGGTGTCACGGCTAACCGTGGCAATACGCGCTGACATGTTGCATCTCCTGCGCTAAGGCGCACTCTGAGGGATGGCCCTGAGGAATGATCCTGAGAAATGGCCGGTGGCAATGCATCAACTTACCACCGTTTGATCAGGGCATAACCTGTGGTGAGCGACCATTATAGTGAATCGGCGCCCTCATCCGCTACAATGCGCGAAATGTAGCCGCAATCAATTGCGGCAGAAATAGCAGCCAGGCTGCTTTGGCGAAGAGGATTTCACCATGCCGGTGACACTGCACCATGTCGACCAGGCCCGTTGGGAAGCCGATGAGCAAGTGCGCCTTGATTTAGTGCGCATCTACGAAGATGCGCCCCAAGAGCGTATGCCTACCCCGACGGTTGAGCCATTTATTGAACAACATTTTGCAGGCCAGCACTTTTTTGCCTGCGCCCTATTTAATGACCGACTGCTAGGCGCCGTTGCCGTGCAGGAGGGCGAAGACCGGGCATGGTGGCTTTCAGAACTCTGCGTACGCAAAACGACGCGCCGCCGTGGCGTGGGTTCGCGCTTGATGGCACTGCTGGGCGAACAGGCCAAACAGGAAGGCCGCGTCTTGCGAATTGAAACGTCCACCTTGCCGCTAGCCGACCGTGTGTTGCTTTCCAAATTAGGCTACCGGCCCATGGCCAATCCAGAAACGCCGTCGGCGGGCAGGCCTGCCACCAGCGATTTTGTAGAGTTAGACCCACAAGGAAAAGGGTAATGAAACAGCTATTACGTATTTTGCTAGCCGCGGTCGGTATTCTTGCCATCGTCGCCGTCGCCGCGGTGGTGTATGTCACCACTTTCCTGGATCCAGAAGATTTCAAACCGCGTTTAACGGCCGTTGTAGAAGAGCAGACCGGCCTTAATCTTGCCCTAGAAGGCCCGATCACCTGGTCATTCTACCCCCGTATTGGCGTGAGCGTGGAGCAGGCCCGCGCCTGGCTGCCCGAACAAGCGGAAGAGAGTGCCGCCTTCGCCGCCATTGATCGTGCCGAAGTCAGTGTTGCATTCGGCCCGCTACTGCGGGGCGAAATTGCCGTCGATGGCCTAACGCTTGACGGTATGCGCCTTAACCTGGAGCGCGATGCCCAAGGCGAGGGTAATTGGGAACCCTTGCTAGAGCGGCTTTCCGAGCAAAATGAAAGCACCGCAGAAACGGTGCTGGCGCCTGCTAGTGCGGGACCCAATGCCGATGCCGGTAGCTTAGCGGTGGTGCTAAGCATTGCTAGCGTCGAAGTGAAGAACGCCGACATTCGCTTCCGGGACGCACAAACCGAAGCCTTATGGCGCATGCAGCAACTCAATATCTCCGGCAGTAACGTCAACCCAGTGCGCCCCTTCCCGCTTAAGGCCATGTTTACGCTGACCAAGCATAATCGGCTGGATGCCGAAGTACTCGAACGCGAGCCTGACCTATCCAGTGAGATCAATCTTGAAACCCGCGTACGGCTTGGTTTGGCCGATGAGCTTTTCGTGCTGGAAAACATGGCGCTCACCACGCGCACCACACAAGGGGCCGAGAGCGAACCTCAGCAGCTCAGCTTGAAAGCAGCCGAGCTGGTTGCCCGAATGGGCGAGCAGCAGCTTTCGGTCACAAAAGGGCTGCTCGAAGCTGGTCTTCGCAATGCCGACAACTGGCAGGGCAGTTTGGCACTGTCACTGGCCTTTGGCCTGGAGAGTGATTGGCAGGCACAAACGGCCCAGTTTAAAGAGCTACAGCTCACCGGGCCCGACGGTTTAAAAGTCAGCGGCCATCTTAATGTAGAGCAGTTGCGCGATGCGCCACGCTATCGCGGTCAGCTAACCGCCGCCCCGTTTACGCTGCGCCCGTGGCTTGCCCGCGCTGGCGTTACGCTCACGACAGCGGGCGAGGCCGCGCTTAGCGATGTGGCCATGACTAGCCCTATCGAAGGTGACAGAGAGCAGCTAACACTGCCCAGCCTGTCGCTGGTGGTAGACGACAGCACCTTTACCGGCGAGCTAACGGCCGCGCTGGATGGTTCACGTTTAGCGTTCGATTTGGCCGGTGATCAACTCGACCTGGACCGTTACCTACCCGGTGCCGCTACCGCCGAACAGGCTAGCCGTGGCCTGCTGCGCAAAGCCTTTGCCCAGGAGTCCAGTACATTAGTGCCGCAATCACTTCTCACGGGACTGTCGCTAGAGGGCGACCTCAGTATCGATAATCTTGTGCTAGCCGGGTTAACGTTCAACAACCCCCGCCTACAGCTGCGCGGCGACGACGGCATTCATCGCCTGACGGCCTTTGAGTCGGGTTTCTATGAGGGTGAACTTAGTGCCACCGGTCAAATCGACGCCATGGACACTATCCTGGAATGGGCGCTTTCGCCCTCCGTTAACAGCGTTCAGGTGGCGCCGCTGATTGAAGCCCTCAGCGAAGATGAAAAACCGTCGCCTCTGCGAGGCCGCTTTAACCTCTCCGGCGACCTAGCGAGCCAAGGCAATACCCGCGAGGCGCTGGCCAGCAACCTCAATGGGGCTTTGACGGCACGCCTGAACGATGGGGCGATCTTAAATACCAACATCTCTCAGCAAATGTGTGAGTTGGTCGCCCAGCTAGAAGGCGAAGGCACGCTGCGCGAATGGCACACTGATACCCGCTTTGAGCGTTTCGATGCCACTTTCCAAATCAGCAATGGGTTAGTCGAGAGCGACGACCTGCTGATCACGCTGCCCGGCATTGATGTTCAAGGGGAAGGTGAGCTCAATCTCGCCAGCATGAATTTCAATACTCAAGCCAATGCCCGCTTGGTGGATACCGCCGATGCGGCCTGTGAGGTCAATCCGCGCTTGGAGCAGCTGCCGCTCCCCGTGCGTTGTGAAGGGCAGTTGGGCGGCGAGCCCTCCGAGTGGTGCCGTTTCGACCGTGAAACGTTCCAGGTGGCGGTTGTCGACCTGCTGCGTAATGAAGCCGGTGACCGCGTCAATGAAGAGCTCGAGGAGCGTTTAGGCGATACGCTGGACCAACTGGACGAGCAATTAGGCGAAGGCGCTGGGAAAGAACTGCGTGACGGTCTGCGCAACTTGTTTAACTAAGCAGTTTCACCACGCATGAGCTGAATCGATAAGTGCTGCGCCGGCCTAACCGCCGGCGCTTTTTTATTAGCCCTTGGTTCCCCTTTCTGTTTTAGGAGCAAGCATGGCAGATATGCCCAGGCCGCGGCTGGCGGCGGATGAGTTTCAACAGCGCCTACTGGCCTGGTTTGACCGCTATGGCCGTCACGACCTGCCCTGGCAGTCGCCGCGAAGTGCCTATCGCGTATGGGTGTCCGAAATTATGCTGCAGCAAACCCAGGTGACGACCGTCATTCCCTATTTTGAGCGCTTTATGGCGCGCTTTCCTACCCTGGAAAGCCTTGCCAATGCGCCTCAGGATGAAGTGATGCACCACTGGACAGGGCTTGGCTATTACGCCCGTGCGCGCAACATGCATAAAGCCGCCCAGGTGGCGTTAGCAGAGTATGAAGGCGAACTGCCCACTGACAGTGTCGACGCTTTAGTGGCACTGCCCGGTATTGGCCGTTCTACCGCAGGGGCCATCATTGCGCAAAGCACCGGTGAACGGGCTGCCATTCTTGATGGCAATGTAAAGCGCTCGCTCACTCGTCTGCATGCGTTGCCTGGCTGGCCGGGTAAGCCCGCGGTCGAGCGGCAGTTATGGGCGCTGGCCGAGCACTACACGCCCTCCACGCGGCTAGCGGATTACACCCAGGCGATCATGGATTTCGGCGCCACGCTCTGCAAACGCAGTAAGCCAGACTGTCCCCGTTGCCCGTTCAACGATGTCTGTTTGGCCTATGCGCAAGGCGAGCCACAACGTTATCCGGAATCCAAACCGAAAAAGGCGCTACCCACCCGGCACACCATCATGCTGATGCTACGTGACCCAGAAGGGCGGGTATGGCTGGAAAAGCGCCCACCCAGCGGGCTTTGGGGCGGGTTATGGGGATTGCCACAGTTTGAGCGGCACAGCGAGCTCAATGACTGGTTGGAAACGCATACCGTTAACCCCGCGCGGGAACCCGCGGCGCCCAGCTTTCACCATACGTTCAGCCATTTTCGCCTGGAGATTACCCCGCAGCCCGTGACCTGCGATAGGCTGGAGGGTGTTCGCGAAAGTGGCGTATGGTACGACATTAACCATCCGCCCGAGCTGGGCTTGGCAGCCCCGGTTAAAGCGCTGCTCAGCCAGTTGGCGCCTTTTACGCTCAATCCCACCCCAGGCCACGCCTAGGCGTCACCTGGGGCATCATGTAAGCATTACTTCACCAGGAGTACGTTATGAGCAACACGGTTTTTTGCCGCAAGTATCAAAAAGAACTGGAAGCGCTGCCCTTTCCGCCCTTGCCGGGTAAGCAGGGCCAAGAGATTCAGGCCACCGTTTCCAAGCCCGCCTGGGAAGCGTGGCAGTCGCTACAAACGCGTTTGATCAATGAAAAGCATCTCAACATGCTCGACCCTGAATCGCGGGCCTACCTAATGGAGCAGATGCAGCGCTTCCTCGACAACCAGGAAACCGATCAGGCCGAAGGGTACGTGCCACCCACCCAGGCATGACTTTGAAGGTTGGCTGTCGCTTTTCTGCTATGTGAAAAGCAGGACAACTGACTTGTAATGAGTAGGGCCATGCCTAGGTGGGAAAGGCCCGTAGCGTATGCTTCTCACCGCGCCGGGTGTAGAACAGAACACCCCTAAGCATCCGTATCGCAAGAAAGTTTCACAAAGGTGTTGACGAAAAGCGGCGTTTTTAGTTTAATACGCACCGTTGGCAGCGGCCAGATAGCTCAGTTGGTAGAGCAGGGGATTGAAAATCCCCGTGTCGGCGGTTCGATTCCGTCTCTGGCCACCACACTGCTGGGGTATCGCCAAGTGGTAAGGCACCGCTTTTTGGTAGCGGCATTCCCAGGTTCGAATCCTGGTACCCCAGCCATTGCCAACAAGATTTCTTGTTGATTGCAAAGCCTAACAGCCAAGCAATCATGTTCTCAAGAAAACGTGAAGCGCCGACATAGCTCAGTTGGTAGAGCAACTGACTTGTAATCAGTAGGTCCCGGGTTCGACTCCTGGTGTCGGCACCACTAGAAAAGTGGTTAAAAGCAACATGTTAGAGACTTAAAAAGGCTACCTTCAACGGTGGCCTTTTTTGTTTCATTCCCCAAATTCTGCATCTGCGTACCGTAGTGCGTACCGTTTCTCTCAAGACCCATTCTGCCTGCTTTTTTCGTTGCTGCAAACCGTTTCTGAGCGGGCTGATAAGACCGCCTCGCAATGCGTGCCTTCTGTTCAGTATACCGACCGCGTAGCCAAAAAAGGTTGTCCATGAGAGAGCTCGGCGGGGTGACACACAAAAAAAGGGCTGCCAGCGCAGCCCTTATCAGCAGATATTTTCTCGGTCGCCGTTATGCCTAGCCGAGCGCCGCGTCGGCGATTAACCCTCTTTCGTAAGTCTGGATATCTTCTTCGCGCCACCGCGTACAGCGAGCACCCAGATAGATTGGTGAGGGGATCTGACCTTCACGTTTCCAACGCCAAATGGTCGCCTTTGAAACACCAAACCGAGAGGCCAGGTCCGCAGCTGACAGGTATTTTGCAAGCATGTGTATCTCCACGTCACAGTAAGCTTACCTGTGACTTTAGGAAATTCGGGTGCGCAGCAGTTGCGTCTAATTCCTTGAATACGGGGGTTAGACCTTTTAGGGCATATTCTTGGCAGCCATATTTGGTTTTCCGGTCCGATCCCGACGCTAAAGGGTGGATATATTCTGGCGGCCTAGCGGTTCCTCAAAAAACAACAATTAGTGGCCTGGAGAGGCCTTGCTGGATCCGGTTTCTTTGATAGTTTGGATTTGCCTCGCGTGGGGTAGTTCAAAAAGGATGAAGTTTATGAAATGGCGTAGGTGACCTGCTCCCAAATCAATAAACCAGCGTCGTCTCGCTAGTAGGCAATTAACTCGGGTTGTCTCGCGAGCGAAGTAAGTTGATTAGATCATTCGTTTTATAGGTATCTGCATGTTCTGGCCCCAGCACCCGTTGCTGGTACTCAAGAAGTACATCGAAATGTGTCAAGGCCTTAGGGATGTCACCGGATATCGCCAGCAGGCAAGCTATGTGGTTGTGGGTGTTGAGAACGTGTGGATGTTCAGGCCCCAGCACCCGTCGCTGGTTCTCAAGTAGTACCTCGAACTGCGTCAGTGCCTGTAGAGTCTCCCCGGATCTCGCCAGCAGGGAAGCTATGTGGTTGTGGGTGTCAAGCACAAGTGGATGATCAGGCCCCAGCACCTGTTGCTGTTTCTCAAGCAGCACCTCAAACTGCTTCAGGGCCTGTGAGATCTCCCCGGTTCTCGCCAGCAGGGAAGCGATCTGGTTGTGGGTATTGAGTATGTGTGGGTGTTCTGGCCCCAGCACCCGTTGCTGGTCGTCTAACAGCGCCTTGAATTGCGTTAGGGCTTGTGGGGTCTGCCCGGACTCCCCCAGCAAAGAAGCGATATTGTTTCGGGTGTTGAATACATCTAGATGGTCTGGCCCCATTACTCTCTGTCGATCCTGCAGCAGCGCCTCGAACCGTATCAGGGCTTGTGTGCTCTGTCCTGATTCTCCCAGCAAGAAAGCGATGTTGTTGCGGGTGATGAACGCATCTGGATGGTCTAGCCCCAGTATCTGTTGCTGGTCTCCCAGCAGCGCCTCGAACTCTATCATCGCCTGAGCGATCTGCCCGGACTCCCCTAATAAAGAAGCGATATTATTGCGGGTGACGAGCACACCTGGATGGTCCAGTCCCAGTGCCTGCTCTTGGTCTTCCTGAACCTCCTTGAGCTGTGTTAATGCTGGTAAGATCTGTCCGGATTCTGCCATCCAATGTGCGATGTTGTTGCGGGTGAGAAATACGTCTGGGTGGTCTAGTCCCAACATCTGTTGCTGGTACTTCAACAGTCCCTCAGAGATTTTCAGGGCTTGTGAGATTTGTTTGGACTCTCCCAGCCAGTACGCGATGTTGCAGCGGGTGATGAGCACATGGGGATGATTGGGTTCCAGCACCCGTTCGCGGTCTTTTAGCAACGCGTCGAACTGGACCAAAGCCTGTTTGATCTGTCCGGATTCTCCCAGCAAAGAAGCAATGTTGTTGCGGGTAGTGAGCACGTCTGTATGGTCGGGTCCAAGCACCTGCTCCCGCTCCTCTAGCAGCGTCTCTAACTGTACTAGGGCCTGCGAGATTTTTCCGGACTTAGCCAAGCACTGAGCTACCTTGCCACGAGTGTGGAATACGTCTGGGTGTTGGGAGCCCAACACCCTTTGCTGGTCATCCAGTAGTGCCTCTAACCGTATCAAAGCCTGTTTGATCTGTCCGGATTCTCCCAGCAAAGAAGCGATGTTGTTGCGGGTAGTGAGCACTTCAGGATGATCGGGTCCCAGAACCAGCGTCCGAGCTTCTAGCAACGTTTCTAACAGTTCCAATGCCTGTGAGATATGCCCTTGCTCTCCCAGCAAAGCAGCTATGTTGTTGCGGGTGGCGAGCAAGTCAGGATGGTCTGATCCCAACACCCTTCGCTGATCCTGCAGCAGACCCTTAAACTTTTTGAGGGCCTGCGAGATCTGTCCGGATTCACCCAGCCAGGTAGCGATAGCGCTGCGAGTACCGAGCACCTCTGGATGGTCAGGTCCCAGCAACTGTTGTTGTTCCTTTAGGAGCGACTTGAACTGCGTAAGCGCCTGAGAAATCTGTCCAGATTGTGCCATACGAAACGCTATGTTGCCGCGTGTGACGAGCAAGCCAGGATGGTCTGGCTCAAGTATCCGTTGCTGGTCCATCAGTAACGCTTTGAACTGTATCAAGCTTTGTGATAACTGGCCGGATTCTGCCATCCAAAATGCTATGTTATTGCGGGTGTTTATCACAGATGAATGGTCTGGTCCCAGCAATCTTTCCTGGTCCTTAATCAATGCTTCGAACTGTTTCAACGATTGTGAGATCTGTCCAGACTTAGCCAGCCAAGAAGCGATGTTGTTGCGGGTAGTTAGTACATCTGGATGGTCAGGTCCTAGCACTCGTTCGCGATCTTTCAGCAGTGCCTCGAAAAATAACAGAGCCTGTTTAGTTTGTCCGGATTTACCCAGTAAATAAGCGATGTTGTTACGGGTGGCGAGCA
>Ga0207897_100606_pt1 | contig 10340 bp, 10 predicted proteins | sample LinPmetageLP42_FD_184054 | JGI IMG/M metagenome (GOLD analysis project Ga0207897, IMG submission 184054) | Marine viral communities from the Pacific Ocean - LP-42 (SPAdes) | ecosystem: Environmental > Aquatic > Marine > Oceanic | place: Pacific Ocean | collected 2010-08-27
GGCTCGAAGTGTACCATACCCAATAATATTTCGAGGGCTTCTTCAAGTAGTTTAGAATCATCTTCCAATGCTTGGTAAAATGGCTCTAAATCTATACGGTTCTGTTCTTTCAGTTCTTCTGTTTTCATTTGTCCTATTTATTTAGATTAAAAATTTAAGTAGTGCTCTAATGAATTCCACATAATTCTCTTGAATCTTCGAGAACCTTTTTGTGTCTTGATTTTGGCACTCCTACTTGTTCTAAAATTTTTGGGGTTTCGTGAAGCTCTTTACAGAGTACGATACCTTCATCCAATAGTTTTGTTTTTTCAGCTTTGGTAAGTGTTGTTAATGCTGTTAATGGATGCAGCCCCGATTTATCTATTCTGTCTTTTAAACCGTCACCAATTGGATAATTCCAACTTGTCAATAGTAGCCTCACGCATTTACCATATTTCACCGCATCACTTGTAAATCGTGTATTGGTGTAAACGCCTCCTTTATGAAGCTTGGCTTCGTGACCTTTTTGACGTTCCCATTGTTTTTCAACATCTAAAAATCTTGAGTGGATATATAAGGGAATTTTAACGTTGCAAAAGCGACCTTGGTCACTGTGGTATTTACATTCAATCATATAATGGGTATTGTCTTTTTGGGCTATTACATCCACTTCGTGCTGAACGCAATTGCCTTGAACTATTACACCAACCTGTGTTGAAAATCCTTCGTGTGCCAGTAGTTTGCTTACTAACTTCTCAAATGGGAAGCCAGAAGGACCTAATTCCATCAGGGCTTTTTTGAGTTTGTATTTTGAAGCACTTACTCTCGACTTACCTTTTAGCATTTTAAATGCCATTTGATAGATTTTCTTGGTGGTAATGCCTTCATATAATTGGTCTTCAACTTGCCCTACTATTTGCTGAATCAATTCTTCACTTGCTTGCGAACGTCTTAATGAATTGATAAGTTTATCCACATCAAAGGCTACCACGTCGCCCGAATATTTTACTATGTTTATTGGATGTTTCATTTTTTAATATGTATGGTCATTACAGGAAGTTCTGAATGATTGGTTACACCTTCGGCAATACTTTTTGAAAATAAGCTCAAAAATCCTGTCTTTCCGTGGGTACTCATCGCAATTAAATCTGCTGGCTGATGTTTTAAAAATGTATTAATACCTGCCTCTACTGAAGATTCGTTATGAACACTCATAGAAAACTTTTTTAGGTCGGGAAACTTTTCAAGGAATTCCTTAACAGGGTTTAATCCAACTTCTATACTGTTAAAGTCTGTTTCTGTATTTATGCGTAACAAATGAATTTTTGCATCACATTTTTCAGCTATCGAAAGTACTTCTTGAAACGGATGACTCACATCTTCTTCAAAATCTGATACGAATAGAATGTCCTTAAAGGGAAATGTTACTTCCTCTTCTTTGACCACAATAATCGGGGCATTGGCCTTTCGGACAATTTTCTCAACATTGCTGCCAGTTATTTCCCTCACTCGACCCTTTGTTCCACTACTGCCAGTTATAATAAAATCGTGATGAAAATGGCCAGAATGTTCCAGAATATCTTTTTGTCCTGAATCGAACTGAAGAAAGGTTCGGCATTTAAGACCGTCGTGTTCCGCTATTTTTTCGAGTTCACGTAAATTAGCCTTTGCAGCACCTATCTGCTTTAAGGTTTCTGGATAACGCTTTTCTTTAAGTTTGTCTAATTTTACCCAATCCACAGGTGTTGTCATTTGATGTAGAAAGTGTATTTCTGCATTGTATGTTTTTGCCATTTTAATCCCGAGATGTGCAGCTTTAGTACAGTTTTCAGAGAAATCGGTAGGTACAAGTATGTTTTTCATAATTTTTGAATTTTATATTCTTCTGTTATTGTGCGGTATAGCCACCATCGATTACCAATTCAGAACCAGTCATAAACTTGGATTCATCCGAAGCTAGATAGACGACTCCATAGCCTATATCATCAGGCTCTCCCAAATGGCCAACAGGATGCAAACTTTCTAATTGCTTTTTGCCTTCTTCTACATCACCTAGAGCTTTCAGAAAATTTTCTACCATTGGTGTCCATATATAGGCTGGATGAATGGAATTGACACGGATGCCATAACCCTGTTTCGCGCAATGAAGTGCAGCAGACTTGGTAAATAAAGTTATACCACCCTTACTTGCGTTATATGCAGCTAAATTGGGATCGCCAATAAGGCCTTCAATTGAAGAAAAGTTAATGATTGAGCCACCTTCTCCGCTTTCTTTTATAGCCTTAATACCGTATTGGGTACCTAGGAAACTGCCATCTAAATTGATGCTTAAAAGTTTTTTCCAGTCTGCAAGCGTGATATCTTCCACGTTTTTACCGATTGCTATACCAGCAGCATTAGCTAGGATATTTAGCTTGCCAAAGGTTTTGAGCGTAGTCTCGATTACCTTTTTCCATTGATCTTCTTTGGATACATCTTGTTTTATAAATATGGCTTCACCGCCATCGTTCTTGATTTGTTGGACTACTTTATTTCCGTTTTCTTCATCCAAATCTGTTATTACTATTTTTGCTCCTTCGCGTGCCAATAAAATAGCACTTGATTTTCCTAATCCAGAGGCACCTCCTGTGACAATGGCTACTTTATTTTTTACTCGATCCATAATTTTAAGATTTAAGTGTTACTACTATTTTTTGCTTCTTAATCAAGAAACTTGGTTTCCTGAAACTTGGCCTTTTTCAAAACAATCCAGATTATATATCGTGGTTTCAGCAATATTTGTCAATGCAGTTTCGGTTAAAAAGGCCTGATGACTGGTAATTAAAACATTATTAAAAGTCATTAAGCGTGCAATGACATCGTCTTGCAAAATGTCATCGGAATGGTCTTCAAAGAACAATCCTTCTTCTTCCTCATACACATCTATTCCGAAATACCCAATTTTTTTAGTTTTCAATCCTTCGATAACAGCTTTGGTATCGACCAATCCACCACGACTTGTATTGATAAGCATTACGCCTTGCTTCATTAATGAAATATGTTTTGCATCAATCAAGTGTTTCGTTGAAGACGTTAGTGGTACGTGTAAGCTTATGATATCGGACTGCTTACAAATAGTTTCACAATTGGTATAGATTACATTGTAGGAATTGATTAAATTTTCATCCACAATGACATCCTGAACAAGTATTTTACAACCAAAACCGTGTAGTATTTTTACCAATACAGACCCAATTTTTCCAGTCCCGATAACGCCGACGGTTTTTCCATTGAGGTCGAAACCGGTAAGACCGTTCAATGAGAAATTCTGGTCACGAACCCTGTTGTGTGCTTTAATCAATTTTCGGTTTAATGCAAGTATGAGCGCCATTGTATGCTCTGCAATGGCATAAGGGGAATAGGCTGGAACACGTGCCACCTTCATATCCAGTTCAGCTGCTTTTGCTAAATCCACGTGATTGAATCCTGCTGAACGCAGAGCAATATATTTTACGCTAAAAGCATTGAATTTTTCAAGAATGTGTGCCGAGGCATCATCGCCCGTAAATAGACTTACTGCTTTAGAACCTGTTGCGAGAATAGCAGTTTCTTGAGTTAAACGACTTTCAAGCAGCTTTAATTGATGCTTGCCATCATTCGCTTTTACGAGATACGGCTCTTCAAACTTATGCGTGCTGAATACTGTTGTTTTCATTTCACTTTTTTTAATTTCCTAACTGTATTAAAATATATACTAACCCTACGATGACAACAGTTCCAAAAATTAGCATCACGAGTTTCCCGGTCTTTTTTGAACCTTTGAAATAGGTAATACCAAGTTTTACAATCATATTGCTTATGGTTGCTGTTATAATGACATTGGTGGCCAGCGTGAGTTTTTCTTCCAATGACCCAAATTTTGCCATACTGATAGTTATCGCATCCGTATCTGCCAATCCTGCAATTAGGGCTGAATAGTATAAACCGCTTTCGCCAAAAAATTGATTTCCATAAAAAACTGCAAACAGGATGACCACATAAATACCGCCAAACCCAAGAGCGTTCCAAATATTGAGCGGATTACCCAGATTGATAGCTGTTTTTGTGACATCTGTATTCTTTTTGATGAATAAGAGTGCGCTTATCAAGCAGATAAGGGTAAGAATAGTAAATGGAATGACTAAATTTAAAAGTATGGCACTATTGAAAATATAGGCCAGAATCGCAAGTCTGGGAAACATAATTGCGGAAGCTATAATGATACCCGCAGCATATTCTTTTGAAAGTTCTGGCGATTCTTTACTTCGCGAAGCATATATCCAAGCTACTGCGGTACTTGAAATCAATCCACCTAAAATAGCAGTAAGCAGAATACCACGTTTAGAACCTACATATTTTACAAGAAAATAGCCGATGAAATTCAGAAAAGATACTATTACTATTATCGCTCCAATCTCAAAAGGGTTTAGCAAACCTTCTGGACCATAATCTTGATTTGGTAAGAAAGGCAAAATAAGAAGCGCAATAATTGAAAACTTAATAAAAGCAAAGAGCTCTTCAGAAGTAATATTCTTAATGAAGGTATTAAATGTCGTTTTCAATGATAACAGAGTAACTATGATAACCGCAGTAGCAACTGCTTCCTTATGCAAATGATTAGCAACCATAACACCCAAAATCAAAGTAGCGAATAATGCCATATTGGTGGTAATACCAGTCATAATATGCTTTTGTACTATGGAAAGATGACTCAAAGACAGAAACAAAAGAAATGCTGCTGCAATTATAATGACCAACCAAGGTGTATAGGTTGTGGAAAGATTTCCCAATATAAAACCAATAATGGCAACAATTGGGAAGGTTCTTATACCTGCAAAGCCTTGTTCTTCCTTCAATTTATCGTATTCACGTTCCAGCCCAAGAATAAGGCCAATGCCCAGACTGATGAGCAGTCCAAGGATGAAAGGGTTGATATTTTTAAAGGCTTCTATCATTTCTTACTTTCCAAATAATTCTAAAAGTTCATACAATTCATTATCTACTTGATGTTGCTTGACCACCTCCTCAAAAGGGGTTAGATGCAATTGATTATTTAAGATTCCTACCATTACATTTTTTTTACCTTGTAAAAGTGTTTTCACAGCCGCCACTCCAAGTCTAATGCCTAACATTCTATCTAAAGCTGACGGATTTCCACCTCGCTGGACGTGGCCGAGTTTCGTAATTCGTAAATCTACATTGGGATTGACTTCCTTTATTTTTGATGAAACAAGCTCGGAACCTAATTCATCGCCTTCAGAAACCACGACAAGGAAGGCATCTTCACTATCGTAATTCTTAACCTTGTCCAATAGATAAATAAAGTCCTTTCCACTCTCGGGAATAAGGATGGAATCGGCACCTACCATTAATCCTGAATGAATAGCGATGTAGCCTGAATCCCTTCCCATTACTTCAACAATAAATACGCGGTTATGGGATTCGGCAGTATCTTTTATTTTATCAATATTTTCAATGGCAGTGTTTACAGCCGAATCAAAACCAAGGGTGTAATCTGCACCAAAAATATCGTTGTCTATAGTGCCAGGAATGCCTATAAACGGAATGCCGCATATTTCTGAAAAAGCCAATAGACCTTTAAAAGTACCATCACCACCAATAGCAATTAAAGCATCTATGTTATTTGCTTTTAAAGTTTGCAATGCTTTTTTACGACCCTCTAATTCCAGAAATCGTTTGCTTCGTGCTGTTTTTAGAATAGTGCCACCTTTTTGGGTTATTTTTTTTAGTTCGTGAGATTTTAATGGTATCAAATCACCATCTATCAACCCTTCATACCCTTTTCGAAAACCACTTATTTTTATGCCTTTTGCTTCAGCGGATTTGGCAATGGCGTATAGTGCAGCATTCATCCCAGGGCTATCGCCTCCAGATGTGAATACGCCTATATGTTTAATTTTATTCGTGCTCATTGGGTATGGTTTTTTTTTAACTTTTTTTCAGAAATAGTAAAATCTTGAATTGTGTTCCAAACAAATTCTGCTTCTTTCAGAAAGAACTGATGGTCTCCTTCAGATGAAGTAATTATTTGTGCGTTTTTAAATTCCCTCGATAATTTTAAGGCATTTTCTAAAGGTGCAGTAGTGTCTTTTTCTCCGTGAATAAAAAGCACATCTTTATCCTTAATTTTCTTTACAATTGCATATAAATCTGTTTTTAGGATGACCTTTGTAAGAGAATAATAATAACTCATCCAATGATGCTTTTTTGCATCTTCATAGACATCATCCGTGAGGTTATCAGGCTTGAATGCACGTGACATAAATATGGGATGAATCATACAAATGTATTTTGAGAATTTGCTTGTTGAAATCCTATCTACAAAGGAATGAGAAGACATAATTTCTTTAAACTCATCAGCGTTCTTGTAAACAGGTATGCTTATAAAAATTCCTGCCTTGAACCAAGTTGGTTGCTTTTCCAATATTGCTAATGAAATCATAGCTCCCATAGAATGTCCTGCAATAATGATATTTCCATCATTGAATCCTTCTTTGTTAAGAATCAATTCAAGGGCCTGCAATTGTATTGAAAGGGAATAATCACTTTGTGGTTTTGGCGAATCACCAAAACCTAGCAGGTCGACTAAAAGTAGCTTATGCGTAGTTGTAATACTTTCTAAATTGCGTTTCCAATAATGCAATGAGCCTGTTAAACCGTGTAACAAAACAAGTTTGTTTTCTCCAGAGCCTATTATTTCATAATTCAACAGTGTTTCTTTGGCATCATAAGCTGGTTGCTTACCAATCTTATAATGCTGATAGCTGGCAATAGCCACAACAGGAAGAATGAACACTATGGATATGAGTAGTAATGTCATTGTTTTGAAATTGATTTATTATTCGTTTTCTCACTAACCAAGATTGGGGTTTTACCATAGAATCTATTGAAGACCATACAGGCAGTTAAATCACCAGTTACATTTACAGCAGTCCTAAACATTCCCAAGAGTCTTTCTACACCAATGATAATGATGATGCCTTCAGCAGGTATGCCGACACTTCCCAAAACAGAAGCGAGTATAACCACACCACCTCCTGGAATGGCAGGTGTACCAATGGATGCAGCGACAATAGTTACAATGACCACTATAATATTGAGTAAACTCATTTCCAGTCCGTAAGCTTGGGCAATAAAAAGAGTTGTAATAGTTTGATATAGTGCAGTACCATCCATATTGACGGTCGCCCCTATAGGTATGATAAAATTGCTAATAGTCTTGTCCACTTTTAGTTCTTCTTCGGCGGTTTTTAGAGATAAGGGCATCACAGCGGCAGAACTTGTGGTTGAAAAAGCCAATAATTGAACATCCCTTATTTTTTTTAGGAAATGCAATGGGTTTTTCTTTCCGAGAAGTACGATGAGTCCCAAATAGAAAATTACCAATAAAAGAAGACCGAGAAGTACTACCCCAACATAGTACGTTAAACCTGATAAAGAACTTAAACCAACACTAGAGGTAAGCTGCGCCATTAGTCCGAAAACAGCAATAGGTACTAGAAGCATTGACCATTTTACTACTGTCATACAGACTTCCTGAATGGCACTTAAAAGAAGCTTTACTGGGCGCAGTAAGGCATTTTCAAGTGATAGCACAGCTACACCAATAATGATTGTGAAAATCACAATACTTAACATTTCACCACTAACCATAGATGCTAAAGGGTTCTCTGGAAGTAAGTTTGATATGGCATCTGGAATAGTTTCAAGACCGAAGGAAAGCTCGGGATTTTCCGTTGGAACAGCAGTAATTTCATTATGTTCAGCTAGAGCCTGTTGATGTAAAAAGCGACCAGGTCTAAAAATTTGAGATAGTATGACACCCAAACTTACCGAAACTATGGTAGTGCCTAGAAAATATAATAAAACGCCACCACCTAATTTTTTTAAACTGTCCTTATCATTACTTGCGATTCCTGTGATGATAGAAGCCACAATCAAAGGAATCATAATCATTTGAACCAGTTTTAGAAAAAGTACGCCAGGCAATGCCAGCCAATTCCCTGCGATGTCTGCTGTTTCTTTAGTAATCCACCCGTTTTGAGGACTTAACAGCAATCCAAAACCAACACCCAAAAATAAGGCAATGATAACCTTTAGCCATAGACGACTTTCTACCAATTTTGAGAGGTAGTGATTGAATGATTTAAGTGATTTTACTTCTGTGTCGAACATTCTTTTTTATTGTTATGCAATGCTAATTTTAGTATCCAAATAAACTTTCTGAACGGATTGTAATACTTCCACGCCTTCGCCGAAGGGCTTTTGAAACGCTTTTCTTCCCATTATCAATCCAGAGCCACCAGCTCTTTTATTGATAACGGCAGTTGTTATTGCCTCCACCAAATCAGACTTACCTTTAGAGCCACCACCGGAATTAATCAATCCGATTTTTCCCATAAAGCAATTAGCCACCTGCAACCTGCACAGGTCGATGGGATGTTCTGTTGTCAGCGTCTCATACATTTCATCATCATATTTTCCAAAACCGATTTCTTTGAAACCAAAGTTATTTGTAGGTAATTTTTGCTTAATGATATCTGCCTGAATGGTTACCCCAATATGATTTGCTTGCCCTGTTACATCGGCAGCAGCGTGATAATCTTCTTTTCCAGTTTTGAAAGCTTCGTTTCGGGTATAGCACCATAAAATGGTAGCCATACCTAAATTGTGGGCTTCTTCAAAAGCTTCAGCTATTTCTTTAAGCTGTCTATTGCTTTCTTCGGAACCAAAATATATAGTAGCACCGACAGCAACTGCTCCCATATCCCACGCAGCTTTTACTTTACCAAATAAGGTTTGGTTATATTTATTAGGAAATGTGAGCAGTTCATTGTGATTAATCTTTACGATAAAAGGGATTTTATGGGCATATTTCCTAGCGTTCAATCCCAAAGCACCAAACGTGGAAGCCACACCATTACAACCGGCCTCAATGGCGAGTTTTATAATATTCTCTGGGTCAAAATAATCAGGATTTTTATAGAAAGAAAAAGCTGCACTATGCTCGATACCTTGGTCTACAGGCAGGATGCTCAAGTAGCCTGTACCACCAAGATTTCCGTGGTTATACAATTGTGAAAGACTTCGTAGTACCTGCGGATTTCTATTACTTTGAGTAAATACCCTGTCTAGGCTTGTCTTACTAGGTGTTTGCAATTCGTCCTTGGTTATTTTTTCACAAACGTGATTCAAATAGAAGTCTGCTTTTTCCCCTAACAGTTGTGTAATATTTATGTCTATTTTCATTGTATTAATGATTTAATGAATTCCTAAACTTTCATTTGTTTTAGCGATAGATTTGGCACCATCTGTTTCAATTCCTGTAAGTGCTCTAATGGCATCAATAGTTTCGGGTATAACAATTGCTTGGTTGTCTACCACATAGGCGTAGAAAAGTTCATCCCCCACTACCTTCAGCATATCTTCCCATAGGGCTACTTCATACATATCGCCCCAAGGTCTTCCCATATCCAAAAACATTTCCTTGATAGTGTTGTTAGAAACTAGGCCTTTGTCATATTGAATTAGCTTGATACGACTAGATGTCTTAAAAGCATTCAGCACTTCTTCTTTCGAGGCTTGTTTTTTTAACTTCACATTCCAATAGTGCATATGGCTTAAAGTTTCTGGAACTTTTACTGCGGCAGTGATGACATCCAAATCTGGGTCAACGCTTTTAGCATCAGGACCTTGGTGGCTCGGGATGTCTTTTTCAGGAACCATCGTATTCATAATACCACCTAAATGGCTTTCCCAAGGATCTGTTGCTCTTCTTAAAAGTGTACCTCTAGCATAATCCAATAAATTGGCTCTTTTTAAAGCGGTCAACGTCCTTAAAATAGAAGTGGTGTTGCAGGAAACTACACGTGTAGCATCTAGATTTAGAGCAGACTGATAATTATTTTCAGCACTAAAGGAATGGCCTGTTGTTTCGTGTTTTTCGCCTCCGTGTAAAATAAATTTGATGTTTTGCTCTTTATAAATTGCTACATTTTGAGCCGCAATCTTTTTAGGGGTACAGTCCACAACGAGATCTGATTTTTTCAACAGGTCGTGCATATCGCCTTTTACTGAAATACCTTCGGATTTCATTCTGTCTTCTGCTTCTTGAGTTGCTGCGTAGATATCGTACTTTTTTCTCACGGCATTTTGAATGCGCCAATCGCTTATGATATCACACACGCCCGAAAGCTTCATATCGTCCTGTAGATTGATGGCATCGGCCACCCTTTTTCCGATGACTCCGTATCCTATAACTGCTATATTTTTCATATAAATTGTTTTAATTAATTATGATTTGTTGTTTTTATTATTTGTAT
>Ga0207897_100607_pt1 | contig 10318 bp, 7 predicted proteins | sample LinPmetageLP42_FD_184054 | JGI IMG/M metagenome (GOLD analysis project Ga0207897, IMG submission 184054) | Marine viral communities from the Pacific Ocean - LP-42 (SPAdes) | ecosystem: Environmental > Aquatic > Marine > Oceanic | place: Pacific Ocean | collected 2010-08-27
TATTGTACATTAAAGTCATTGATGAAGTACGCATCAAGCTTAGAACTCTCAGCATCAATATTTCCTAAATATTGCTCACCTACGTATTTAGAAAGTAGCGACAAGCGTAAGTTTTGAACCGGAAAGAAATCAAGTCGATTCCCGGCAATAATCTCCGGAGAGTATGATATATGGGTGTTTCCTAAATTCTGAAGCACTCCATCTCGCTGAAAGAAAAAGTCCCGGTTTTTATTGGTACTTAACGCCAGATTGGGCGTGATCGCAAATTGACTTCCCAACTGGAATCCTGCTTCTACCTCTAATCCTAAGCGATAGCTCGAACCGCTGTTTTGACGTATAGGCGCTCCCACATCATCAATCGCACCGGTAAGTACCAGCTGATCGCGATAATCCATAAAATAAAGATTGGCAAAAACACGCGCACGCTCTTTGGTAAAACGATAACCCAATTCAAAATCATTTAAGGTTTCCGGCACCGGATTTCCATTTTCAAAATCGGTACGACTGGGTTCTCTATTGGCTCTGGCGTAAGAGGCATATACTTTATTCTCCTCATTCAATGTAAGCGTCAGACCTGCTTTTGGATTGAAAAATGAATAATTTTCATCAATGATAAATTCGTCAATATCGCTGTTGATCCCGTCTGTTTCATAGCTAATAAAACGCCCTTGCAGGTCTCCAAAAACACTCCACATATCGTTTATGCGCCAAGTTGCTTTAGCAAAAGTGGTGAACTCATTTTTATCTGCGGTGCCAAAATAATAACGGTAACCCGCTTCTTCATCCTGAGCAAAATAACGCGCCCAAGTGATCTCACCATAATGATCGCCACTATACATACTACCAAAAACTCCCGCATCAAAATCTATTGAATTTGATTTATAATTGGTGGTGAGGTTTGCCACATAATAGCGATTATCTAACCAGCGACGGCGAATAAGGTCGGTATCGGTTTGCAATTCTCCATCAACCTCATACGGTTCCCAGCCAATAAAATCAAAAGTTGCATCGCTTGAGAAATTCACATTGGCATAATACCAGCTATCCACATACTCTTCAAAAAACCCACGACCCATTGTATAGTTTAGCGCGAGATTTGTAGACCAGCCGCCACCGTATTTCTGATTCCATAGAAGTTGCACGTGATCTTGCTTATAATTATCTACCTGATTCTCGTAAAAACCTTCAAAGTTTCCGGCATCATCATATTGAAATCCTATGGGATTATACGTTCTATCAGTCGCTAAAGTCTGTACATCAATACCGTTCCACGACTGGTAAGTAATCTCGTGACCTCCAAAAACTATCGCTTTTAGCAGTGTATTTTCATCCCTGTATTCTCCCTGTAAAAAGTAAGATTTTAAGTCAGAACTCGCGCGGTCTACATAGCCATCAGATTTTATGGTTGAAAGCCTTCCGGAAAAACTAAAATGATCACTAATCAATCCTGTACCGAATTTGACATTCGCTCTGCGGGTATTAAACGATCCACCCGAAGCACTAAGTTGGGCATATGCTTTATCATCTGCCGCATCAGTAAGAATATTCAAACTGGCGCCAAAAGCTCCGGCCCCGTTTGTTGAAGTCCCAACCCCGCGCTGCAGCTGTACACTCTGTATCGAACTGCTAAAATCTTGAAGATTTACAAAAAATGTTCCCAGACTTTCTGTGTCATTATACGGGATCCCGTTAATGGTCACATTGATCCCTTGATTGCCTGTTCCGCGAACGCGAAAACCCGTATAACCCACTCCAGCTCCTGCGTCTGATGTGGTAACTACACTGGGCAAATAGTTGAGTAAAATGGGCAGGTCTTGACCCAGATTACGCTCATTGATTTCCTCTTTAGAAAGATTGCTGTAGGTGATGGGCGAGTCTGCATCAACCCTGATAGATTTTACAAGAACCTCATCTAGCTTGTTGACATCTGTGGTGTCTTGTGGTGTTTGTTGTGCGAGTGCGCCAAAAGTTGTTAAGCTGGCAGCACAGGCGAATAAAAGTGTTTTCATTCGTAAAAATTTTACGAATAAAAGGGGCAATTATTCCGTGTTACTATTAGTTAATAAAAAGCAATGTTGCTTAAAACAAACCCGATCGTCACCGGTATTTTAAGCGATTCCCTTGGCAGCATTATCTGCCCAGGTTCATTGGGTATGATCTCAGCTCGCTTTCTGTATAAACAGAAGTTTAAGCACCCCTTTGAGATTAGGCGGCAAATGTAAGGCAATATTTCTGCTTTTATAAAAAAATTAAAGGGTTTTATTTGAGGGTAGTTTAATTTTAGAACCGCATGAAAAATACCAAACGCTCCATAACGCTTAAAGTTCTAACCGGCTATCTCCTCATAGGTCTGCTAATATTTTTTGCGATTTGGTTCATTTATCCGCAGATCAAAACTTTTATATATCCTCCTAAAAAAGAACAAGCCACTAATCAAAAGCTCACCTATACCAGCACTGCGCTCAGTTACCTTTATGAGGCAGAAACCATAGGCAGAACGGCGATGGCGACGGGTTCTCAGAATCAATTTGGTCAATATGAGATTTTAGTAGACAGCATCAATATTCAGCTAGATTCTCTGCAAGCAATAACCGAAACAAGAGAGCAAAATGAGCAACTAGATAGTATTAAAATGTTACTGTCAAACAAAACCAGCAACATTCGTTCTATGGTTCGCTTACGCGATGAACAATACTCGCGTAATTATTATGACGAGGCTCTTTCTGAACTCATAAAAGAAGATATTTATTTTGAAGATTATGCTAATGATCCCAGGCTAGACTCTGTAGATGCCTATACAAAAAAAGTGATTGTTGATATGATGGAATACATCAGAAAAGACAACGCAGATAAAGATCAGAATATGGCTTCGATGGCGCAAACCGTACGCAGGACTTTAGCAAAGATTGAAACCCGAAAAAAGGAGCTTGAACTCAACATAATCAATCGCGAGAATACCCTGCTCGCCAACGACCGCGATATAAACCTCAAGATCAGAAACCTGCTCAGCGCCCTTGAACGCGAAGGAACTTTAACTGCAAGAGAACGTGAAGCCCTGCTTAACACCCGAATTGAAGAAATTTCTCAAACCCTAAAGATTATAGGTGGCATTAGTATAATTCTCGCTTTGGGCTTTGTGATCATGATTTTTAAAGATGCCTCCCGAAGCCAGCAGTACAGTAGAGAGCTTGAGAAAAGCAATGCCGTTGCCCAATCGCTTCTAAAGAGCAGAGAACAACTTATGGCAACCGTAACGCACGATATGCGCTCGCCGCTCAATACCGTTCTGGGCTTTACAGAATTGCTTAAGAAAACACCTGTTGACGCCAAGCAACTGCGGTATCTGGATACCGTGCAGAAGTCTGGCGATTATATTTTAAAACTGGTAAACGATTTGCTTGATTTTGCAAAGCTTGAAGCGGGTAAAATCACCATTGAAAAAATTCCTTTTAATCCTAAAAAATTGATTGAAGATGTGGTAGCCGTGAGTTTACCTCAACCGCTAAAATCTGATGTTAAAATTATCACAGAAATTCCACAGGAGGCAGATCAGATCTTTTTAAGTGACCCTTTTCGTATTAAACAAATACTGGCTAATCTCATTACAAATGCATACAAATTCACCCAGGAAGGAAGCATTACTATTACGGCACAGGTCATCGCAAAGAGCCTAAAATTTGAAGTAATTGATACCGGCCAGGGCATTCCTAAAGAAAAGCAAAAACTCATTTTTAAAGAATTTTCTCAGGCCGAAGAAACTACACAGCGAAAGTTTGGTGGGTTTGGTTTAGGCCTTTCCATATCAAAAAAGTTGACCAAGCTGCTCCGCGGAAATTTAGCTCTAGTCAGCGCGCCGGGTAGAGGAAGTACCTTTACGCTAAGCATTCCCGTTGAAAAAGCAGAACAACAAAAACCTGTTGCGGTCGCTACTGAAAAAAGCAGATCAATTCAACATATCCTGATCGTTGATGACGAACCGGTTCAGGTAAAACTTACACAGGCTACTCTAGCTCCATTCAATTTAAAAATAGACACCGCATCTCATGGTGAAGAAGCTTTAAAACTGATTCAAACAAATACTTATGACTTGATACTTTCAGACATACAAATGCCTGTAATGGATGGTATTTCGTTCATTAAAAATCTTAAATCTTCACCTAAAATTGCTCAAATACCGGTAATTGCTCTGAGCGGTAACGAAACGCTTAAACAAACAGATTACACCCATTTTGGCTTCGCCGAAAATTTAAAAAAACCTTACAAGCCAGATGAACTTATTAGAGCAATAAACAACATCGGATCATTAGAAAAAACGAATTCCACCCCATCACAATCTATTATAACATCTAGATCTGAGCTATACAGTCTTGATCAACTTAAAGAATTTGTAGGTGCAGATACCGAAGCGCTAAATAGCATTCTAAGCGTTTTTTGTCAAAGCACTAAAGAGAGTTTAAAAGCGTTGGACGCAGAGGCTATTGCTGTTAAATCTATAAATGAAATTGCTCACAAAATGTTGCCCATGATGCGGCAGCTTGAAGCTTCAGAGCTTGTTGTAATTCTAGAAAAATTAGAAAAACCCACGCTTAAAAATGTTCCGAAGGAACAAATTCAATTAGCAATTCTTAGTTTAAAAGATAAAGCTAAAGCCTTAGTAGATTCTTTAAATAAGGAGATTACAACTTGATGTTATACTGTTTGAGTTTATTGTAAAGCGTTTTACGATCTATGTTGAGCAGTCTCGCAGCTTTGCTCTTATTGCCGCCGGTTTTTTCTAAAACATCTAAAATAAGCTCTTGCTCGTTTTTAGAATTAAAAAGTGAAAATCTATCATCTTGCTCACGCTCTTTTGACAGCATAATTTCACGAGGCAATAGTTTTAGCGGAATAATCGCATCTTGCGTTAACAGCACAGAACGCTTTACAATATTTTTAAGCTCTCTTAAATTTCCCGGCCAGTCATACTTTTTTAAAGCTTCAATCGCCTCATCGCTAAAACCGGTTACTTCTTTTTCAAGTTCTGCATTTGCCTGATCGAGAAAAACATTTACAAAAAGCATCAAATCTTCCTGACGCTCACTCAAGCGCGGCATTTCGATTGAAAATTCGTTTAAACGATGGTATAGATCTTCCCTGAATTCGTTTTCTTTTATCGCTTCTTCCAGATCTTCATTAGTCGCAGCTACCACACGTATATCTACAGGAATTTCTTTAGAACTGCCTACAGGTTTTACTTTTCGCTCCTGCAAAGCCCTAAGCAATTGCACCTGAAGTTCATAAGAAAGGTTCCCTATTTCATCTAAAAAAAGTGTCCCGCCATTTGCAGCTTCAAAATGACCCACTTTATCTGTCACTGCTCCCGTAAAAGAGCCTTTGATATGCCCAAAGAATTCACTACTCGCAAGCTCTTTAGGGACCGCTCCGCAATCTACAGCTATAAACGGCTGATCGCTACGCTTGCTTTTATCGTGTATACTTTTTGCAACATATTCTTTACCGGTACCACTATCACCGGTTATGAGAATAGACATATTTGTGGGCGCAACCAGATCTATATATTGATTAAGTTTTGCTGAAGCATCACTCACACCTTTAATATAATTGGTACGTGTTGCCGTTGCGACTTCTTCTTTTTTATCAGATTGTTTCTGGGATGTCTCGGTAGGTTCAGGCTTGCTATTCACTTTTAAAGCCTTCTCAATGATCAAGAGTAATTCATCTGGTCGCACCGGCTTTGAAATATAATCAAAGGCACCGGCCTTCATCGCTTCTACCGCTTTGTTGATTTCGGCATAACCGGTCATCAATATCGCAGGGATACTTGAATATTTATCTTGAATACGCTTTAAAATAGAAAGGCCATCTTCATCAGGCAAACGCACATCGGTGATTACTAGTTGTATTTTTCCTTCCTCTAGGAGTTTGTAAGCTTCATTTGCAGTAAATGCACTGGTAACCTCAAAACCCTTTTTGCTGAGAAAAGTCTCAAGCATCTTACAAAAGGCAACATCATCTTCTATGAGAAGTATTTTAGACACAATCAGCTGGTTTTAGGAGCACCTTGAGCACATCTCAAAGCATATCAAATTTTAATTATCAAGTTAAAAGTACAAAGACCCCCATTAGCGATAATCAATTAAAGCACAAAAATAGTTAAGAAATCCGGTAGATCACTTTCTAAAGCATAAAATAAAAAAGCCCCGATTTACATCGGGGCTTAATTTTGAATTTCTAACCATTCTATGCATTAAAAATTCAAATTAGGGAAACCTAACCTACTCTTTGGGTTCGATCCACTCACCTGCGGCATTGATATATGCAGTTTCTGGCTCGGCTCCTTCTGTTTCTAAAGTCAATTTGAATGTTTTATTTTCTGAGTCTACCCAAGCTTCTGTCACATCTGCTCCAGCCTTATCTTCTTCAACTGCTTTAGTAACGGTTACCGGTAATTCTGAAACTTCAATTTTCGTGTAGCCCTCTACCGGTGCTTGTAACTCTGTTGTAACTTGTGCTACTTCTCCTGTAGTTTCTTGAGCGGTTGCTCTTTCTGCTGCAAATAACATTGTTGCTGCGGCTGCTACGGTCATTACTAGATTTTTCATAATTATATGTTTTAATGTTTTTATTCTGATTTAAGAGCCTTTATTATCAAAGGTTCGCTTAGATAAGTAGCAAAATCATACCAGTTTCAAAAAGGCTTTAGTCAAACGCACTAAAACCTTGTAAATGTGAAAGTTGATATAAATAAGTTCCAAAAGAGAATCTGTAGAAAAAAGAGAATTCCACAAAAAAAGTGTGGACATAATCCACACTTTTTAAAAAATCACTTGATATATTTTGAATCCTTCAGAAAGAAGGGGGTTTGCGATTGGCTTTTTTCTCAGCATTGCGCTTTTTAGAATCTAACCTGCGTTTTTTAGAAGCCAAAGTAGGCCTTGTTTTTTTGCGACGCTTCGGTTTTAGGAGTCCGTTTTCTAAAAGTCTAACAAGATTTTTGAATACCTCATCTTTATTTTTATGTTGACTGCGGCTCTGATCATAAGACAAAACCAGTTGATCATCGGTGGTAAGTTTGTTCTTTAACCGTTTATATAAACGTTCTTTCTGATCTTCTGAAAAAACATTGGAGTCCTTAAGACTCCAATGTAACATTACTTTTGTAGACGTTTTATTAACGTGTTGCCCTCCCGGGCCGCTACTACGAACTGCCTTAAAATCACATTCCTGAAAGAGCGCTTCCTTATTCATTATGCTCCTGCCTGATGCGATGGTTTGAGTAAATCATTTACCGTCTTAACCGGATTGAACGTTTCCAAAGGCACTTCAACAAAAAGCGTATTCCAGCGTGCCATTGCACCATTCCATAAGCCCGGAAGCTCTAAGGCTTTAATTTCGTTTCCACCATCGGTTTTATATGCGATAAAAGCCAGATCCGGATTTACATAATCAAGCAGATTGTATTTTTCGCCTTTATAATTGCGCACTCCGGCAACAATATCTACCGGATTAAAATGCGTAGAATTTTTAAAGATCTCTTCCTGTTTTGCGTCTTTGTCATTTACCTGAGCGCTTTCAATAATTTGTAACGCCACTTTGCCGCTTTCATCTTCAACCCAGAATGGACCACCGCCCGGTTCGCCTTCGTTCTTTACCATCCCACATACGCGAATAGGACGATCTAGAAGCTCTTTTAAATAGCTTTTCTTTTCTTCGGTAGAATAAGATGCATAAGCCTCATCAATACGCGTACTGAAATCTTCTTTTAAGAACGTCACCAACTCTGCTAACTCACTTTCAGAAATAGAATCTTTATCTAAAAGTTCGGCGTATTTAAAAACACTTTCTTGTTTTTTAAGCAGTAAACCGGCCAGAAAACGCTTTGTTCTAGATAACACTTGGATGTTATCTAGAACCAATACATTATCTATGTTTTTAATAAAAATAACGTCTGCATCTACATCGTTTAGATTTTCGATAAGCGCTCCGTGTCCGCCTGGTCTAAAGAGTAAAGAACCGTCTCCTTTACGATACAATTTGTTATCCATCGTCACCGCCACCGTATCGGTTTCCGGTTTCTGAAAGGAATAATCAACATCAAAATTCACACTAGTCGTATTGCTCACAGAAGCATGAATGGTCTCAAACTCTTTTTCAAACGCTTCCTTATGCTCCGGTGAAACCGTGAAATGTAAATCGGCTTGACCATTTTTTGCCGCATAGGCTGCTGCCTCGTGCAAATGCTCTTCAAAAGCAGTTGCCATATATGCACCGTAATAATGAAAAGGGATCAAACCTTTAGGCAGATTGCCGTAATTCTCCCCATCTTCGGCCATCATCGTTTTGATAAAAGCATATTTTGTTGCGTTTTCATCCTTTTTTGTTTCCTCATCGAGACCATCGATAATGTGATTGTAAAATGGAAACTTTTTATAGCTAGCAAAGAACGCTTTCATATGATCATCATCCGTTCGCTCGAGGTACTCGTCTACCGTTTCTTTTGAAGCATCATAGTCTTCTAAAAACTGATAGATCTTTTTAAACATACGGCTCGCAGCCCCTGAGGCCGGTGTAAATTTTAGAAGATCGAGTTCTGATTTTTTATCTTCATAATAGTCTAAATACGCAAGTTCTTCGGCATCAGACAATTTAAAAATCCCATCTGCAACTGTTGCCGGCGCAACAAGTTTAACATTAGGTACCCCGTTTGTAAAAAGATCAATTTGTGATTTAACTTGTTCAGGAGTTAAACCGTGATCTTTGATTTCGTTGATTTCTTGGTCTGTAAAATTCAATTGAGTAAAGAATTTAAATGGTTGGTTATTAATTGCATTCGCTCTTCTAAACTTCCTTTAACAAACAGGTAGGGGCGGCCGTGTTTAATTAAAGACTGTTTAAAATAGGCGAACATTTCTTCTCGTTGATCTGGCCGGTCTCTTAAATCATCGGCCTGCCAGGGTGTATCTATGTACGTCAGCAAATACAGATCGTAGGTGTTTTCTAAAGCTGCTTTGGTAACTTCATCGTCACACCAGCCGTCATAATATGCCTCACTATAAACCTTTGTTTCTAAAAGGTCTGTATCACAAAATACTATTTTTTTTTCGGAATGTACGGCTGTATTCTCCAGCTTCATCTGGCCAATCGCAATGGGCAAGATATCCTGAGGCTCACAAATCTTCTGCTCAGAATCCCACTTCTGCTGAAGATATTCCCTTGCGAATTCTGGCACCCAAGTGCCTTCATAATACTCCGAAAGCTTTTTTGCAAGCGTGGTTTTCCCGGAACTTTCGGGACCGAAAAGCACGATTTTTAAGCAGGAACCGGACTGTTGTTGAGGTATTTTTTCCACGCGATAAAGCCATAAATAGCTAGTATCGTAAAAATAAGATATTGAAAACTGGTAAATGTGAAACCTTTGTAAAAATACAGGGGTACCGAGATTATATCTCCCACGATCCAGTAGATCCAGTTTTCAATTTTACGCTTTGCCATGAGCCACATTCCCACAAAAAATACGGCTGTAGTAAAGGTATCTACATAAGCTGTCCAGCTCGTCCACTTCTCAAAATAGGTGTAGACCGCAAATACAAAAAGCACGGTAGCCACGAAAATTATTACAGACCACAGATGTTCTTTCCTCGTAGCTCTTGCGATTGGAGTTACGTGCTCTTCATCTACTTTTCGCGTCCAGACATACCAACCGTAAACACTCATAGAGAAATAGTACACGTTGATCATCATATCTCCCAGAAGTCCCCATTTGAGTAATAAATACACAAAAATCGAGGTACTTACCATCCCTGTTGGATAAACGAGAATGTTATTTTGTTTAGAATACCACACCGAAAGCAATCCAAAAATCACCGCGATAATTTCGAGGATTATTGATGAGGTCTCATAATCTGCATATTGCCCAAAGAAAAAATCAAATATTGCATTCATACTAAAAATCACCTTGTTCAAAAGCCGTTCCTACCACAATGAGGTCTGCTCCTGCTGCATAAAGAGCTTCAAGTTTTGACTGACTTCGTATGCCACCACCTACGATTAGTGGAATAGAAATCGCGTCTTTTACGGCTTGAATAATTTCTACGGAAACAGGATTTAACGCACCGCTTCCGGCCTCGAGGTAAATGAGTTTTTTACCTGAATATTCTCCCGCCAGCGCCGTGTCAACAATGCGTTGCACCAACTCTTGCGGAATCGCCTGCGTTTGACTCACGCGTTCTACCGTAGTTTGTTTTCCGCCATCAATTAAAATATATCCGGTAGGAATGATCTCTAAGGCTGAAGCACGCAATTTCCCTACTGATCGTAT
>Ga0207897_100612_pt1 | contig 10250 bp, 7 predicted proteins | sample LinPmetageLP42_FD_184054 | JGI IMG/M metagenome (GOLD analysis project Ga0207897, IMG submission 184054) | Marine viral communities from the Pacific Ocean - LP-42 (SPAdes) | ecosystem: Environmental > Aquatic > Marine > Oceanic | place: Pacific Ocean | collected 2010-08-27
AGAATTACGCTTTTAATCCTTTTTAATATTTAAGATCAAAATAAAAAGTCTTCCGGTTATAAAAGTTACGAGACCAAAAACAGTGGTCAAAAAAGCGATTTTGAGACCACCGGCCATCATACCTTGTGATACTTCGCCGAGGCCTTCAATCGCATCAAAAGCTTCAATCAAACCTATGACGCTACCTAACAAACCCCAACTCAAAATAAACAAGCTAATATTACTAAGCAACGTGATCGTGTGGGCTTTATCTGCTTTGGTAACCAATTGTCTTACAAAAAGTGCTACTAAAATGATAAAAACGATGACAATAGGCCACATAAAAAACGGGCCGCCTTCTTGAATTCTGTCTAACATAGTTTTGATTTTTTAAAAATGAATACGCTCCAAAAGTAGCAGCTTTTGCAGCTCTTTATATTTATTTGCGACCAGTGACTTGTTTATTAAGGGATTTGACTAAAAGCATCCCATTGCAAAAACCCATCTTAAAACGGTCATTCGTCTCAAAAGTCCGTTAAAATTTGCCGATTTTTAGCATCTTGCAATGATGGATTTACTCAAATTTAATCAAACTAAACTATTTGCTTCGCACTGCCTGTTATGGATTGGTGTTTGGTTTTTTTATATGTATTTCTTCAGTTATAATGCGACTAATACGCTTTATGTAACTTGGTTTTCAAGCATTCTACTGCCCTTGACAATGCTCACAACCTATGCTACGGTATATTATTTAATTCCAAAATTTCTGTTGCAAGAACGCTATTGGCTCTTTGGCCTCTATGCTGTTTATGTTTTAATATTTACAGCGTTTCTGGTGACCGTTACGATGATAGGCAGCTTTATTTTTATCTCTAATTTGCGCGTCGAAGACACTCCTGTGATGAGCCGTAATCTTGTGTTTATTCTTATTCTGATTTATCTGGTTGTGGGTCTGGTGAGTTTTATTCATATCTTGAATCACAACTTCAATATGCTCACCCGAAACAAGATTTTAGAAAATAAAATTCTAGACACCCAGTTACATATCAAAGAGCAAGAACTCAGCTATCTTAAAAAACAGATCCATCCGCATTTTTTATTCAATTCACTCAATACGATTTACGGTTTTGCCCTCAAGCAGTCTGCTCAAACGCCAGAAATTATTTTAAAACTCTCTAATTTGCTTGATTATATTTTATATCAGGTTTCAGAAAAGCGGGTCTCCCTTCAGCAAGAAATAGATCATATTGAAGAATACATCAGTCTTGAGCAAATACGCTTTCAAGACACTTTAGACGTGACGATAAATAAAGAAGAAATAACCGAAAATTGCAGCATCCCGCCGATGCTTTTTATTCCGTTTGTTGAAAATGCCTTTAAACACGGAAATATTCTAGACGGAAAACTAAAAATCAGGATCCATTTTAAAGCAGTAGATTCTCATTTAAGTTTTAGAATCGAAAACACAGCAATCACCGAAGCTACAAAGAATAACAAAAACGGAATTGGTTTAGAAAACATCAAAAAGCGACTGGATCTGCTATTTGCCAACCGTTATGAATTACAAACATCGCATTATAAAAACCGCTTTGTTGCAGCCTTAAAAATCAATCTTTATGAGTAAGCAGCTCAAAGCTATACTAGTTGACGATGAGCCCACAGCCCGCGAAATCTTAAGAACCCATCTTAAGAACATCGCTATTGTAGACATTCAAGGTGAATTTAAAAATGCGCTGGAAGCTCTGTATTTTCTCAAAACAAATCCTGTAGATATTATATTTCTAGATATAAATATGCCTGAGGTTTCCGGACTTTCCTTGGGTAAACTGGTTCAAAAAGAAACTCAACTTATTTTTACAACCGCGCACCGTGAGTATGCTGTAGAAGGTTTTGAACTGGAGGCTGTAGATTATTTATTAAAACCTATCTCTTTTGACCGCTTAGTACAGGCTGTATATAAATGCGTGGGAGAAACCATAAACCCAGAACCGGTGGCATTGACCACCGAAACAGAAGATGTAAATAATTTTGTATTCATTCGTGCAGATCGAAAAATGATCAAAATCGAATTTGATCAGATAATTTATGTTGAAAGTTTAAGTGATTACATTAAAATTCACACCAAGAATCAAACCCACGTCACCCGCGAAACCATTTCCAATTTTGAAGCAAAACTACCCACAAATCAATTTATACGCATTCACAGATCTTTTATCACCGCAGCTTCGGCAATTAAAGCTTATACCGCAGAGCATATAGAACTTGATTCTCAAACACTCCCCATAAGCCGGAGTTACAGGGATTCGGTTTTAAAATTTCTGACTAAATATGAGTAGATCAGGCTAACTCTTTTACTTGATCTTGATACGACTTTATACGATCACGCAGTTTTGCAGCTTCCATAAAATCGAGCTCTTTTGCGGCTGTCTCCATTTGCTTACGTGTATCGCGTATCAATTGTTCCAGCTTTGGTTTACTCATATAGGCGGTATCGGGTTCCGCAGCCATATTGGTGAGCTCTTCTGCCTCAAATTTGAATTTCTCCTTTTTAGCTAAAGCACTATCCAGCGATTTCTTGATCGCCATCGGTTTCAAGCCGTGCTTCTCATTATAAGCGATCTGCTTTTGACGACGATATTCTGACGCATCGATGGTTTCTTGCATACTCTGGGTGATCTTATCTGCATACATAATCGCTAGTCCGTTAATGTTACGCGCTGCGCGGCCAATAGTCTGTGTCAGCGAACGATTACTGCGTAAAAATCCTTCTTTGTCTGCATCTAAAATAGCTACCAGTGAAACTTCAGGTAGATCTAGTCCTTCTCGCAACAAGTTCACTCCTACAAGAACATCAAAAATCCCTTTTCTAAGATCAGACATAATCTCTACGCGCTCTAAGGTGTCGACATCAGAGTGAATGTAGCGCGTTCTTATATCTACTCGTGTAAGGTATTTGGTAAGTTCTTCGGCCATACGCTTGGTTAGCGTGGTCACCAGAGTACGTTCATCTTTTTCAACGCGTTTTTGGATTTCTTCGATTAAATCATCAATCTGATTTAAACTCGGTCTAACCTCAACAATAGGATCTAACAATCCCGTAGGTCTAATAATTTGCTCTACATACGTACCTTCAGACTTTTGCAATTCATAATCTGCGGGAGTTGCACTCACATAGATCACTTGATTCTGCAAAGCTTCAAATTCCTCAAATTTCAACGGGCGGTTGTCCATCGCCGCCGGAAGTCTAAACCCATATTCTACAAGATTTTCCTTTCTGCTTCGGTCTCCACCGTACATCGCACTGACTTGCGAAACGGTTACGTGACTTTCATCAACCACCATCAAATAATCATCAGGAAAGTAATCAAGAAGACAGAACGGTCGTGTACCGGGCTCTCTTCCGTCTAAATAACGCGAGTAATTCTCGATTCCGCTACAATATCCCAATTCGCGAATCATCTCCAGGTCAAAGTTGGTTCGTTCTTCGAGACGTTTTGCCTCGAGGTGTTTGCCAATTTCCTTGAAATAATCAACTTGTTTGACCATATCAAAACCGATCTGATTGATGGCACCTTGTAAACGATCTGGACTCGTAACAAACATATTTGCCGGGTAAATATTCAGGCGGTCATATTTTTCTAAAATCTCATTAGTAGTCACATCAAAAGCTTCGATCTCCTCGATCTCATCACCGAAAAAATGCACCCGGAACGCGTGATCGTCATATCCCGGAAATATATCAACCGTATCCCCTTTTATGCGGAAATTACCGCGGTTAAATTCAGCTGTAGTTCTACTGTATAAACTTTGAACCAAACGTTTTAAAAGCTGCGTGCGAGAAATAACCATATCTCGCTCAATCGCAATAACATTCTTTTGAAATTCTACAGGATTCCCTATACCGTACAAACAAGATACCGAAGCTACCACGATAATATCACGGCGCCCGGATAACAAAGAAGAAGTTGTACTCAAGCGCAATTTTTCGATCTCCTCATTAATAGAAAGATCTTTCTCAATATAGGTTCCCGATGTTGGGATGTACGCTTCCGGCTGATAATAATCGTAATACGATACAAAATATTCAACGGCATTATCCGGAAAAAACGCCTTAAACTCACTGTATAACTGCGCTGCCAGGGTTTTGTTATGCGCTAAAACCAAAGTTGGTTTTTGCACTTCTTGCAACACATTTGCAACTGTGAAGGTTTTACCACTACCGGTCACTCCCAGCAAAGTCTGATAACGTTCACCGGCATCAATACCGCCTACCAACTGTTGTATAGCAGATGGCTGATCTCCTGTAGGTTTAAATTCTGATTGTATATTAAATTTCAAAGTATAGCAATTTTAAACTGAATTCTGAGTTCTAACTTTTTATAAAACCTGAAGTTTTATTGAATTTAGGTTGTGACGTAAAATTAAACTATTTGAGCCTCAAGCTAAACGCTCGCTGTCTTAGGATTAACTTAAAATTTAATGTGGAAAGCTTTAGCGTTTTAAAGTAAAGTGTGATTTGAACTGGCGACCATCTTCTAGCATAACGCTAAACCAATAATCATCTGAAGGCAAATTATCACCTCTAAAAGTACCGTCCCATCCCTGCCCTAACGGATTTAATTCTTTTAAAAGCTTTCCGTATCTATCAAATATACGAATCACCGTTCCCGGTTGCACTGTAGCACTTATGCCTTGTACCTGCCAATAATCGTGATACCCATCTCCATTAGGTGTGAAATATTTTGAAAAACCAATGATGCTGAACTCTTGCTCTACAATACCACAGTTTTCTTTAGAACGCACATAAACGGTATGAAATCCCGGAGCAAGATTATAAAATATAGTATCATCTTGATAGGGACCCGTAGCGTTGTCTAATGCCAGCTCATACTCCCCGTTTCCTGAAATTGTAAAGGTTGCTGTATTGTTTTCGGTCGCGTCTGTCACCTCAATATTATCTATAGACGCCAACTCTTTTTCTAAAATGTTTATTGTTGCCTCTCTAAAACATCCCGTCGCAACATCAGTTACTTGTAACGTATGGGTGGTTGCCAAATTAGTTTCCAGATAAGGTGTTGTTTGACCTTCAGGAAGCCACTCGTAGGTATAAGTTCGCGTCATATCTAAAGCTGAGTAATCAGGATAATACGTATCTAATTCCGGAAAATTTACTGCACAATACACCGCTTCCTCATCTAAACTAAAATCTGGTCTGGGTATCAACTTCAAAGAAACCGGACTAATAGCATAACACGCATTATTATTTTCAACACGCGCATACACTGTCTCATCATACGGAGTCTGATTGGTATAAATTGTTGGTAGTTTTAGCCCATCGTCTTCTAATAGTGCGGCTTCTTCCGTGGCATAATAACTAATGGTATAACTGCCCGTGATCCCACCTAAAACTTGAGAATCTGCATCACTCAGATCAAATTCTCCAAAGCCGGTATCGTCCAGATCACAATCTTCCAGCAAAGCTGAATTTGCAACCGTACTGCTCACAACCAGATTCACATCTACCGTAACCACGCAGCCAGCAGGATTTTCTATGCGAGCATAAAGCCTTTGTGTAGGTGCTGTATTTGTATAACCAATGGGGTCTAAAGCATTCCGGTTCAACTGCGCGTCATTTGAGGTCTCGTGATACGTAATAGCAAAGCTGGGATCGTTACCTGTTAATTGTTCTTCTGCTTCTGTGAGGTTAAAAATGCTAAAACCGTCTGCCGTGGCGGCATCTTCACACTGAGTCAATGTGGTAGCATTAGACGGAGGGTACGCATAATACGTCACTTCTGCTATACCTACCTTCTCACAACTGCCGTCATTAGGGTCTAGTCTAAACTCATACGTTTCGGTATATGGTAAGGTTACCCCGGTTGGTTGAGCAATATCGAGTTGGTAATTGGTTTCCGTGCTCAATAAAACATCATTTTTATACCATGAATAGGTTGCTCCTGTCACAGGCTCATAACCTAAAGTATAGTTCTCGCCATCGCATAATGACAAGGTTTTTGCATTAAAACCGTTTTGAATGATATCCAGCTCATTAAATAATGACTGGTTAAAGGGAGGCAAACCCTGATAACTGATTCCGCTACCTAAATTGATTGCCTGATCGTTATAATTAGCGGCTAAACCGGCCTCGTTGGGATTTTCAATAACCCCTAAAAAGTTAGAACCCACTTGATAGGCGCTACTCAAAGCTCTATAAATTTTCCCATCTGGGCCTAGCTGCAAACTTCCTCTATAATAACTTTGCTCGTTTAAAACAATCTGACTTGCAGAGATATCTGCTGCTTGGGTATCGTATTGTAATAATGTAGAAAAATGATTTCCCGGCCCTAATCTGCCATCAGCATTATTTGAACTGTTTACATACAAATAGCGGTTATTAGGAGAAAACTCAACACCGTAGGGAGCATAATTGGTTCCGTTAATTGTGAGACGATTGGCATTAGAAGCAACTCCTGTACTGGAATCAAAATCTGCCAGAAATAAGCCATCTGCAGCATTTGCTATGGCCAGTTGTGAACCGTCTGGTGAGAACTTTAAATTACCGCGGGCATCTTCAACGCTCATCGTTATACTAGATTTTACCGGAGTAGTTTGCAAACCACTATCATTTAACTCATAAGCATAAATCGTATTTATAATACCGGGATTTGCATTTGACGTAGACAAAGTAACCATCCACACGCTATTTGTCACACAGCTTTTAATAACCGCGCTTAATTTTTCTGAAGAATAATTTAAAAGCTTGCTATTCTTTGTAGTCACCACCCCATCAGGATCTGTATTAAAATCTACAATACTGTAATTTAAACCTTGATTTATGTCTTCTTGCTGTACGCGCGTATCTACGGTAAATATGTAATATATCCCGGTGGTATTGGGCTGTGGGATAATTATAGCAGATTGCGTACTAGAAGGATTTCCATACAAATTGGTTCCATTTTGAATGATGGTATGATCAGCGCCGTAAACGGTTATACCATCTGTATAGAAAAGTAAATTTCCGTTATCATCAGAAATCGTCGCACATCCTTCTAAGGTGTCCAGCTGACCATCTGTAAGTACTGTTGGAGTTGCCGTACTGAAATTAAGACCAGCTCCATCGCCAAAATACCAATTATTTGCCTGACTTTGTGAGAAAGCACTAAAGCTTACTAGAAGAAGAAAAATGAGAAAATAGGGAATTCTGCGCATTTAAATGTCTGACCGTTTAACAATAGCATAAAATGGAGCTACAATTTAAACGATATTCTCCGTTTACCGAAATAGTTTCGGTAAAGCAATACATTAAAGCGGTAAACTAAACGCTAGAGATCTCTTTTCTTAAGCAGTGCGTATGCGCCGTAAATAAATAAAAATATCCATACGGAAACGATCGCTACTTCATACCAATGCACGGCATAGTCTATTTGAATATCTGCTTGCAGTTGATTTGCCGCAGTTTCAATAAAATTTAAGCGTTGAAACGGGAGATTGATCAGGTTTTTCATCGCTTCCAACGGAAAGAACTGTACAATAGCATCAGCAGTTTCAGCATTGATTTGCCAGCGTAAAATTCCGTAAGTGATATTTTCAAAAATCCACCACACGAATAGAAAACCTAATGCAAATGCTGATCGTTTTACCAAAACACCCAAGAAAAGACAGAACGAAAAGAAGCCTACCAGCTTGAAAAAGTATGCCAGTAGAAATTCCATCTCTCGCGTAACGATGCTAAACTCGGTATAATCTGAAAACGAGTAACCCAAGATCAACGTCATCACAAAGATGAAAAGCGTAGATAAAACTGCAAAAGCGATGACCGTGTAAAACTTAGAAAGCATAAATTCTTTCTTGCTTAGGCCGTCAATTAAATTCTGTTTAAGTGTTCTATTGCTGTATTCATTAGAGATCATCGAAACGATAACGATCGCCAGAAAAAACTTAAGTGTCGCAGCTACCCAAGTATTAAAATGCCAGATAAATGGGAAATTAAAAATCCCCTGATCTGCAATGCGAATTTGAAAATCACCCAGATTAAATTCTATCGATGCGATGAGCGCGATAAAAGATAAAATTACAAAGTAGGCAATGCTCAAAACCTTAGATGAGCGGCTGTGTTTTAATTTATAAAATTCTATAGTGAGTAATCGTAGCATGTAAATCTTAGTTAAGGTTGGCAGTAAGTTGTAAAAATTGTTCTTCAAGGCTTTCTTTACGCTTCACCATATGTGATAGCACAATGCCTTGCGTAAAAAGAAGTGTGTTGAGCTCTTCTGCAGTAAGCGGATTTTTCAAAAACGCGGTTACGAGTCCGTTTTCTTCTTTTACCGAAGCAAAATCTTTATGACTCTCTAAAACGCTAATAAGCTCAGCTTGCTTCTCACAACGCAATTCAAAAAAGCCGTGGCTCGCATTCAACTCGTCTACCGGTCCTGCATACAGTTTTACTCCTTTTCTAATAATCACAACGTGTGAACATACTTTTTCTACTTCATCAAGTAAATGTGAAGCCAGTAAAATAGTAGTTCCGCCGGATGCAATGGTTTTTATGATCTCTCGTATTTGATGAATTCCCTGAGGGTCCAAACCGTTTGTTGGTTCATCTAAAATTAAAATCTCAGGATCATTTAAAAGCGCCGAAGCGATAGCCAAACGCTGCTTCATCCCCAGAGAGAATGTACTAAATTTACTATCCTTTCGGTCTAGTAGATGAACGACCTCTAGCTTTTCTTCAATCTTACTTGGATCAACATCTTTTATGGTGCACACCAATTCCAAATTTTGCGCAGCAGTCATGTACGGGTAAAAATTAGGGCGTTCAATGATCGCTCCTACTTTTTTAAGTGCATTGTGGGTAGTGTCACTTCCGTCAAACCATTGGAAAGCTCCAGAAGTCGCATTGACCACATTAAGCACCATTCCTAAAGTTGTAGATTTGCCACTTCCGTTAGGGCCCAAAATGCCATAAACGTTGCCTTTTTCTATGGTAAAGCTCAAGTCGTTTACCGCTTTTACTTTTCCGTAATGTTTGGTGAGATTATTTAGTGTAAGAATTGTTTCCAAAAGCGTATTTTTAGAATTAACGTTCAGTAACAAGACGGAAGAACCACTATTTTGTTACATCACATTAGTACCTTTACACTTCAATATGACTTTTATAACTATTAAAAAAGTCTGATTTTGAGTTTAAATATGTAGTCTATGGAAGAGAAATTAATGTCGCGCAAAAAGCCTACTTACCCTATTGGTGAGAAGCTTCAAGAATATTTAAATAAGTACAACAGAGCTACACAGATCCCTGTTTTTTATGATGATTTATTGCGGTTTTCCGGCGGAATAAATATTTATGATAAGAACGATAAAGACACTTTATGGATCAGTGTCTACTACCCGGAACACGAGCGCAAAGAAATTGAAGAAAGCTTAAAACGCGTGTATGCCATTTTGCATTCTGACGGAAACGAGAACGTGCTTCCTTTCTTAAGCGTGACGGCTATTGACTATTGCACGTTTGGGAACTCGAAGCCCTTCCGCATAAAAGTCAATAATATTTTTAATGATAACTACACCTATTTCTACGTGAAAAAAGCGGATGCCAGTCGTATTTATGGGTTGGATCTCGAGCATATTTTGTCGCCTAACCGTATTAACTTTTTAGTCTACAAAGACACGCTTATTGAAGAGCATATTGTAGGTATTCCCGGTGACGTTTTTATTTCAGATTATCTTGAAGAATGTGATGATGTAGGTAAAGCTCAGCTGGCAAAAGAGTTTGTAAAGTTTAATGAACGCTGTATGATCTTGCTTTTAGGTGATATGCGCTCGTATAATTATGTGGTGATCCCAACTCATGACTTTGACCATATAAAATATAAAATACGCGCAATTGATTTTGACCAGCAATCCTATGAAGGGAATTTTAAGGTGTATAAGCCCCATATTTTTAAGGAAAATTTTAGGATGGTAGAGTTGGTCTCTAATAGGCTTCGGGATAAATCTATTGAGCAATACCGCGAAGAAGAACGCGCGGTTTTAGCAAAACGAATTATCACTTCTAAAAACCGCTTGCGGCGATTGCTTAAATGTATGACGCAAGACACTATTTCTTCTGAAGAAAACCTAAAGCAACTACGCAGTCAATTGTACGATTACACAATGGATATGAAATTCAAACGGGCAAAGTCAATGGGACAAATCGTAAAAACCGCCCTTGCCTTTGTTAAACGAAATTATGAAGATGTGAGTATGAAACGTATTATGGAAGCACGTTACTA
>Ga0207897_100615_pt1 | contig 10242 bp, 8 predicted proteins | sample LinPmetageLP42_FD_184054 | JGI IMG/M metagenome (GOLD analysis project Ga0207897, IMG submission 184054) | Marine viral communities from the Pacific Ocean - LP-42 (SPAdes) | ecosystem: Environmental > Aquatic > Marine > Oceanic | place: Pacific Ocean | collected 2010-08-27
TCACGGTTATAAGGAGAGTAAGCAATGCCACCTTTTGCGGCGCAGCAATCCTTATTCCGTGCTTATGATATTCGTGGTGCCAACCAGTATTTCACTAGCAGTTTTATACAAGCGTTAGGCCATGCTTTTGCTACTCTCTACAATGCCCAAGATAGCCAACCGACTCAAAACATCAGTACTAATTCCTCTGTTGAGACTAAGCAAAATATTGTCGTTATTGGCTATGATATGCGTATTGGCAGTGACGCCATTGCACATACACTCTCTACTGTATTAGCTCAGCAGGGTTTACGTGTAATCCAGTTAGGTCTGATTACCACGCCAATGATGGCATTTTGGGCAATGCAATATCAAGGACATGGCATAGTCGTAACAGCGAGCCATTCTGCTAAAGACATACTAGGCATCAAGTGGTTGGTGAATAACAAGTCCCCTAGTAGCTCAGAGATACATACGCTCTATCATCAGCTAACCGATCATCATAGTTGTCACGCTTATCCCGATAATCAAGCTAACAATCCTATCTTGCATTCAGAAAATGTTGAAAGCATTGATAATAACCATGACTCAAAATTACCAAGCGACTTGCTTGAGCAACTACCTACTCATCAAGTAGCAAACGTTTATATCGATGCTATTGCGCAGGTATTTGAAAAATTATTTCAGCACAATCACTCGGCAACTGCAGCCAATCAGAAAAGCGATTATAAACTTGATTTGGTCATAGTTATTGACTGTATGCATGGCGCAACTGGGAGCATCGCTCAACGCCTGTTTGAACGTTTTTGCCAGAATGTTATTTTTCTCAATGATACACCAGATGGTAATTTCCCCCTTGGTAATCCAGACCCCACCGAACCAAACCGCCTAAACGAATTGCAACGAGCCGTTGTTTTGCACACAGCAGATATAGGCCTAGCGTTTGATGGCGATGGCGATCGTTTGATGATCGTTGATAACAACGGCAAAATAGTTACGCCCGATCATTTGCTCTATTTATTGGCACGTATTGCTATTACTGAACATCCTAACTCTCTTAACTATTCTTTATTAGCATCTGAAGTTCTTTTCGATATTAAGTGCGCCCATCATTTGCCAAGACTGTTATCTGAGCTTGGTACTACACCTGTGATTAGCAAGACTGGCAGCAGCTTTATGCGCCAGCAGGTGCAGCATCCTGACAATCAGATTGTCTTCGCTGGTGAATTATCAGGGCATTTCATCTTTAATGACAGCCACTTTATCCCTTATGATGATGCGATGTATGCCGCATTACGGTTGCTGCATTGGCTTGACCAAACTCATAATGATACTAATGATAAAAAACCGCTAGCAGATATCATACACAGCTTGCCCCCTATAATCAGTACTGCTGACCATTATTTGCCAATGCCGCAAACCGCTACTAACGACTGCTCACTTGTAGAGCAATTAACGAGATTTTGTCATTATTTGCAGTATCTAGTAGATATGTCTACTCATACTGATTCTTCATCTAGTCAGCAGTTAAAAGATACTTGCCTGCCCGTCACAATATGCAAGTCATCAGCGTGTACTTGCGCTACTGCGAAGGCGCAAATAGCATTAAAACAGACGCATGAATTATTACCTGTAGGAACCAATCTAAGCTGTATCGATGGTGTGCGTTTAGACTTTGCACATGGCTTTGGCGTACTGCGCCAATCAAATACCAGTAATAGCCTGACCGCGCGCTTTGCAGGTGACAGTGTGGATGACCTAAAAGATATTCAGGATACATTTGCCGCTTTATGCCGACCATTTAATGCAGCGCTAGCAGAACAGATTCTTGCTATTCCTGCGGAGTAGCCTCATAAAATATATAACTGTCTCATTAGACATAGTAGAAAAACAACCAATTTAAAACCGGCCCTTAGGAGTTTGTAATGACGCTTAACTTAGATGATGCCAAAAACACCGCTGAAGTATTGACCACTGCTCTGCCCTATATCCAGCGCTTTGTTGATAAACTCATCGTCGTAAAATACGGCGGCAACGCCATGACCGACCCTGAGCTTGAGAGCTCATTTGCTCGTGATATTGTTTTGCTAAAAACAGTCGGTATGCATCCAGTAGTCGTACATGGTGGTGGCCCGCAAGTTGACAACCTCCTAAAAGAGCTCGGTCGTCAATCAGACCGTATCGATGGCATGCGTGTCACTGACAAAAGCACCATGGATATCGTAGAGATGGTCTTGGGCGGTAGCGTTAACAAATCGATTGTTAGCCTGATTAACAAACATGGCGGTCGCGCGATTGGTCTTACAGGTAAAGATGCCAACTTGATTCAAGCCAAAAAACTGATGATGGAAAAAATTGGCGCAGACGGTATCGCTGTACCAGTTGATTTAGGATTCGTCGGTGATGTGGTCAGCGTCAATAAAGACGTGATTAACATGTTAATTGCCTCTGATTTTATCCCTGTAATCGCGCCACTTGGCGTTGACGCTGAAGGCAATACCTATAACATCAATGCAGATTTGGTCGCAGGTAAAGTGGCAGAGTTTTTACAAGCAGAGAAACTGATGTTATTAACCAATATCAAAGGCGTATTGGGACGTGACGGCGAAGTGGTGACTGGACTCACGCCAAAGAAAGTCGATAGCTTAATCGAAGATGGCACTATCTCAGGCGGCATGATTCCCAAAATCCAATGTGCGCTTGATGCGGTACGTAGCGGCGTCAAAAGCGCGGTAATCGTTGATGGCCGTGTCCCTCATGCGACCTTACTTGAGATTTTTACCAACGAAGGGGTTGGTACGCTCATCAGCCGTGAGATAGAGGCCTAATTGAGCTAAAAACAGGAATCAGTCATGTCTCTTCCGCTATGGTCTCTACTATTTATATTAGAAAGTATCTATTGTTGGTGGATCATTGGCTATGGCGGCGCAAAATGGATAGAGGGCTGGAAGTCCTTTTTTATGATTGACTGGTTTGCCCTTGATTGGACAGCGGAGCAAATCCGCCTCTATGTGCTCATTATTTGGGGCTTTAGTGTGATTTGGTTTATTGTTGGCGTTATTAAGCCTGAGCTAAGAATTTATTAGCTCGGGCTCTTTACGCCTATTTTTAACCAAAAACGCGGTCAAACTCCGCCTCATCAAAACCGCACAGCAGTATCGGTTGATTCTGCGTTTTACTATCAACCTGACCCTCCACTATCGGACGTTTGATCATACTGGTGTTTTCTACGAGTAACTCTATCGCGGCGTCTACACTGGCATCAGCTGCCTGCTTTTGACTATCGTCTAGCTTGCGCCACGTCGTACCGCGCTTATTAAGCACTTTGTCGATACCTAGCTCATTTACCCAGCGCTGTACTGTATCTTTATCAATACCTTGCTTTTTATAATCGTGAAAATCGTAGCTGACACCTAGCTCGTCTAGCTTAGTAAACGCTTTTTTCATCGTGCTGCATGATTTAATGCCATAAATAGTAATTGTCATTGCGACTCCTTATCATTACTCATAAATTTTTGTGAATTTCTCTATTATACCGAAAGCTGACTGAATATATAAAACACCTCACTTTTAATCCCCAAACCTAGTAAGCAACTGCATCATATCGTCGCAATTTTCGCCAAATTACGCTATGCTATGGCATTGTCAAATTCCACCTATTTTGAACAGTATTAAACAAATTCATATTAAATAAATCAGTATCAACCAATTTCGAGCCGACTATGAGCAACGCCGTGACAGCAGACCAAGCAGAAAACAACTATTATAACCCACAAGCGATAGAAGCCGCGCAGCAGACCAAATGGGCAACTGACAAGCGCTTTGAAGTAAGTAACGAGCCAAGCGACAAGCCAAGTCGTTACATGCTGTCGATGTTCCCTTATCCAAGTGGTAAGCTGCATATGGGCCACGTACGTAACTATACGATTTCTGACGTATTGAGTCGTTATTATCGTCTCAAAGGTTATGAAGTCATGCAGCCAATGGGCTGGGATGGTTTTGGCTTGCCAGCTGAAAACGCAGCAATTGCTAACCAAACCCCACCTGCGGCATGGACATTTGCCAATATTGACAGTATGCGTGCGCAGCTTAAATTGCTAGGCCTGTCTATTGACTGGTCACGTGAATTTGCCACTTGTAGCCCTGAGTATTATCAGTGGGAGCAGTGGTTATTTTTGCAATTATACAAAAAAGGCCTAGTCTATAAAAAGCTGTCGACGGTCAACTGGGATCCTGTTGATAACACCGTCTTAGCAAACGAGCAAGTCATCGATGGCAAAGGCTGGCGCAGTGGTGCTGCAGTTGAAAAACGCGACATTCCTATGTATTACTTCAACATCACTGACTATGCTGATGAGCTGTTGGATGATTTAGATCAGCTAGAAGGTCATTGGCCATCTGAAGTACTAACCATGCAGCGTAACTGGATTGGTCGTAGTGCTGGTATGGAAGTCCACTTCCCTTATGAGCTTGCTGGTGAAGAAAACACCTTAGATGTGTTCACTACTCGTCCTGATACCTTGATGGGTGTGACTTATGTCGCTGTTGCCGCAGAGCATCCACTTGCACAGTATGCCTCTGAGCAAGATGACGCAATCGCTCAATTCTGTGCCCTTTGCAAAAAAGGCTCAGTCGCTGAAGCTGATCTGGCCAAAGCTGAAAAAATCGGTATGGATACAGGTCTCACTGTGACGCATCCTTTGACTGGTGAAGAAGTCCCAGTTTGGGTTGCCAACTACGTATTGATGAGCTACGGCTCAGGCGCAGTCATGGCAGTACCTGCTCATGATGAGCGTGATTATGAATTTGCGGTTAAGTACGACCTACCAATCAAGCAAGTCATCAATGTGCCTGAAGGTTACTTTGATGAGCTAAAAGCAGATGCCAAAGCGAACGATAGTGAGGTCAATCTTGCTTATACCGAGCGCAATACCTTAGTTAATTCAGGTGAGTTTGACGGTCTAGACTTTGAGCAAGCATTCGAAGCAATGCTTGCCAAGCTTGAGCCAAAAGAGCTGGCTAAGAAAAAAATTCAATATCGCCTACGTGATTGGGGGGTTTCTCGCCAGCGCTATTGGGGCTGCCCTATCCCAATGATCAATTGTGAGCATTGTGGTACGGTGCCTGTTGAAGAGCAAGACCTACCAGTTGTATTGCCAACCGACGTCGTACCTGATGGTCGAGGTAATCCACTTAAAAATATACCAGAATTTGTTAATACTACTTGTCCTAAATGTGGCAACCCTGCTGAGCGTGAGACCGATACCTTTGACACATTCGTAGAGTCAAGCTGGTACTATGCACGTTTTGCTAGCCCAAATGACGCACAAAACATGGTCAACAAGTCTGCTGCTAACAAATGGTTGCCAGTCGATCAATACGTTGGCGGTGTCGAGCATGCGGTAATGCATCTATTGTATGCACGCTTCTTCCACAAGCTGATGCGCGACGAAAACTTAGTCACAGGCGACGAGCCATTTGCCAATCTAATGACCCAAGGCATGGTGCTTGCTGGTACATTCTACCGCGTCAACGCTGATGGCAGTACGACTTACTATTTTGCAGAAGATATCGATATTGACTTCAACGAACGCGGTCAACCAATCAAAGCTATCTTGAAGTCAGACGGCCAGCCAGTGACGATTGGTAAAATCGAAAAAATGTCTAAATCAAAGAATAATGGCGTAGATCCACAGCTAACCATTGATAAATATGGTGCTGATACGGTTCGTCTATATACGCTATTTACTGCGCCTGCGGATCAAACGCTTGAATGGTCAGATGACGCGCTAAAAGGCCCTTATAACTTTGTTAAAAAAGTATGGCGCATTGCAACCGATCATATGCAAGCGCTAACGGCCGCCAATATCAATATTGATACGCTGAACAGTGCCATCTTGAACACAAACGGGTTGAGCAAAGAAGCCAAAAACTTACGTCGTAAAACGCACGAAACGATTGCTAAGATTGACAGTGACTTAGGTGACCGTTTGGCACTGAACACACCTGTATCAAGCCTGATGGAACTTGCTAATGAGCTGACTGGCTTTAACGCGAGTAATGAGCAAGAGCTGCACGTCAAACACGAAGCCCTGACCAATCTGCTGATTATGCTGTCTGTCTATGCACCGCACGTTGGCGAGCATCTGCTTGAGCAATTGGGTCTTGATACCTTAACGTTGGACTACCCAACCGTGGATGAAAGTGCGCTGGTACAGGACATGATCACCATGGTGGTACAGGTCAATGGTAAGATGCGTGGTAAGATGGATGTCGCACCAAACAGCGATCCTGAGCAGCTAAAAGAGCAAGCTCGTACCATGGAAAGTGTGGCAAAATTCATCACGGGCGAGATCAAAAAAGAAATCGTCGTTCCTAACAAATTGGTTAACATCGTGGTTGTAGGCTGAGGTATCTTGAGCTAAGTATTTTAGGCTTAGTGCTCTAAGCCTTCTTATCATATGAGGATAGCGTTTATGTCATACAAGCATCGAGCTGAGCAGGCGCAACCAGAATTAAGCGCACACAGTCTAGCTAACAAAAAGTCCCATGGCCAAAAGCTCGGAGCAGTATTACTTGCCACGCTGCCAATGTTTGCGGTGGTAGGTGCAGCAGCTACTCTTAGCGGCTGCGGCTTTCAGCTACGTGGCTACGACTCAGCGATGCTGCTTGACGTCGAAAAAACAGCGGTCATTATCGAAGATAATCGCACCTCATTCCCGCTGAAACTACCATTGACGCGGCGCCTAAAGACGTTAGGTGTCGATGTTATTGGTAATATGAGCTCGGAAGAAGTTGCTCGTAATAACCAACAAGCAGGGGCTGAGTCTATTGCCGCTATCGATATCCGTAATGTACGTTTTAAACGTTACGAATTGGTTGGGGTATTAACAGAGATTCGCTTGGTACTATCAGCAGATGTCAGCTATCAAACGATGGAAAATGGTAAGCCTGTAACACTGAGCAATCCCATTCAAGTCGAGCGAAGCTATCAGTACAACGAAGCCTCTGTCAGTACTGACGATCAGCAAGGCGATCAGACTCGCGATTGGCTCTATGATACTTTAGCTCGCCGTATCACTGACCAGTACGTTGCTATCTCGCTTCCAAAAGTCGCACCTGCTTCCAAACAGTCTATACAGATGAATAAAGGCGTGACACCAACCGTTGTCGTCGTACCACAACCGGAATAGTTAGTCGTTCTGATTATCAAACGATACCATTTCTAGAAGTATGAGTAGCAAACTAAGCGAGCGTAAGTACTACATTGAATAGACTAAGCTAGCTTGACACTGCTGATCATATTTTAGAACTGGTATTACCTGCTCATCAACCTGTGTAACACCACGCTATGCAAGATACTTTCATAAAAGCCTACCCAAAACTACTGCAGCCTTCCGTTGCGGTAGCGGGTTTGTGGCTGGCGCACGGTGACGAGCCACTGCTGAGTCAATGGTTGATAGATGCGCTGCGCCCACACTGGCGCGCACAGAATTACGCAATCAAACGTATAGAGCTGATTTCTGTCAAAAGCTGGCAAGAAGTACTGTCCGAGCTTGGCAGTCAGTCTTTATTCGATGATGCCAGCGCTTTAATCGTGACGGGCAATCATAAACCTGACAAAGCGGTTATCGCCGAACTGGAACGTTTTGCGGTCGAGGCACAAGCTGGCACACACGGTCATAGTGTATTGTGGCTTACACCTAAGCAAGACAAACGCAGCCAGAGCAGCAAATGGTTTGTTCCTTTTGCACAATATGGCAATGTCATTGATTGCAATTTATACAATGAGCAGCAGCGCCAACAGCTACTACAAATACAAGCTCAGAAGTTTGGCTTACGACTGTCTCAAGAAGCGTGGCAGCTACTCATGTCACACACTGAGCATCATTTGTTAAGTGCTTATCAAACCCTATGGCGACTGTCCTATCTGTTTGCACCACAGCTAGTGGCTAACAACAGTACTAGTGAAAATAGTGCTAATAACAATAGTACCGAACAATCTAATAGCTTTTCACAACCTGTGAATAATGTGGCATTGGATATTGCAGACCTACAAGCAGCGTTGGTCAGCGACGCGCAGTTTAGTGTGTTTGATTTGTCTGATGCGATGCTTGCGGGCAATAGTACGCAGGTTGCCAAAATCATGTTTCAGCTAAAGTCGACCGATGAGCCCACTACTTTAGTGCTCTGGGCTATCAGTAAAGACATGCGTCAAATCATTCAACTTATGGACGGTCAAGACCCTCAAGCATTAGGCATTTGGCGTAGTAAACAAGGGTTATACCAACAAGCCTGCCGCCGTCAGTCAAAACAACAAACGAGCGAATGGCCTGCCCTGCTTTACCGCTGTGACCAAGCTATCAAAGGACTTATACGCCAGCCAGCATGGGAGCTATTATTGCAAGCGGCACTAGAGCTCGCAGGTAAGCGTTTATTTGCTATGCGCTAAGACTGATCCGCTTGTCACCACCTTTTATTGTTTCTACTATTAACAAGTTATCCATCTCTTCTCTTACTGATTTATACATTTAAACGCTGTAAATCTAGATTTTACTACCCTATCTTGTTCTCCTATAATCTCCATTTTATTGATTTTTAGTAAGCGTTTCTTTTCTGTACCTGTCTCTATTCTTGACTACCTTAACCTTTCGTAAACTAATTTCCATTCCCTTTTGTAGGTGAAGTCTCTACTATATCTACACTTGATTTAATTGTGATTGGATTGTTGTCATGCACAAAATAAGCAAAAAGTCTGCTATCAAATGGGGTGTCATCACCTTAATTATCGTAGCGTTAGGGGCTTTGGCCTATACTTTTTTAAAACCAGAAGAAACCACGCCTAACTACCTAACCGCAACCGTTGAAGTCGGTGATATTGAAAACAATGTCATGGCGTCCGGTAAAGTAAAAGCGTTAAACACCGTCGATGTAGGGGCACAGGTATCTGGTGAAGTAAAACGCCTGTATGTTGAAGTCGGTGACGAAGTCAAACAAGGCGATTTGATTGCGCAGATTGATCAAGTGACTCAGAAGAACAGCCTGAGCAATGAACAAGCCAGTCTTGAACAAAGCGAAGCCGCGCTACAAAGTGCGCAAGCAGAATCGTTAAGCAAACAAGCCAGTCTGAAAAGTGCCTATGCCGACCTTGCCAGCCGTCAGTCTGAGCTCAAACAAGCACAGTCTGATTTTGCACGCTTGCAAGACTTAGTCGCTATCGATGCTATCTCGCAGCAAGAATACGACACGCAAGCGACCAGTGTTGAGACCGCAAAAGCAGCCGTTGCCAATGCACGTGCGGCTATCGACACAGCTAAAGCCGCGATTGCGACCACAGAAGCCAATATCAACAGTCAGCAAGCAGCATTACGCAAATCACGAACCAACGTCAGTACTGCTGAAGAAGATCTAAGCTATACCACGATTCGTGCACCAATATCAGGTACAGTCGTTTCTATTACGACTGAGCAAGGTACTACGGTCAATGCTAACCAAACGGCGCCCACATTGGTGACGTTAGCAGATTTATCGACCGTACGTATCAACGCGCAAATCTCAGAAGCTGATGTCATTAACGTCAGTGCTGGTATGCCTGCTTATTTCAATATTATCGGTAATCCAGACAAACAGTATGATGCGACATTAACCGCTATCGAACCTGCCCCAGAGCAGATCAGTAGCACCAGCTCGACAGACGCTGCTATCTATTACGTCGGCTACGTAGAAGTACCAAACCCTGACCGCTTGTTCCGCATTGATATGACCGCGCAGATTTATATTATTGTTAACGAAGCCAAAAACGCGCTATTAGTACCGTCAACAGTGATACAAGAGAAACGCTCTAAAGGTAAAGAAAAAGGCAAATCAACAACGGGCAAGTTTGTACGTGTATTAAGAGATGACGGAACCGTAGAAGAGCGTACTGTAGAAGTCGGTATTGATAACCGAGTAAATGCGCAAATCTTAAGTGGTTTGAAAGAAGGGGAAGAAGTAATCATCAGTGAAGAGAGCGGTAAGAAATCAGATAGCGGCCGCGTACCTGGTGGACCTCAAATGTAACTTGTGCTTTGACTATGTTGAGTAAGAAAGGCTTGCTAAAAACATAGCAGCCCTTTCATAACAACACTATCACGCTTTTTAGCCTTTATTAAAGACACTGCTATGACTATATCTCAATCTCCTAAACCGTCGAGTGAAGATAGCTCTGAAAGTAGTACGGCTCAAAACTTAGGGTCACACACTACTGCTAACCCTTCAAACAGC
>Ga0207897_100617_pt1 | contig 10231 bp, 12 predicted proteins | sample LinPmetageLP42_FD_184054 | JGI IMG/M metagenome (GOLD analysis project Ga0207897, IMG submission 184054) | Marine viral communities from the Pacific Ocean - LP-42 (SPAdes) | ecosystem: Environmental > Aquatic > Marine > Oceanic | place: Pacific Ocean | collected 2010-08-27
AATTAATAAGCGGAATGTAAAAAAATGACCGAAATAAACCGTATAGAATACAAACGAGAGCTTACCGATGGACTTGAAAAAGAGGTCATTGCTTTCTTGAACTACCGTGAAGGTGGCATTATTCATATCGGCATCGATAAGGACGGAAATACTTATGAATTGGCCGATGCAGATGGCGACCAATTAAAAATTAAGGATAGGTTAAAAAACAACATTCGCCCTTCCGCCCTTGGTCTGTTCGATATTGTGAGTGAGGAAAGAGACGGCAAGAACATTCTGAAAATCATAGTGGCCAGCGGTCCAGAAAAACCATATCATCTTAAAAAATACGGGATGAGTGAAAGAGGTTGTTTTATACGTTTAGGTTCAACAGCTGAACCGATGCCACAAAAAATGATAGACGAGCTGTTTGCTAAACGTACCCGAAATTCCATCAGTAAAATTAAAGCTGGTCGGCAGGATCTAAGCTTTAGCCAGTTGAAAATTTATTATGAGGAATCGGGATATTCCCTTGGTAAAGCATTCGCAAAGAATCTGGAGCTACTTACCGAAGATGGCAATTTCAACTATGCTGGCTATCTTTTGGCAGATAAGAACAACACTTCTATTAAAGTGGCGAAGTATTCCGGCACAACCCGAACAGACTTAATAGAAAGCAACGAATATGGTCACGAATGTTTAGTCAAAGCCACCAAGCAAGTGATAGACAAGATTACGGTCGAGAACAGAACAATCACAAAAATCACATCAAAAGAAAGACAACAATCCAACCTTTGGAATCCCATCGCCTTACGCGAGGCCATTATTAATGCGTTTGTGCATAATGACTACACCAACGAAATAACACCAAAATTTGAAATCTTTACAGATAGAATTGAAATCACTTCGGCAGGTAGTTTACCAGAAGGACTAAGCGAGCAAGAATTTTTCGAGGGCTTTTCAGTTCCGCGCAACAAGGAATTGATGCGGATTTTCAAGGATTTGGAACTGGTAGAGCAATTAGGATCTGGCATCCCTCGTATTTTGGAACACTATGGCAAAGAGAGTTTTAAATTTTCAGATAATTTCCTTAGAATGACTTTTACAGCTAAAGAAACTGCTGTTGAAGAAGGTGGTCAAATAGGTGGTATATTGGGTGGTCTAAAAGGTGGTGTAATAGGTGGTGCAATAGGTGGTGTAATTGATTCTTCTGAAGCTCTAACTAAAAGACAAAAAGAAGTTCTTAAACTAATTGCTGCTAATACTTCAATAACCTATAATGAAATAGCTGAAGCTTTGAGTATTAATGAATCTGCTGTTGGTAAACATATTACAGCTATTAAGAATAAAGGCTTTTTGATACGTCAAGGCGAAACAAGAGGCTATTGGGAAATCAATCTCGATGAAAACTAATAAAACGGTTCAAAAAGGCCCTTTTTCCCTCGGTCCTTTACTGGTAACTTTCCATTGACCGTTTTCTTTAACCAACTTGAAAATTCCAGTTTTCCCATCGTAGGTGGTGCTGTATCTTATCCAGGCAATTTCGCCATCAACAGCTTCATCTAAAATTTCCACTTCGATGTTTTTATCAGAATCTGGTATCATATTCTGTACAGTCATCAAACTGGCATAGCCTTCTGTAGTAGTATGCTTTTTTAAAGCTGATTCGTCTTTTGAGAAAAAACTTTCCGCAACTACCTTGGCAGTTTCAGAAGGGGATTTTGTTGTGCTTTCTGAACAAGAAAGGAACAACAGTACAAGCGAGCAAATAACTATTCTTTTCATAATATTCTAATTTGGGTTATTGATATATCTATGTGATATTTTCAGTTCTATGTTTCGTTCGCCATCTTTCTCGTTCAATTCCAAAATTGCTCTACGATCGTTGGACAATGAAAATTTAGGCATCACATAAACAAATCGTACCGTTTCACTTTCCTTGATTTTAGACGTTAGATTATGTTTGTATATCGGTTCTTGATAGAGACGTTGCAATGATTTTCTTTTCCCTTTTTTCCGAGTTTCAATCGAAAGGTTCAAGAAATTCAAATCGTAATCCAACGAAGAATTATTTTCAATCTCGATAACGAAATACAATTCATCCTTATCAAAAACAATATTTTCAACGGTCAATATAATGCCTTCATTCCGTTTCTTAATCCGACCTATGCGCTGTTTTCTTTTGAGTAGATACGAGCAGAATTTTTGGTAATAATACGTGCTATTATCTACAAGTTCTTCAGAAGATTCAGCAATAACCGATTCTATAACAATAGGTTTTTCATTTCCGATACTATTGGATAGCGGAATGAAATAATTGAGCTTAGATAGCTGTTTTTTATATCTTACAATATACGAAAAAATTGAACCATTTCTATTGACTACCAACAGATTACTTTCCTTCCCTGGCTTTGCCTGAAGAAGTCCAAAATACTGTTCCTTTTCACGATTGTAAGTAAATACAAAATTATCTGAACCAGTAATACCTTGCCTAATAGGTTCTGGGAAGAATAGCGCAACGTTTTTGGTGTCGTTGGCATAAATGGTATCGAGAACTGTAGTTGTTTGCGCTTTCGCGAAAGCGGAAATCAGTATCGTAAATATTAAAATTGTTGCTCTCATAATTTAGGTTTTAGAATTAATTTATAATTATTCAATACCGTAACTTTTACGTTTCGGTTGTTACGTCTGAGTACTTTGGATATACCACCAACTTGTGGTACGGTAGGAATGTTGATATCGCCAATAATATCGTCCAAGACTTCGGTGGTGGCTTCTGCCCGAAAATTGTTTTGTACGTAAACACCTTCACTACCATCAGATAAATCAAAAGCTTTGAGTTTTGTAGGATGGTGCTTTATGTTTTCAATTTCAATGAGCGCACGATTAGGTTGAAAGCTTATAAAACCGAAAACAGGTGTATTTTTAGGCATTTCTTTACCATTGATGGTAGCTGTTTTGGTCAGGCGCATCCGCAATCTGGTATTCGCTTTTACGACTTGGTCGCCATCTACTACCACGTATATAGTTTCATCTGTATTACCTATAATTGAAACTTCATTGGGTTTTGGCAAAGCAGCAAAGAACAATTGATGTTCCAATCCCAATTCTTTAGCTTCAATTTTTTGTTCCCTTTTTACTTCAGCAGAATCAATCGTTGATACCGATTTGCGAGCAGTTCTTTTCTGTCCCAAATTCTGGTATCGCTTATCTGAATATTGAATCTTACCAGCTTCATAGATGCTATCTACGATACGCTCTTTTTCGCGTTCCGGTAAATCTGGGTCGTAAAATCCCAAGGAATCAATCAGCTTTTCATCATAGATGCTGGGCGCGTTATTTTCACGTACTTTCTTTAAGTCATTTATAGCATCCAGTTTAGAGTCGTATTCTTTTTGGTCTTCTTCCAAATCTGGCACTAAGGTCTGTTTAAGGTTTTCGGTTTCACTTTCATCATCGCCCATAACCATTACGGAATAGGAAATCAGAAATATGAAAATCACGGCCAACACCGCTACAAATACTATCTTGTTTTTTTCTACTTTCATAAGAGTGAGTTTTTAAGTGCCGATTATCGGCTTTCAATTTTCATCTGATATTTTCTTTAAGGTATTTTCGAAGTAATTGGTAATCAATAAGCCGTGTGGATTGTTTGGGAAGTTTCGGTCAACCATAATTAAGTTTCCGGTGGAAACCAATTCATAAGTGTCAATGATTGAACCTCTATTGATTTCAAAAATGGTCGTCGTGGTAAAACTGTACGAGCCATTATTTTCATTTATCCGCGAATCGATGCTTAGTACTTTTTGAACCAAGGAATACTGAAGTAATCTATTGTAAACACCATCGGCCTTTTTCTGGCGATAGAGATTGTCCACGGAACTGTTACCTAACCAAAGTGCCTTTTCCAAGTTGCGTTCATAATTACTGGCATCGATGTTATAAAAGTAATTATGAAACAGATCCAAATGTGCTAATGCTTCGACCCGAAAATTTTCTTTTTGAGTCACGAGCTTCAGCGGAATAATACTACCATCGGTATTAATGGCAAAAGCACTATTGAGTGCTTTTTGATTTGTGTTGAACACCATCCAAACTGAAAAAGTGCTGGACAGCAACGCACAGGCAACAACTGCCAAAACGATAAATCGATTCAGTTTTAGGACATTATAAATATTCTTATATGGTGTTTTCATATTAATCTGATTTAAGCAGTAAATAATCTGAGTGTAAAGGACGTAGCACGTTTATACAGTTTGAATTTCAGGAAAACAATAAAACCTACTGAGCCCAGCTGAACTACTGGTGCAAAAAAGCCCTGACCTGTATCGGTTCCGAAAAGGTTGACCCAGAAATTGGTATTGATTTCGGTATATAATTCATTTACAAAAACGTTGACCAAAAAGAAGGCAGGTACCAGCATATATACAGCTGCATACAATTTGAAAAATGTGTAAGCAAGTGAACGGAACTTTTCAAATACGGCTAAACTGATGACCAAAGGAAAGAAGGTTTGCATTATTCCAAGTAGAAAAAAGCGTTCTGCCAAAAACAGCGGATAGATGAACAAATCCAATATCCATAGGAAAAGGCTAATGATGAACGCAAGTATCTTGAAACCGTAAAGTGGTGTGACCAAGGCTTCATATAACAGCGTCATAGCCGATTGTGCAACTTCAATAATACTAACGTCCTCTTCGATGGGAATATCCTGCATCTGCAATGGCAATAAGGCTGGTGCTGTCCCTCGATATTGTCCTTCGATAGCTACTAATATGCCATCAAAAAATCCTAAGACCTGAGTTGAGAATATGACCAAGATGACAATGGCAAAATTCTTGACCAGTTCGCCAGGACTCAATCCCCAAGTGTAACCATCCTTATCTGCAATGCCTTCATTATATTTTTTAAGAATGTTGACCAAAAAGAACAGGACAGCGAGCGTTTTCATTCCCGCAATTGTGTATTGCGAGAAGTCGCTGGCCTGTATGGTCTGGAAAACGGCATCTATATATTCCAGCCCGATCCCTAAGAGAATTGTAGCAGTCATTTTAGTATTCGGTTTCGCGATTATTGACTTTATCCTGCATTTTTCTGAAGGAAATAATGTCACGATAGCGTTTAGTTTTTGTAGTAATATTGGAAATCATTTGCTTTGATTCCATCTCTTTTGCTTTTAGAATTTCAGCACGTTCGGCATCACTCATTTTTAGATAGTCGCTGGATAAAACTTCATCAATAAAATCTACCGTGTCCAATGAGTTTTGAACTATTGCATCAAACGATTGCACAACCCTTGAAACTTCATCGGGTTTTATATAGGGCGAGTTAAGAATGTCTTGTACATCATTTTGCATTACGTTGATAAGGTGCTGATTGTTTTGTCCAATTTCCTCAACTGCTCTCAGTTGTTCGACAACGCTTGACACTTTTTCTATAGCCTCTTTTGCATCTTTCAGAAATTTTACAGACTTTATCATTTGAGCTGTCTGTTTACCTGATTCCAACAGTTGTTTTACCAAACTGATAAAATTGGTATTGTCATAAGTGGGCATTCCTTGGGCGGTAGCATTACCTGACATAAACAAGGTCAGGGCTACGGTCATTACTAAAATTTTGATTTTTGTCTTCATAATATTATCTTTTAGATGTGAATTGAATTATTGCTTTTTCCATATTTTGATGCTCGTTGTAGAGCTTCATTATTTCCTCATTTTCTTGTCCATCAGTCAAGTAGGCGGCATAAACTTCCTTCGGAACTTCGAGACGGAAAATGTTACTTTCCCTGCCTATTTTGATGAACATTTCGGTGTACTTGCGTGGACCAGAAAGGTTGTTTTTGATGGACTTTAATTGGTTCAAGTCGTGGCTGGATAGGTTGAGCCTTTTGACCAATTCGTCATAGCCTTTTTCATTGTTCAGGCTATAAATGACCTGCGTGTTTTCGAGAATACTCGCAGAAGTTGAATTGTTCGGAAGCTGATTGATAGACTGAAGAATAATTCCAATCGCACCATTTTGTTTACGGATGGCTTGGTAGTAGAATTCCACACTTTCCAGTACGTTTTCAAACTTCAGTTGCTTTGCGAATTCATCAAAAAGTATAATGCCTTTTTCAGCTCTGTTTTTCCAAATGGTTCTTTGTATTGCCGACTTAATCAGCTTCAGCATTACAGACAAAATTTCCTTGTTGTCCTTAACTTCATCCAGTTCAAAAACTATTAATCGTTTGTCTTCGATTTTATAGGTTTGGTCTTCGCTTACTTCAAAGAGGAAGCTATATAGACCATCGCCAACATACTCAGACATTACGTGCAAAAAGCTTGTGACATTAAAGTAGTCGGGATGGATTTTTAAAGTGCTCAGAAGGTCTTCCTGATTCCTTTCTATAAAGCTGTAAAAACCATCTAAAGAGTGATTTTCTGATATGCTATCATAATAATGGCGAAGTATCTTTTTAACCGAAACCGATTGTGCTTTTGTGACCTTTAAGTCTGATGCAAACAGTTCAAACAGGAAAACAGACAAGTCTTCCAAACGTTCCGGTGTGAGGTCATTTGTATCACTTATATAAAATGGATTTATACCAAGGTTCTTTCCACTTTCATAGCGAAGCACCGTATATTTTTCAGGATAGAGCTTTGCGAATTTGGTGTATGAACCACCTAAGTCTATAATGACCAGACGAACACCACTTTCAAAATACTGGCGCAAAATGTTATTGGCCAAAAAGGATTTGCCCTCGCCAGTTGGCGCGAAAATGGCAAAGTTTCGTGCCTTGATGCGTTTCTTCTTTTCGTCCCAAACATCCTTCAGAACAGGAATGTTATGTTCACGGTCATTAAAGATGATTCCGATATTATCGCTTTTATAGTTGGTGTTATTTATGAACAAGCAGAGCGCGTGTTTTAAATCGGTTACATATAAATCATTATTTGAGAAATTAGAAGAAAAGCAACAGTAACTATTTAGAATATAATTCTTTCGTTCTTCGCCTCTTGGATAATACGGGATGATATCCAATTCCTTAAATTCAGTCTTGATTTTTGAAGTTATCTTGTCGAGCTCTTTGGCTTCTTTTGCCCAATAGACAATATTGAGATGACCACGAATAATTCGGGCATTGTCATCAGCATTGATTTGGTCAAGGATGTGCTGGATTTTACCAAGCACCACTTTATTCTGTGAACCAAAGTTTGAACTTTTGTTGAGTTCCTCAATCTTCTTATCGAGCAGCTTGCGCCACTTTTGTTTGTCGTCCAAATACAAAATCTGGTTAACAATGTGGTTCTCATTAAGCGTAAGCCCTAAGCCATCAATAAACCCTTGATGAAATACAAAATCGTCAGAAGTGAATTTCTCATTGGTCTTGCTACTCTGTACACTTTCGCCAAAGCACAGTTCGCTGTTGATGGCCAGGGCATCAAAATGGTTTTCGCCAATATTAACGCTTTTTTTATCTAGTAAAATATCAGTATCATAGCCTTCATTAAAACCGTTGAAGTAACTGTTTGTTAATTGCTGTATGTCGCCCGCTTTAAGCGAAACAAAATCCATTTTTCGGCTATTGTTGATGAAGGATACAGAATCGCTTACAGAGTTTACGAAACTCTTAATGTTATCATCCAGTTCCTGTACGATTCCTTTTGAAAACTTTCTGAAGGGATTAACGTATTTAGGGTTATTAAGCGCTTTGTTCTTGGTCAAAATGAAGAATAGGTAACAACTGTGCTCAATATGTCCACGACCTTTAAAATGTTCGTGGGTAGCCTTTTCCAGAAAGGTAGAATTCGGAAGTTGTTCTGAAGTATATGATTTCTTGAGATAGATATCCTGTTTATGAACTACAGCACCAACTGGCAATGACTTTAATGCCTGAAACCAAGCACCGTGCATATCCTCAAAATCCTTTTCAGATAAGGAATAGATTTCTGGTAGATTACCTTTATAGCACAAGACAACGTTGCCATTATTGGCAAATACGATATTGTCCTGAATATCTATAATAGGTTGATATGCCGAAAGGTTAATCTTATTCATAATTGAAGCCAGAGTTTCTTTTGTTACTAATAATTTGAGGGAAAGCCTTTGCCATTTGGAATAGCTGTGGATTGTGGGCTATTCGTGTCAGCGCCACATAAAGGGAAGCATTAAAGACCAACACACCTATTATTATCCCAAAGCTGAAAGAGAAGATGATGATAAGCAACGAAGCCAAAATGGAAACCATCATTAAGGCAAACAGGGAAATGGGCAGCCCAAAAATGACCGCCTTTTTCCTGATGTTTTTATAGACCTCGAACTTCTTCATCGTTATACAACAATTCCTATGAGGTAAGTAAATATGCCTACGACGGCACCTGCTATGAGTACAAAAACAAGTACGCGCGTGATACCTTTCTTTAGGTCGGCATTTTCGCCAAAAAAATGTCCCGCATTAAAAAGGAAGCCAACCAAGAAGATGACACCTAATAATATTGGAAATATGGTCCTGATGGTATCGCCTACATCGTTAACGGAATCTTCAATGCCACCAATTTGAGCAAAAAGCGAAGTGGACAAGAGCGAAAGAATGGATGCTAAATAGTGTGATTTTTTCATAACGGAAAAGTTTAAATTTTTAGTTCATTTTCGTTATTGGAAATTTACATATATTTGAATATAAATAACTGAAAATCAAATATTTGTGAATAAAATATTATTTGATATTGATTGAATTCCGTTGTTATTATTTGGCATCAAATTCTATGGAATTTTGAAGTGAAGTTGTTGATAACCCGAAAATTGAAAATGAAAAAAGTGCTCAAAAACGTCAGTTTTGTGATTTTGGTTCTAAAAATGTGTGTCATTTCTGGACAGGAAACGACTGCTCAAAAACGAATAATAATTGACGTTGGACACGGTGGAAAAGATGCTGGTGCGATTGGTATAAATGGCATCCAAGAAAAGGATGTGGTCTTGTCCATTGCAAATGAAATTTTGAGGTTAAATTATGATTTGGATAAACCTTTGGATATTTATTTAACCAGATATAGTGATACGCTCATTTCGCTATCGGATAGAACCAAGCTGTCCAAAGTTCTAAAAGCTGATATGTTTGTGTCCTTACATTGCAATCATTCTGATAATCCAGATGCAAGAGGTATTGAGGTTTATGCTTTGAGAAAACAAGAAAGGTTCTCGAAGGAATCGGTATTTGCAGGCTATAAAATTGAGAGAACACTTTGTGAAGCAATAGGGTATGAAAGTAGAGGCGTGAAGTTTGCAAATTTTCAGGTGCTGAGGGAAACGACAGATTATTGTCCTGCTATATTAATAGAATTGGGCTTTTTGTCCAATTGGAATGATAGCAGCTATATCTCAGATAACAACAATATGGAACGTATCGCATTATCAATATTATTATCCATTCAAAAATCCATAAAATTATGAAAGATATTTTTTTAGAGTTAACAAGGAGTTTGAAGGACATAGTACTGCAATTTATTTCAGAAGTGATTTTGTTATACAAATCCTTTAAGAATTGAATTACTTCCGCTTATCCCCAGCCTTTGTATCAAAAGCAATCAAATTAAAAAGTTCGCGCATTCGGCTACGAACTCGATTACCGTAGCGTTCTTCCAATTCTTCAGCATTTAGGTTTGTTGTGGCGTGTGTTTTAATTTTATGTTTGGTTTGTAGGTACAGCTCGTACCGAGATAAAAGCACTTCGCCCATCACATTCAAATCCTTTCCATAGAATCTGCCAGATGGTTCCACGCCCAAATCATCAAAACAATAGAATTTGGTGTTGCCATATTCCTCGACTGTTTTAAAACCCAAGTGATTAAAACTGAAGGTTACGTTCCGGCAAGGAATCATTTCGTAAGGTCGTTGCAGAGGAACCAAATGACGCAGTAATTTCATTAAACTGGTCTTTCCGCATCCAACGGGTCCAGAAAGCAAAATGCCTTTGTCGATATCGATATCGTAGGTTTCACAGTTATCTTTGTCTTTGATGAAGTAGGAACAGAGCTTCATTAAAATATCCTTATCCTCATCATAAATCCTGAACTTTTCGCCGAACAACAGTTTTCCCTTGGCATTCAGGTATATCAATATTTTTGGGAAATCGTAGAGGACACTTTTGCCATCAAATTTTCCGAGCGAATATTCCACGCCACCTTCGGTTATTTTAGAGGGGTTGTCCATAATCTTTGTTTTTAGTGGTTCGCAAGTTGTCCTTGATTTGGGACGCTTGTTTTTTGTTTGG
>Ga0207897_100618_pt1 | contig 10231 bp, 10 predicted proteins | sample LinPmetageLP42_FD_184054 | JGI IMG/M metagenome (GOLD analysis project Ga0207897, IMG submission 184054) | Marine viral communities from the Pacific Ocean - LP-42 (SPAdes) | ecosystem: Environmental > Aquatic > Marine > Oceanic | place: Pacific Ocean | collected 2010-08-27
GTTGTGCTTACATCAAGAATTTAGAGCTAATGCTCTTATTGTCATGTACCCGGACCATCACTTCAGCAAAAAGATCGGAGCAAGACAATACCCGAATCTTATCACTTTCCTGACGTAACGGAATTGAATCTGTAACGATAAGCTCTTGAAGTTTAGAGTTCTCAATGCGCTCATAAGCATTGCCAGACAGAATAGGGTGTGTACAGATGGCCCGAACGCTCAAGGCACCACGTTCTATCATTAAATCGGCTGCTTTGGTCAAGGTTCCTGCAGTATCTACCATATCGTCTACTAAAACAACGTTTTTTCCTTGAACATCACCAATGAGTTCCATGTGTGAGATGATATTGGCTTTTTCCCGTTGTTTATAACAGATCACCACATCGCTTTCCAATGCTTTTGAATAGGCGTATGCTCTTTTACTACCTCCCATATCTGGCGAAGCAATGGTAAGGTTGTCTAGGTTTAAGCTTTTTAAATAGGGCAAAAAGATAGTCGAAGCAAAAAGGTGGTCTACAGGCTTTTCAAAGAACCCTTGAATTTGATCTGCATGCAAGTCCATCGTGATAATTCGGGTTGCGCCTGCAGTTTCAAGCATTTTAGCAACTAATTTTGCTGCGATAGGAACCCTTGGCTTGTCTTTACGATCTTGTCGTGCCCAGCCAAAATAGGGAAGCACTGCCGTAATGTGTCTTGCTGAAGCTCTTTTTGCAGCATCAAGCATCAACAGCATTTCCATTAAGTGATCGCTGTTGGGGTGTGTAGAGCCTATAATGAATACACGACTTCCGCGCACCGACTCTTCAAAAGAAGGCTGAAATTCACCATCGCTATACGTAGAGGTAATTACGTTCCCTAAATGAGTACCGAAAGCCTCGGCGATTTGTGCGCCTAAAACTTGACTTTGTTTACAGGCAAAAATTTTAGGTTCTGGAGTGTGTGACATGGCGGTGGTTTTATGATGCTGGGAACAAATGTAACGGAAACTAAATAGTTGAAAAAAAAATGTTATTGCGATTTACTAACAATAATAGGTGGTAGGTAGGAGGTGTTAGGTAGTAGAAAGGATTTTGAACTTCCCTCATTAGTTCATCGTTTTTTCATTAAATTATTTTTTGTTCAAAAACCGCATTATCTTACTTAAAACTTCATTTGTCTTTGTTCTTTGTTTTTTCAGCTGCGAATCCGGGCGGTCATTCATCTTTTATCAGACAACATTGATACAAATGAAAAACCCCAACGTATTAGGCTGGGGTTTTGTACTCAAGGCGGGAATCGAACCCGCACGACCGAAGTCACTGGATTTTGAATCCAGCGCGTCTACCAATTCCGCCACTTGAGCAAAACGGAAGGCAAAAATAAACAATTTTTTGAGTTGAATTCGATTTTTGACAGAAGGTTTTAATAATGAGCTTTATTTTTTAATAAAGCTCATTGTTTTCTGCTCGTTACCTCTATTTATTTGTAAATAATATATCCCCCTTGGTATTGATTCTAAATCTATTGTCATTGAGGTGCTTCTGTCTAAGAGCACTCTTCCTATAACATCATAAATTCGAACATTGTCAATGGGTTGATTTGCCACAATATTTAAAGTTGATTCTACAGGATTAGGAAAAATACTGACCTCGATTGAATTATTTACCTGAACTCCTAAAGATCTATTAGAATAAAATAATTGATTGCCAAATTCATTAGTTATAACCAATTCTGAATCACCGTTAGGTTTCACATTATAAACATAATCATAATTGGCATCTGTATCATCATTATAAATACTAAAGTACTGATTGTCAAATATTGTATTTGATGGGATGTCACATTCATTTTCATTATAATCATAGCCATCGATCATAAGGACGTTGTCATCAAAAAAAACCCCCGATCCATTGATTATGGTACTACACACAGAAGTCTGGAATACATGAATATCAAACTCAAAATAGATTTCCATTTGTATTTGTTCAATTTCTGTATTCATCGGGCTCAAAATTTCCTCACCGTCAAGGACCAATTTTTCTAAGTACCATTTACCTTCTAATTCTTGGGCGTAAAGGTTGGCAAACGAAGAAAGCAAAAGAAATGCTAGTAGAATTTTTTTCATTTTTGCATATTTAAACTACGTTATAGATTACTGAAAGTTAAATATTTTTTTTGACAAAAAAGAATTTAAAAAGTAACTACTGTTTTATAGCTTTTAAATATAACCGTTCTACCTTCTCTCGTGCCCAAGGAGTCTTCCGAAGAAATTTTAAGCTTGATTTTATAGAGGGATCATGGGTAAAACAGCGAATGTTAATTTTTTCGCCTAAGGTTTCCCAACCATGTTTTTCTTCAAGTAGGGTCAGCATATCTGCTAATTTCACACCGTGTAACGGATTATTGGGCTGGCTCATGCAATTTGGTTTTAGATGACAAGATAACAAAGCCTTTTGAAAGAAAGAGGAGAAATTTGATGTGGATTAAGTTGCTTTTTCTAAAAGTTTCAACAACCTTTTAGGAGGCCTGCCTATTACAGCCTTGTCTCCGCTAACTATAATAGGGCGTTCAATGAGGTCGTGGTTCTCTATCATGATTTGGACGATTTCTTCGTCTGTCAGATTCAACTTACTATACATAAGGCGCCATTCTTTATGCTTTTTTTGAACCAGCTCAATGGGGCGAATGTTGAGCTTTTTGATAATGTCTTTTAAGTCTTCAGCCGTGAATGGGTGTTTTTTGTAATTTACTTTTGAATAATTATCCTGGGCATATCTTAAAATCACCAAACAGGTCTGTGAAAATATACAGCCGGGATCGTGGTAGATTGTTATCATCTTTCTATACTTTTTGTATCGTTACATCTACGAAAATTCTTGCTACTCGGTTTGTCTATTATTTAAATGAAAAATTTCCGTGCAGCATAAAAAAAAAGGAAGCCATAGGCCTCCTTTTTTAATTTCAAGAATTTTTAGTGTCAAATTACGATCCGCACATTAAGCAATCATCATCGGGATCCCCGTTTTGAGACTTGTTTAAGCGTTCTCTAAACTCAGCCGGAGACATTGGTTGACCTTCTACACTTTCTGCCGTTACCTTAGTTTCAACTGCAGCAGCTGTTACCACGGGTGGCGCTAGCTCTTTCTTCTCCTCTTTCTTGAGTGTAAATTTAATTGCATCTACAGCACTCTTGGTACGTAAATAGTACATTCCTGTCTTTAGACCACTCTTCCATGCATAGAAGTGCATCGAAGTAAGCTTTGCATAATTCGCATTTTCCATAAATAAGTTAAGCGACTGTGATTGATCTATAAAATACCCTCTGTGACGAGACATATCTATAATATCTTTCATGCTTAATTCCCAAACAGTTTTGTACAGTTCCTTAAGCTCGGTAGGGATGTCCACGTTTTGTACAGAACCATTTTCACGCATGATCTGTTCTTTAAGGTCTTCATTCCATAACCCTAGGTTTACAAGATCTTCCAACAAGTGTTTGTTTACCACGATAAATTCTCCAGATAAAACCCTTCTGGTATAAATGTTAGAGGTATATGGCTCAAAAGCTTCGTTGTTCCCTAAAATTTGTGATGTTGAAGCTGTTGGCATGGGCGCTACCAATAAAGAGTTGCGTACACCGTGCTTTTTAATTTCTTTACGGAGTTTACCCCAATCCCAACGACCGCTCAATTCTTCATCTTCTATGCCCCAAAGGTTGTGTTGAAATTTCCCTTCAGAAATAGGCGATCCTTTGTATGTTTGGTATGGGCCATCTACTTTGGCTTCTTCCATAGAAGAGGTTAAGGCTGCAAAATAGAGTGTTTCAAAAATCTCTTGATTTACTTTCTTGGCTTCATCGCTCGTAAACGGCAAGCGCATCATGATAAACGCATCTGCCAATCCTTGAATTCCTAGTCCAACTGGTCTATGACGGAAATTTGAATTTTCGGCCTCTTTTACAGGATAGTAGTTGCGGTCGATAACGCGGTTTAAGTTCTTCGTTACCCTTTTGGTTACTCTAAAGAGTTCTTTGTGATCAAACTCTCCGTTTTTAATAAACATAGGCAAGGCGATAGACGCCAAGTTACAAACAGCTACTTCATCTGGAGATGTATACTCCATGATTTCGGTACATAAATTTGAAGAACGGATGGTTCCTAAATTTTTCTGGTTACTTTTTCGGTTCGCGGCATCTTTATATAACATATAAGGTGTGCCGGTCTCTATCTGAGATTCCATGATCTTCTCCCAAAGCTCACGTGCTTTTATCGTTTTTCGGCCTTTATTGGCCGCTTCGTATTTCAGGTAAAGAGCATCAAACTCATCGCCATGGCAGTCAAATAATCCTGGGCATTCGTTAGGACACATTAAGGTCCATTCTGCATCTTCCTGTACGCGTTTCATAAACAAATCTGGAATCCACATCGCATAGAACAAATCACGCGCACGCATTTCTTCTTTTCCGTGGTTCTTTTTTAAATCTAGGAAGTCAAAAATATCAGCGTGCCATGGTTCAACATACATAGCGAAAGACCCTTTTCTTTTTCCACCACCTTGATCTACATATCTGGCAGTATCGTTAAAGACACGTAACATTGGCACTACTCCGTTTGACGTACCGTTTGTTCCTGAAATATAAGACCCTGTTGCGCGAATGTTATGAATAGATAATCCAATGCCTCCAGCAGATTGTGAAATTTTTGCCGTTTGTTTTAGCGTATCGTAAATACCATCGATACTGTCATCTTTCATCGTTAAAAGGAAACAAGAAGACATCTGTGGTTTCGGTGTTCCGCTATTAAATAGGGTAGGCGTTGCATGTGTAAAAAACTTCTTAGACATCAACTCGTATGTTTCTTTTACTGAAGCAAGATCGTCTAAGTGGATCCCAACAGAAACACGCATGAGCATATGCTGTGGCCGCTCTGCAATATTGCCGTTCAATTTTAACAAATAAGAACGTTCTAGTGTTTTAAACCCAAAATAATCGTACCCAAAATCACGATTGTAGATAATGGTAGAGTCTAGATCCTCTGCATTATCCATTATTACTTTATAAACCTCATCACTAAGCAACGGTGCAGCCTTTCCTGTACGCGGATTAACGTACTCGTAAAGATCCTTCATCACTTCGCTGAAGGTCTTTTTTGTATTTTTATGTAAGTTAGAGACAGATATCCTTGCGGCCAACCTTGCATAATCGGGGTGTGAGGTCGTCATGGTTGCGGCAACTTCTGCGGCTAGGTTGTCTAATTCACTGGTGGTCACACCATCGTAGAGTCCTTCTATAACACGCATTGAAATACGTACAGGGTCTACAAGTTCGTTTAAACCATAACACAGTTTTCGTACACGTGCAGTGATTTTATCGAACATGATGGGTTCTTTGCGGCCGTCTCTTTTAATTACATTCATACTTTTGGGTTTTGAGAGTTACTTTAAAATTTTGGAGACAATGCCTCCTGCGTAACGTTTATGTTACACATAATCAATTATTTAAAACGAAAAGTCCGCTCTTGGGGAGAAGCGGATACCTTTCTAAAAATCTGCGTCGAAACTAATCTTGTTAGATTCTTTGTCTTTGTTTGTCACACCAGCTTTTTGATATTCACCTACGCGCTTTTCGAAAAAGTTAGTTTTTCCTTGTAGGGAAATCATATCCATAAAGTCGAATGGATTGGTGGTGTTGTATTCTTTCTCACAGTTTAGTTCAACTAAGAGACGGTCTGTTACAAATTCTAGGTATTGTGTCATTAAAACAGAATTCATCCCTATTAGACTTGCAGGAAGTGATTCTGTGATAAATTCACGTTCTATGTTTAGTGCATCCACGATAATTTCACGAATACGCTCTTTAGATACTTTATTTACTAAATGGTGATTGTGCAAGTGTACTGCAAAATCACAGTGTACGCCTTCGTCACGAGAAATCAACTCGTTAGAGAATGTAAGTCCTGGCATTAGTCCACGTTTCTTTAACCAAAAAATTGAACAAAATGCGCCTGAGAAGAAAATACCTTCTACCGCAGCAAAAGCAATCAATCTTTCGGCAAAACTCGGACTATCAATCCATTTTAATGCCCAGTCCGCTTTCTTTTTAATGGCAGGGAAGTTTTCGATGGCATTAAAAAGCTTGTCTTTTTCTTCGTCATTTTTTACATAGGTGTCGATCAATAATGAATAAGTTTCACTATGGATGTTTTCCATCATAATCTGGAAACCGTAAAAGAATTTTGCTTCGCTGTATTGAACTTCGTTCACAAAGTTTTCTGCTAGGTTTTCATTTACGATACCATCACTCGCTGCAAAAAAGGCTAAAATATGTTTTATAAAATAGCGCTCATCATCATTCAGTTTTGTAGTCCAATCTGTTAAATCTTGGTGAAGATCGATTTCTTCTGCCGTCCAAAAACTCGCTTCAGATTTCTTGTACCATTCCCAAATGTCGTGGTGCTGAATTGGGAAGATTACAAATCGTCCGTCGTTTTTTTCTAAAATTGGTTCTACTGCGCTCATTGTCCTTTGCTTTATTTAGTTAAAATTTTGTGCTTACTAGGGACTAACAAATATGACAAAAATTGAAGGGAATATGGGCTGATGTGCCTTGAGGTTTTCAACAAAGTTTTCAACATGGAAGAAATGAGTTGTTCATATTGTTTTGTTAAAACTAAATTTTAAAATACTAAAAATCAATGAACTGCATTTGTTCTGTTGAGTTGTGAACCGTTTTTAGGATAAAATTTTAAAAGCTCTTGAGTCATTGGTTTTACGGTACTTCAATGAAGGTTTTATACTAAATAGAAGCGTCTTTTTTTTAATGAAATAGGACTAAAAATTTAACATATTGTTTCTGAGAAAAAGGCAATTTTACCCCTTAAAAATTACAAGACCGTTCCGTTTTAAAAAGGAACGGTCTTGTACATTGGATTAAATATGGGCTAATATCGAATTGCCAAAGCAGTGTATACTGGCTCATAAATCAATACGTATTTGCACGTATTTTTAAAAAAAGAAACAATCTTATTTTATTGTTCGTGAGTAGTTGGGTTTTTTAAGGATTGGTGTTCCTATATATAGTGAAGTTATCTATTATTCTTTGAATGTATAGGTAAGGCTTACTATGACCTCAACGGTAAAAGATGAAGTTCTAAATTCCTGGTCAAGTGTGCCATTAAATGTAATATTAATTAATCTTGATTGTTGAAATAATTCAGCAATTTTTTCATACCTAGAAATTTTGTTACCATAGAGAACATCAGGTATAGAAAAAACTAAATTATCATTATCTGCTTCTTCTAAGTTGATGTTCCAATTACTAGAATCAGGCCGAACGGAAAAAGTAGAGTCAAATACCAAAGTAACCCATCTCTCGAGAATTGCATTAGAAACGCCATTGAAATTTTTAATTTCAAACGAAATTGAATTAACTTTTACGCTTTTTATTTTATCAAAATTCTCCTGGATTTCAGAAATTTCAGTCGAAAAAATAAAGGCATCGCTTTCAAATCTAGAAAAAAGAAACGATTGACCTTCTTCAACAGTAACAGGAACAGTTGCAATCGAATTAGCCTCAATTTTAAATTCATTTGAGGGCTCCTCTTTACTACATCCAAGCGATAAAGTAGCCAAAACAATTAATAGAACAAATGTTTGAATCTTTTTCATCATTTAACTGAGTTTTCAGTTAAAAATACAAAAAATATTCTTTTCTAAGCCATTTTTCCCGCTATTTTTTCCAGCTCAGCATACCAGTGTTCGCCAAACTTACGGATAAGTGCATCTTTCACAAATTTATAAACAGGCACTTTCAATTCTTTGCCCAACGTACAGGCATCGTTGCAAATGGGCCATTTGTGATAGTTAACGGCTGCAAACTCGCTATAGTCTTGAACTCTAACAGGATATAAATGACAAGAAATGGGTTTTCTGAAAGCTATTTCTCCCGCATTATAAGCATCTTCAATACCGCAACTGGCCGTGCCGTTTTCAGTAAAAGTAACATACGCACATTCTTTGCCCTTCACAAGGGGTGTTTCCAGTTCGTCAAGATCGGTTTTAATGAACGTTCCTTGCGCTTCGATTGCAGCGATGCCTTCTGATCTTAAGAAGGGCTTTACTTTTGCGTAAATATCGCGTAGGATGCCTACTTCATCTTTGGTGACGGGAGCTCCGGCTTCTCCTGCGATACAGCATTCTCCTTTACACGCACCGAGGTTGCACACAAATTCTTTCTCTATGAGATCTTCGCTCACGATGGTTTTTCCTAGTTGAAACATTATGCAAACCTACGATTTTTGAAGTCGAAATCGAAATTGAAGTCGAAATTCGATAAAAATAAAATCCATCAACTTTAGTGCGCTCTAAACACTTTTAATTTTAGGCACTATATACTTTAATCACTAAGAATAATAGCCTAATTTTGCAGCCTGTAAATAATTTGTGTAATGAACTTCAATTTCAAAGAAATAGCAACGGCCACTATGGTTCTTTTTGCGGTGATAGATATTGTGGGAAGCATCCCGATCATCATATCATTAAAGGAAAAGTCTGGAAAAATTAAAAGTGGACGTGCATCAATTATTGCTGCTGTTGTCCTTATAGTTTTCCTGTTTATAGGAGAGCGAATACTCAATTTAATTGGGATCAATGTTTATGAATTTGCGGTCGCAGGTGCCTTTATCCTCTTTTTTATTGCGTTAGAAATGATTTTGGGCGTCACGCTATTTAAGCAGAATGAAACGAGTATGGATTCGGCAACGGTATTTCCCATAGCGTTCCCTATTGTTGCAGGTCCGGGAAGTTTAACTTCGCTGCTATCTTTGCGAGCTGAGTATGAGCTAGAAAATATAATTGTTGCTATTATTATTAATGTGATTATCGTTTTTGTGGTGTTACGTACCTCTGGAAGGCTTCAGCGTTTTCTAGGTAAAAATGGAATAGCCATTATCGAAAAGATTTTTGGCGTTATTTTGTTAGCAATTGCTGTGAAGCTGTTCGCTTCTAATATTCAAGAATTATTCAATTAATTAAAAAAGCATATGAAAATTATTTTCATCTATATTTTACTCGTAATCGCCATTGGATTGATGATATTTAATGCGACTAAGCTGGATTTTGATGCCTTAACCGAAGGGGATAGCGCGACTGCGCTCATTACCATGGGAGCTTCAGCCTGTACAATATTATTGTTGGTAATTTTGTTGGTTTCATTAAAAATAGAGAAGAAAGTAAAATAGACTATTCTTCAACCTCTTGAAGCGCCTCTTTTGGAGTTTCCATCTGTAAAACTTTATCAATCATAGGATCTCCTTGATTTAAGATAAGTTCAAATGCATTAGGGCCATATAACTGTTGTGCTATGTTTGCTTTTAATGCTTGCTTAAGCTCCTCAGCATATGTATTTAAGTCTATTCTAGCTTCACTGAATTTAGCATAGGCAATAAACTCTTCTGAAAGTTCGTCATTAACATCATAGTTCTTTAAGAATGTTGAAAATTTAACGCCTTCAAACAGGCTTCTGTTTTTTTCTAAATATTCAAATATAAAGTAACTCATAAAGCCGCTCCTGGAAACATATTGCAGAGTTTCATTTTCTACGCTGGTGTCTTTAGGCACAAAAACGTCTGGTACAATACCACCACCACCATAGACTACTTTACCTTTTGGGGTTACAAACCGTAATGAGTCTGCGACATGAATGCTATCTGCGCTTATAAGTTCGCCATTGCGATACCTTTGTTCATAATCTGAATAGTACTCAGAATTTCCTTCTCCGTAGGGACGTTGGATGGATCTACCCGTTGGAGTATAATAACGCGCAATCGTAAGTCTTACAGCGCTACCATCACCTAGTGCCATTTCCCGTTGTACAAGACCTTTTCCAAACGAGCGTCTTCCTACGATTACACCGCGATCATTGTCTTGTAGTGCACCGGCTACAATTTCACTTGCAGAAGCTGAGTTTTCATTGATCAAAACATATAATTTTCCATTTTCGAATTCACCACCCCTAGTAGCGTAGGTTTTCTCTTCATCACCATTTTTATTTCTGGTAATGAGGATGAGTTTTTCTTTTTCAAGAAATTGATCTACAATTTTTTCGGCCACCCCGATATAGCCACCAGGATTTGCGCGTAGGTCTAAAACCAACTTACTGATGCCTCGATCTAAGAGATCTTCTAGCGCTCTTTCAAATTCGTCGAACGTCGTTTCAGAAAACCTGTTTATTTTAATATATCCAATGTCCTTTGTA
>Ga0207897_100620_pt1 | contig 10166 bp, 7 predicted proteins | sample LinPmetageLP42_FD_184054 | JGI IMG/M metagenome (GOLD analysis project Ga0207897, IMG submission 184054) | Marine viral communities from the Pacific Ocean - LP-42 (SPAdes) | ecosystem: Environmental > Aquatic > Marine > Oceanic | place: Pacific Ocean | collected 2010-08-27
GATTTCGCCGCTGAAAATATGGTTGGGGAAGGCCGCCGTGGTGGCATTCAGCATCAACCCAGGCGAAAGCCGGCCCAAAAACACCTCAGGCACGCTGAAATCCAGCTTCATGACATCTAGTTTGTCGAGCGTCACCAAATCCATGCCAGGGGTGACCAGTGCGCCAACGCTGATATTACGAAACCCCACGCGACCGCTAAAGGGGGCCTGCAACCGATAATTTTCTAACTGGGCTTCAATGGCCTGGATATCGGCTTCTGCTTGGCGTAAACGGGACTGGCTATCTTCTACATCAGCGCGGGCAGCCAGATTGCGGTCTTGCAATTGAGAGGCGCGGTTCGAGGCGTTACGCCGCTCTTCGCGAAGTGCCTGTGACGCTCTTAGCAGTGCCTGCTCTTCTCCATCCTCCAGTTGAATAAGCAGTTGCCCCGCCTCCACCTGCTCACCGTCCTGGAAATTGATGTCGGCGACAATTTCCGTGACGGTGGTGGAGAGCGTCACGCTTTCATCGGCACTGAGCGTCCCCAGTGCTTCGAGGGGATCCGACCAAGTGGTTAGTGCCGCCCGTGTACCAATAACGGTCGGTGTCGATTGAGCCAACGCTACCTGCGTTAATAGCAGGGCGAGTGGGAGGAGTGCGAGCCTTAGCCGTCGTCGAACAGGTAAATACATAACAGGTAAATACATAGTGGTCTCGTTGTGGTAAATATTTATACAATGATTGTATAGCCAAATTTTTTAATAGAATAAATTATCTAGTCTGTCCCTGATAGAATGCCTGTTTTTTCCGTCCGAGCCGCCCTTTGATGTCTTTCCCTATGAGCGTTTCCTTATGAGCTTCTTTTTATGATCTACGATGTCGTTATCATCGGTGCGGGCGCTGCGGGGCTCATGTGTGCAGCGCAAGCGGGCTATACCGGCAAGCGCGTCTTAGTGCTTGATCATGCAAACAAAGCGGGCAAAAAAATATTGATGTCCGGCGGCGGGCGCTGCAACTTTACCAACCTTGGCACCACACCACAGCACTTTTACTCGGCTAATCCTTACTTTTGTATTTCAGCGCTCAAACGCTATCGCCCCGAGCACTTTGTCGAGCTAGTGGAGCGCCATGGCGTTGAGTATGTCGAGAAAACACCGGGGCAGCTGTTTTGTGCCATCTCGGCTAAAGAGATCGTGCGTACGCTGCTGACCGAGTGTGAGTGGGCCGGTGTGGAAATAGCGCTGAGTACGCAAATTAAGCGCGTTGAGCAGAAAGGCGATGCCATGCAGCTAACGACCTCTATCGGTACGCTCGATGCGGGCGTGGTCGTGGTGGCGAGTGGGGGGCTTTCTATTCCTACCATGGGGGCGACCGGGTTGGGATATGACCTTGCCCGCCAATTTGGTTTGCAGGTGTTCGATACGCGCCCAGGCCTGGTACCGTTCACTCTAAGTGATACCTGGAAAGCGCGTGCGGCAGAACTTTCGGGATTGAGCGTGCCCGTTGCTGCCAGCGCCGGCCACCGCCGCTTTGTTGATCCTCTGCTATTTACCCACCGCGGCCTGTCAGGGCCGGCAATGCTTCAGGTGTCCAGTGTCTGGCAGCCAGGGGAGGGCCTCAGCATCGATTTATTACCCGAAGAAAAGGCAGCGGAATCGCTTCGCCAAGCGCGGCAATCAACGCCCAAGCGACAACTTTCGACATGGCTGGCTGAGCGCTTTCCCAAGCGGTTAGCGCAAGCGCTAATGGAGTGGTACCCCGAGCATGACCCGGCAAAGCCTCTGGCCCAGTATGCGAATGCTGCATTGGACGAATGGGCGGAAAGACTCAACGCCTGGCAGCTAAAACCCGCGGGCACCGAAGGGTGGCGCACGGCTGAAGTCACTATGGGTGGGGTCAACACGGCTGCGCTATCGTCCAAAACCTTTGAGGTGAAAGGTTTGCCGCAGCTTCGCTTTATCGGGGAAGTCGTGGATGTAACGGGCGAGCTGGGAGGGTACAACTTTCAATGGGCGTGGGCGAGTGGCGTTGCCTGCGGACAATCATGCTAGGCGACGCCACCGATGCCGGAGCGACTTAAATTTAGGTGGCTACTTTGGCTAACAGTTTTAGCTTTTTAAGTAGCATATAGCCAGCGAGTACTTTTCTGCCTGCTACCATGGCGCCACCGGGATGGCGCAACATTTTGAAAGCAGCAAAACCACCCACCGCATAAAGCGGTAACTTAACGCTTTGCCAATTTTGATCTAAGGGTGAGGCGGCTTGCTGCAGGTAATCGCTATCGACCAGGATATCGATTCGCTGCTGCTCCAGCTCCGCCAACAGCAACGCTTTGCGTTCGGCGCGGCTTGGGGGTTTGGGTAGCGGCTTAGCGGTGTCTGCGGATGGTTTCATCACTTGGCTCCTCAAGCAGTGCTCGATCTGCGGCCAGCTGTTTGAGTGTTTCTTTCAGTAGCGAGTGCCGCTTGGACTGACGCACCGCGATAACCGCCAAGAGTAGACTAGCGCCTATGAGAACGCCCGCACTGATTGCGATAGCGGTTAAACGGTAGGTGTCCCAGAAGAGAACCACGATTAGCGCTGTCAACGTCGCTATTCCTAGCAACAGCAGCAATAAGCTAGCACCTGCCAAAAGAAGTAATACTAAAAGACGTGCACGCTCCTCTTCTAACTCCAAAACCGCCAAACGCAGGCGGGTTTCGCTATTCGCAACTAGCGATTTTAGCAAGCGTTTGACGGCAGAGAAGACGCGTTGGGTGGGACCCAGAGCCATTAGCGACGACCGAGCAGCATACCCACAACCATACCGACAGCAGTCCCAATACCAATGCTCGTCCAGGGGTTTTCGTGAACGTAGCGATCGCAGGCGTCAGCTTGCTGTGTCAGTGAATCACGAGTTTCGTCATAGATTCGCTCGCCACGCGCTTCAAGTCGTGCGCGAGTATCTTTCAAGCGGCGCTCGGCACGGGTACGCAAGTCATGCATTTCTCCACTGGCATCTTTGGCTGTCGCGTTGACGAGTTCTTCAACGGTTTCGCTCAAATGGCGCAGATCATCTTTGAGTTGATCGGCTTGTGTAGAGTAAGTTTGCTGACGTTTAGCCATGGAGTCTTCCTTTGACGAATGAGTTATGTAGCTACCCTAAGCATAGCAGCCACTCTATAACAGACAAGCAAATGTGCTTATCGGTTCAGCCCTGTCGTACTAAATAGGGGGTTTAAACTGAACCCTAGGCTTAAGCGATGCACACGATGATCGTAATCGATCATGCTTTCGCCATAGCCATAGTAGTACTGTACATGTGCGCGCAAGCTGTTGAAAGCGGGCCAACTATAATCGATCTGTGTGCCTATATTGCCAGCGCTTGGGTTACCACGTAGTTGCCCACTCACTTCGTGATTGTTGTTGAGGCGCTTGGCGAGGCGGATATCGCCGTAACCCATGTACCGTTCGATATCAGGGTTGTCGTCATCCTCTTTGGATTCGGGTATCCGCCAGTGGGGTGCCAGGGTGAACGCCCAGTCACCGCGCTGGAAGGTACTCTCCAGATAAACCCGGTTCCAACTGCGTGAAAGAGGGTCTGAGCGACCATTGGACTGGTGATTGAGAGCGACACGATTACGCGTGTTCACCCAGCCAAGCGCCTCCCAGGCATTATCGAAGTCGATAAATACTTCAGGCTCGTAGTTGGTTTCGCGAAAGGGGGATGAGGCGTCGGTATTATAAGCCTGCCACCAGCTGCGCTGGGTGTAGCCAAAAAAGACGTCTCCATAGTTACCAAATATCTGTTCAGCCAGATTCACTTTAGCGCTGAACTGAAATTTCAGCTCCACGCTATCCACTGCGCTATCGTCTGAAATATTGCGAAAGCTTTCGCGGTTCTGGTTCGCGTTGTAGCTAACGGGAAAGAGGTAGTTAGTGCGGTGCGTGGTGATTGAGAACGGGTTTCGGCTCGACTCCTGCTCAAGTTCCCGGCGCTCGCTCAGATCTTCTCGGGCGGCTTCTTCGGGCAATTGCTCAAACGGAATGCCTTGCGCGGCGTTTTGAGGGGTCTCTATCTGCTGTAATTGCTGATGCAAATCATACAGTTCAGCGTTGAGCGCGCGAATGCGAGCTTCAATTTCTTGTTGGGTCTCGGCGAAGGCACTTGCACTAACAGTAGCAAGACTCAGCACAACCAGTAATTTCGTGACCGCTAGTTTTCGGATAACCATCTAAGGTGGCTCGCAAAATGAGTGAATAGGCAATTGCCATGGTTGTTTCTATCATGCCCCCCACGGAAGTCAACACCTCTGATTGCGCTGGCTATCAGAACGTCTGACAATACCGCTATTATCCGCATCGGCGGAGTTTTTGATGTCAATGAGGCATAAGTAACGTGGTGAGATGCGCCTGTAAGTGGATCGTAACGTGTTTATTCTTGCTGCTTATTGCTAGCAGTACCGCGAGCCCTCTCGCCCATGCCGCGCTTCAGGCCAATATGCTCGAGCGCGTGCCTGAACAGGCTGAGCTGGCTGCAAGGCTTGCCCAGCTAGAAGCACTGGAGGGGGAGTTGACCGCCCAGCAAACCAGCGACAAAGAAGCTTTAGAAGCCGCCCTAGACGCTTATGAGCGGCTGGTTTCTTTCGATGAGCGCCTTGCTGCGCTAGAGAGTCGCGTTGAGCAGGCACCCGAACGTTTAACACGCCTGCAGCGGGAGTTATCCGAAACGGAAGAAGCATCGCAGCAGCTTTCCGTCGCCGGTTTGAGTGATCGGCCTCTTGACGAGCTCGAAACACTGCAATCTGACGCGGTGGTCGAACTTCAGCAATTGCAAAGTCAATTGGCGGAAGTGAACTCCCAACTGCTAGCCGCCCAAACTCTTCCTGAACGTGCCCAACAATCCATCGCCGAAGCGCTTCAGCGCGCGGAGAGTTTACGCCGACAACACGATGAGCGCGAGGCTTTGCTAGCCGATCGCCAACTTTCTGCGCTGAGTGATGCAAATCTCATAAAACTGCGCCTTGAACGGGCACTTGCTGACCGCGAAGTGAGCTTTTACCAGCGCGAACTCAGTGCTAATAGCCGCTTGCGTGAATTGGCGCAGGAGCGGCGTGATGTGCTGATGATGCAGATCGATTACCAAGAGCAGCAGCTCAGTATGCTACAAGGCGTGATCGACCGGCAGCGGCGTTTGGCTTCAGAGCAAGCGATTGCCGATGCCGCCCGTGACAACCCCTTAATTGCTGCGGGTCACCCCGTGGTGGTGCAAGCCCAAAAAACCAACCAAACATTAAGTCTGGAACTGCTTAGGGCCACCGACCGCGCTAACAGTATCGTGCGTGAGAATATTGAAGCCCAGCGCCAGCTAGAGCATGTCCGCCAACTGCAGCGTAGTCTGAATGAGCAAATTGATGCCATACGCGGAAGCCAACTGCTGTCGCGCATTCTGCGCGAACAGCGGCAATCTCTGCCTTCCCTAAGCACACAGCGAGACCTGCAGGATGAAATTGCCGATCTGCGTTTGAAACAGTTTGATTTAGTTCGCCAGCGTGATCAGTTACGCCAGAGCGAACAGTTTGCCACGACGCGATTAGCCGAGGCTGGCATTGAAGCAACGCCGGAGCTAGTGGATTCACTCTCCCGGCTTTATCAGTCCAGACGCGAGCTCGTCGAGCAGCTAGAGCAATCTTATGGCAGCCTGTTGAGTGCGGCAATAGAGCTACAGTTGAACCAGCAACAGGTGTTATCGACGACCATTGAGCTGCGCGAGACCATCGATGAACAGCTCTTTTGGGTCGCCAACAGCCGCCCACTGGACGTTAACTGGCTGCGCCAACTGCCGAATAATTTATGGTTAGAGTGGCAAGAGGGCGAGTGGCGCGCCATTTTGCCTACCCGTTGGCAAGGGCTCTCTTGGCAGGTGCTTAATGGCGCGCCGCTGGTACTAATGGGCATAGTGTTGATGGGCTTGCGTCGGCAAATCAAAACGCGCTTGGCCAATCTGCATTCTCAAATTGGCCGCTTGAAAAGCGATACACAGCTACACACGCCGAAAGCCGTGTTGCTAAATGCGTTGCTGGCGCTCCCTGGGCCATTGGTATTGGCGGGGATTGGGGTGGGGTTGTTAGGCACAACGGGGCCGTTGGCGAATAGCGTTGCCCCCGCGCTGTTGCAGCTGGCGCTAAGTTGGGGAGTCGTCGCCTGGGTGCGTCGGTTGCTGGTGCCTGATGGGGTGGCTGAGCGCCATTTCACATGGTCACCTCACTACACGGCACGGTTGCGCCAATTGTTAGGCGGATTAGGCGTAGCCTTGGTGCCGGTAATCGCTATTGCGGCCATGTCGGGAGAGATGGAAACCCCGTTAGCCATGCGGCCAGTCGCGCTGGCGTTACTGTCATTGGGCTTGTTGGCCATGAGTTGGTGGCTGGCACAGCTGATATTGGCCCATATACCGATTTTTGGTGTGCGGCTTTTTCGTTTGCTGTTAGGGCTCGCGATGGCGTCGGTACCGTTGGTTTTATTGGGATTGGTTGTCTGGGGCTATGAGTACACGGCGCTTCGCTTGGTGGGGCGCTTTGCCATTACGCTTTATCTTTTGGGGTTGTGGGTGGTGGTCGAAGCCACGTTGGTACGCAGCCTAGCCGTGGCTGCAAGGCGTCTTGCCTATCGCCGTGCCCTGGCGCGCCGTCGCGCTCAGGTGCAGGAAGGGGCTGAAGGGGGGTTGGAAGTCGTCGAAGAACCGCCGCTTGATATGGAGCAGATTAATAGCCAATCGCTGCGGCTTTCCAAGTTGATCGTGCTGATCGGTTTTAGTGCGTTGCTTTACCTGGTTTGGTCCGACTTGCTCTCGGTGCTCGGCTATTTGGATAATGTGTCGCTGTGGGAAGCCCAAGAAGGCGACTTGGTCGATAACGCGCTGTCGATATCCGATATTTTTGCGGCGCTGCTGATTGTCGCTATCACGTTTATCATGGCGGGCAATTTACCCGGTCTGCTGGAAGTAATGGTGCTATCGCGGCTTTCACTAAAGCAGGGCAGTGCCTACGCCATTAGCTCGCTACTCTCCTATACCATTGTGGGCACAGGCATCGTCATGGGACTTTCGACGCTGGGCGTTTCCTGGGACAAGCTTCAGTGGCTGGTAGCTGCATTGAGTGTGGGGTTAGGGTTTGGTCTTCAGGAAATTTTTGCCAACTTTATCTCGGGGTTGATCATCCTGTTTGAACGCCCTATCCGTATCGGTGACACCATCACCTTGGGCAACTTGCACGGCACGGTTAGTCGTATTCGCATCCGGGCTACCACGGTGACTGACTTCGATCGTAAAGAGATCATCATTCCCAATAAGACCTTTGTCACCGACCAACTGATTAACTGGTCGCTGTCGGACAACATCACGCGAGTTGTGCTGACGTATGGCGTGGCCCACGGCTCCGATATGGCCAAGGTGCACCAACTGTTGCGCCAGGTCGCGGATGAAAATCCGCGCGTACTCACCGACCCAGAGCCACAGGTTTTCTGCCTAAGCTACGGCCAGCACAGCCTTAATTTTGAGCTGCGCATTTTTGTCAACGACTTGCTGGATCGGCTATTTGCGGCTGATGAAATCAACTGCCGCGTCGATGCGCTGTTCCGCGAAGCGGGCGTTCGCGTGGCCTTTGAGCAGATGGATGTATGGCTGCATCCCGAGCAGGGCGAGGCAGTCAAAGTGCAGTCCGCTCATCAGCTCACGCCGCCTTCGTCAACGTAATGTGCTTTTAAACCGCTGGTTTAACGGCGTTTGATAGCGTGTAGAAGAAACTCCCGATTGCCATCGCCGCCGGTAATCGGGCTTTCCTGCCAGTGCTGAATGATTAGCCCGCAGGCATCGCAGGCACGGCGAATGTTGGCTTCCACCTCTGCAAAGCGCTTGCTATCGCGCACCACGCCACGTTTGTCGAGAGCCCCGGGGGAAAGTTCAAACTGTGGCTTGACCAGCGAGATCAACTGTCCGCCCGGCGGCAACAACGCGGCGATTTCAGGCAGAATCAGCGTCTGAGAAATGAACGATACATCCATCACGGCACAATCAATGGGATGCGCCGCTAGCGTGTCTACTAAGGCAGCATCGCCACTCATCACACGGGCATTCAAGCCTTCCAAGCAGGTCACGCGAGCATCTTCGCGCAGTTCAGGCGCCAGTTGCCCATGGCCCACTTCGACACCAATAACATGGCTGGCGCCAAAGCGAAGCGCGCAGTCGGTAAAGCCCCCGGTGGATTGGCCCACATCAAGCACGCCATGCCCCTCCAGGCGCAGCTGTAACGCAGTCAACACTGCTTCAAGCTTCAAGCCAGCACGGGAGACATAGCGCTCTTCGGGGTCATCTTCCACGTCAAAGCGCGTCTCTTCGGGCCATTTTTCGGAGGCTTTAACTAACGTTTTGCCATTATCGGCAAGACGAATCCGGCCATGACGAATGAGCCGCTGGGCGCGGGTACGCGAGTTGGCCAGCCCTTGGCTGACCAACAGTTGATCTAATCGCATCATAGTGAATGAACGTGTGGTTAAGAAGGATGTTTATTGTACATCCGGCGGGGCATTAGGGCCTTGGTCGGCCTGAAGTTCGGTGGGCGGTAGACGCGACGCCCCCCAGCTTCGATGCAGGTAATACTTCACACTGTCCAACTCGTCGCTAGTGACTGACACGGTTTCACCGTGCTCAAGTGGATCGAAGTGGTAGATGTAAAGACGTGACGCAAAGCGTTCAAAGGGCAGCGAGGCCTCACCAAAACGCTCACCGTTGCCAGACGTACTCACAATGACGCCATCGCCCCAATCCTGACCACTGTCGTTGTTGGGGTTATAGAAATACACCCGCATGACATCCGACGGGTCGAGCGAGGCCCGTAAAATGGTAATGGCATGCCAACCGATAAACCGTGCTGCGCTATCGGTCACCGCAATGCCCGCTGGCTGTGGATGTATTAACGGCTGGTTGCCATTGTAAAAAGGGTGATAGCAGGCATAGAAGTGGCGGACAAAATCATCCACACCGCTGAGCTGCCCCGTGGCCACATCGACATTGATGCGAAAGCCGCGGCCCGACCACCAGCCATGAAATTCCGGGTTGACCCAGCGATGCGGGTCGCCCTCGCGACCAATGCAACGTCGGCCCATTTCCGCATAAATACGATCCAAATGGGGGACCACAATCAACGAGACAGGATCGAGGTCCATGGGCAGTTCCGTGGCGACGCCCGATCCACTCTCCATAGAGGAGATTGCCTGCCCCTCGAAATGCATGATGATTTCGTCATCACGGGCCGCCCACGCTACCATCTGAAGCAGGTAATCAGGGTCGTTGTAGGCCCACATGGAAAGGGCGCGTGCCGATTGGCAGGTCGGGTTATTGCCCTGGCCTACACCAAGTGGCAGGCCCAGCATGCACAGCACACCTTCAATCAGGCGGGCGCGGGGCGAAACCGTGTCGCCATAAGCGATCGTAAGCCGCGACTGCGCCCACTCTGATAGCGGCAGATTAAGCTGTCGCCACATGGCCGGTGCCACCGGCGGCTGATAGAGAATGCCGCGTTCGAGCATCAGCGCCAAACCATAGACGGCCTGAGCAGAGGCTGGATAGACACCGCTTCTGATCAGCGCTTGCACCAACTCGCGATAGCAGAGCAGGCAATCCCGACCGGTAGACGAGAGACCCAGCGCTTCGGAGAGCAAGTGATCGCCCTCTTCAAGCAAGTGGCGTAGCAGCACTGCGTGATAGGGAGAGACCAAGCCAGTATCGTGCATTGCCCTGGCAAAGCCGGTGGATTCGGCTTGCAGGGCAGCCTGGTCCATATGCTCTAGCCGGTCGCGATAAACGTCGACCCCAGGGTCTTCGCGGCAGGCCTGGGTTGGCCCGTAGAGTGAGCTGACCAAACGGTCGGCCCCCTGGCCGCTAGCGCCCAGATCGATGGCCGGGTTGGCTTGGCACAATGCGATCTGGGTGATCATCTGCTTGATCGCATCCACCTGGATGGGACGCTGCTTTAAGATTCGCCAAATCTCATCGATCAGTTGATCGACGATATGCTCGTAACCAATGCGGTCGGCCAAATGCTGGAAAAGCTGGCGGGGAATGGTGGCGAGGCGCCCCTGGGTTTCCCGCTCCGCCTCGCTGGGCGGTAAGAAAAGCAGCCACAAATTAATGGCCATCACCTGCGTCAGG
>Ga0207897_100621_pt1 | contig 10124 bp, 4 predicted proteins | sample LinPmetageLP42_FD_184054 | JGI IMG/M metagenome (GOLD analysis project Ga0207897, IMG submission 184054) | Marine viral communities from the Pacific Ocean - LP-42 (SPAdes) | ecosystem: Environmental > Aquatic > Marine > Oceanic | place: Pacific Ocean | collected 2010-08-27
GCCTGCATTTCGGCATGCGCAGTAACATCGTTAAGTGTCTCGGTTAAGTTGTGCGCCCGCGCGATAATTTGGTTCTGTGCTACGATAACAGCACCAATTGGTATTTCATCTTTATCATACGCCGCCTGCGCCTCTTGCATCGCTCGCTTCATAAAATAGGTGTCGTCGTGTGGCTTTATCATGGTGTGTTACGATTTACAATTTTCAAAATTACAAATTAAGCCAATAACAAATCGGCAATAACTGTATCTTTGTTTTTGTGCAGAAAAAATTGTTAGACAGCATCATGTATCCAGAAGATCTTCGGAAAATCAAGCCCAAAGACTTACCCCAACTTGCCCAAGAATTACGCGAATTTATCATCAATATTGTTGCAGTAAAAGAAGGGCATCTCGGTGCCAGTCTGGGCGTTATAGAATTGACCATCGCGCTGCATTACGTCTTTAATACGCCAGATGACCTATTGGTTTGGGACGTGGGACATCAAGCATACGGTCATAAAATCCTCACAGGACGGAAAGATAGCTTTCACACGAACCGACAACTAGATGGTATCAGTGGTTTTCCAAAAATTAAGGAGAGCAACTATGATGCCTTTGGTACGGGACATAGTAGCACAGCAATCTCAGCCACCTTAGGGATGGCCATCGCCTCACAACTTTCTGGTGATGTAACCAAACAACATATCGCTGTAGTGGGAGATGCTTCTATCGCAAGCGGGATGGCTTTTGAAGCGTTAAACCATGCAGGCGTTACCAACACCAACTTATTAGTAATTTTAAATGATAATGCCATTGGCATTGATCCCAGTGTAGGTGCCTTAAAAGCCTATTTCAGCAAAGTTACCTTAGATGGTGCTCCAGATACAGACAACGTTTTTGAAGCTTTTGGGTTTGATTATTCAGGCCCCATTGATGGCCATGATTTGGACATCCTTATTTCTGAATTAAAACGATTAAAAAATGTTGAAGGCCCTAAACTGTTACATGTCATCACAACAAAAGGCAAAGGGTTACGACAGGCAGAAGAAGACCAAGTAAAATATCACGCACCAGGACGATTTAATGCCGAAACGGGTGATCTTCATCCGAAGAAAACCACAGTGCTTCCACCCAAATTTCAAGAGGTTTTTGGAAAAACAATTGTAGAACTCGCACGAAAAAACGAAAAAATAATTGGGATCACACCAGCGATGCCAACAGGAAGCTCCTTAAAGTATATGATGGAGGCGTTTCCAGATCGCGCTTTTGACGTAGGGATTGCAGAACAACATGCTGTAACTTTTGCAGCTGGTTTGGCCACACAAGGATTGACAGTTTTTTGCAACATTTATTCTACCTTTTTACAACGCGCCTACGATCAGGTTATTCATGATGTATGCCTTCAAAAACTACCAGTCGTATTTTGTTTAGATCGTGCTGGGTTAGTAGGAGAGGATGGCGCAACACATCATGGTATTTTTGATATCGCCTATTTACGCTGCATTCCCAATCTCATCATTTGTGCGCCAAGCAACGAGATTGAGCTACGTAATAGCTTATATACGGCGCAGAAAGGATTAGAAAACCCCATCGCCATACGATATCCAAGAGGGAGCGGGACGATTATAGATTGGCAACAGCCTTTTTCTGAAGTGAAAATTGGAAAGGGCGTTCGGTTAAAAGACGGAACTTCGATTGCTGTATTATCTATAGGTACCATCGCAAAAAATGTTAGGGAAGCTATTGAAAACCTCAAAGAATCTTCAGAAAAAGAAAAAGTGGCCCACTACGATTTACGCTTTGTAAAGCCATTAGATGATGCCTTATTACATGATGTTTTCAGAAAGTATGATACCATAATTACCATTGAGGATGGTACAAAAATAGGAGGCTTCGGAAGTGCTGTACTTGAATTTGCCGCTAAAGAAAGGTATGCTAAACAAATGATTTCATTAGGCATTCCTGACGTCTTTTTAGAACATGGTACTGTAGGACAATTACAGGATATCGCAGGAATATCTTCAGAAAAAATCACACTTTTACTTCAGGAGTTAGTATAAAAAAAGAGGCTCATAAAAATGAACCTCTTTTTAAGTTAAATTAGAATACTATTACTCTATGATTATTTTTGCTGTGTGTGTATAGCTGTCTCCATTTATAGAAACCACATACACTCCAGCTCTTAATGACCCTGCATTAATAGCAACTGTATTTTGAAGTGTTACTTCTTGTGTAAAAACTTTCCTACCATTAATATCAAATATAGAAACGGTTACATCTCCTACATCTATTAGTGTTTTTATATTAATATTACCATCTGATGGATTAGGATAGATGCTAAAATTAGAATCAAATACTTTGTCATTCACTGATAATAAAGTACAGTTGGGTCCGGAAGGAGTATCAAAAGAGGCAATACCATCCCCCCTGTCGTTTGCACTGCCTTGGTCGGCATTTACACCCAATCCTCTTCTTGCAAAGGTTTCCCAGATCAAACATCGGTTTTCACCATTATTTGCAATTTCATCAGCCATTAAAATAGCATCTCTTCCATCAACAAAGCCTGGAGAACATCCTTGAAGTTTTAATCCGTCGATTACTAATTGCATTACGATATTATTTCCACCTGTACCGTTATATAAATCATCATCATAACCATATTGGTCTATAAATGCCCAAGATAAATCCCATAGCATTGTTGCCCAAAGATAGCCCGTTCTGTGTGGTGATTCATTATTTGGATAGTTTTTTAGTGTATCATAAGTCGAAGGATTGATGCTAAAGTCTGTACTATATCTTGTAGGTCTAATACCCTGACCCTCAGTTGATTGATTTTTAACGTATGTTCCGATCCCTCTGCCGTCTTCGGGTTGATCTCCTTGTTCTATGGTAAGCATCAATCCGAACCAATCACTCCATCCTTCACCCATTTGTTCAGGGTTGCTTAAACAGCTCGAGTTAAAACGACCTCCTGTAAGTCGGGTTGATATTCCGTGGCCATATTCATGCGCCACGACACCGTTATCTAAACTACCATCCTTTTGAAATGGCGGTGATTCGCGTAAAGTGGCATTTAACGACTCTCCATTTTCAAGAGCTGCTATTATTGCTTCGCCATCCGCTTGACTCACCATGATAGAGGGTATTGTTACCTGCCCTCCCACATCTCCAGGGCCCATATTTCCTGGAGCACCAGCCTCATTATTTACCACAATTACGGCCAATGCACCTTCGTTTTCCGCTGCAAGCATCTTAAAGCCAAACTGGCATTCACCGCGTCTTAATACTGCTATGCTTCCAATAAGGTCGCCTCCATTTATAATTGGGTCACAGGCGTCATTAGCATCTGTTGAAACACCAGTATTATCATCTAAGAGGAGACTAAGTTCTGCTGAAATTGGCGTTTCCATTGGTGGTAACGCTGCTCCAAAGGAAGCAGGAACACCTTGATAATCATCTGCGACAGATCCATTTAAAATACTGAGTGGAGTGCTAATTCCTACTGGAGCTGTCCACAAGAACATGTTCATCCTTCCATTACCGCCATCCACATTGGGCCCAAACGTAGCATTATTTAAACCGCTACCGTCTTGAGCATCTGCCACTACAAAATCTCCTTCACCATTCTCGCCGCCATTATCATAATTATTCTGTTGATAATTACCGCTGGCTTCGTCAAATCCATATTGATACCATACATCATGCATGATATTATTCATATAAAAAAGGTTGACCGTAGCCGCGTCTATATTGTTTCTGGGTGATGTATCGGTATTCTGTGGGAAATTGAAATCTAATGCAGCAGTCCCATCGGGAGCCTCTCCAAAGGTTCCATTGTTCCCATCAAAATCGTCTTGGGCATATACGTTATTGCCTCTGGTGATGGTAAATTCTGGTCCTTCCACACCATCTGTATCATGCCATCCAAAGGGTGAGGCAATCAAGTCTGCAGGTTCTGTTACTACTGTCGGTGCCCCGTGGTTTGGGCTCTCTGCCGGTAAAGCATATACGTTGTACTGAGAACCGTCCACTAACATACCACTCGTCATACTTGGTGTTTCAGAAAACAAAACACTCATTTCATTTTCTTTATTAGTTGTATGGAAGTGTGGTTGCTCTCCAAAATTACAGCTTATGACCAAATCATATGTAAAGATTAAATTACCTGTAACCGCATCTACCATGGCTAAGTAATGATGACTACCATCTATCAAATAAATCCCAACCTCCCATGCCAAAAAAAGGCGGTCCTCTATAGGTTGATATTTTAATTTGACGGTAATGTCTTCTAAAGAAATACCTCCTTTTGAATAACGGTATGAATATGATCCATCCTGTTCTAATAACGCTAACCCCTGAGGAGCAGAAATATTTAAATCTGTAATTGCCTTTGTAATCGCCGATTGAGGCGTAATACTAGGATTGACCGAAGTCACTTTGGAAGCAATATTTTTTTCGAATGTAATATTGGCATTCACAACCCCTCCATTTTTAACAGCAAATGAGGAACTTGTATTGACAATTTCGATACCTTGATGCTGTTGAGTGACATACACATTATTCAAGTTCATGCTTTTAGAAAATGATTGCGAAGTAACTTTTATATCCTGCACGTCCTCTTGCTGAAATTGTAATGTTGATCGATTGTTCGTTAGATAGGATTTGATCAACGAGGAGTAATCTTGCGCACTTAAGACAGAGGTCGAAAGCACTGCAAAAAGTAAAATAATTTTTTTCATAGAATAATTTTTATTGAATTATAAGGGGTAAAATTGAAGAATAAATAATAATCGGCTAAAAATAGCGATAATATCCTAAAAAAATAGCGTAATTTTTCCCTTTAACATAAATAAGATACGTTTAAAGATCGCCTTTGATTTTTTTGAAAATTTGAAGCGCGCTGCCATCTGTGAGTCGCGAAATATGATTGCAGCAATTAATCAAGTATTCATATACTGAAGATTTTGGAGAATATGCAATCCCGGCATTGGCCAATAAAAGTTTATCATAGTGACGCGGGCTTTCGGTCATGCAGTTTTCTATTGCTACCGTATAAGCCTCTAATAAAGTAGCTAAAATTGTATAGCCCGCAATTTCCTTTTCAATCACCTCTGAACTTTTATAAATTTTCTGAACACTAATTTTTAAGATATCTTCTATCTGAGCTTTATATTTGCTTTTTTCTAAAAGTCCTCCAGAAAATGTTCCTTGAAGAATAACTTCTTCGTTTTTTATAAACGTTGAAGTGGCTTCGGCTATCAATGTATTTATAGCTAAAGATCTAAGATATGCTAGTCTATCTGAAGATTTTGAAAGCGTATTATATTTTTTAGTATTGATACTGTGCTTGACCAAATTGATAAGGTATTCGAGCGCTACTTCTTCTTCTATTAACCCGAGATTGATTCCGTCTTCAAAATCAATGATGGTATAGCAAATATCATCGGCCGCCTCTACTAAAAATGCCAATGGGTGTCGTGCATGGCTCAAATCGTTTGCAGCCCCTCTTTCTAATAATTTTAATTCTGAAGCCACTTCAGCAAAAAATTCGGTTTCAGATTGAAAGACTCCATATTTTTTATCTGCAATGTGCTTTGTTGGCTTTTTTGGCAACGATTCTTTAGGATATTTTGTGAAGGCACCCAGTGTCGCATATGAAAGTCGCAACCCACCTTCTACGCCGTTTTTACTTTCAGTTAAAATTTTAAAACCGTTGGCATTTCCTTCAAAATCTATAAGGTCTTGGTATTGTTTTTCGGTTAGCTGTGCTTTAAAGCGTTTTCCATTTCCGTTTAAAAAATAATCGCCAATGGCTTTTTCCCCACTGTGGCCAAAAGGTGGATTACCAATATCATGTGCAAGCGCTGCTGCAGCTACAATGGCTCCAAAATCGTTAAACTGATAGCCATGCACACTTTTTAAATGTGGATGTTTTTCAAGAATGGCTTTTCCAACGGTGCGCCCTAAAGAACGACCTACTACTGAGACTTCCAAACTATGCGTTAATCTCGTGTGTACAAAGGAAGTTTGCGACAAAGGGATTACCTGTGTCTTGTCCTGAAGACTTCTAAAAGCCGAAGAAAATATGACTCTGTCATAATCTACTTCAAATCCAAGCCTGGTTTCATCCTGTTCTATACGTAACCGCTTATTTGTGTCTCCTTGCCTTTTTAGCGACAAAAGTGATTCCCAATGCATCATAATAGTCAAAAAATTTAGGCAGCAAGATACTGCATTCCCTTGCTTTTTCCATAGGTAAATTTCAATGTTAACCCCATAACATTAAAGTAACCTTATTATCATAATCGCTTAATCCCAAGTTAACACAGACTTTACAGTGTGTGGCTTTCTTTGCATCAGAAATTTAATACAACTAATGAAAGCACTTTTTACATATATCTTTATAGCATTTGCTACTGTTGTTTCTGCACAACAAACAGGATCGATCGTTGGAGCATTGACTGACAAAGACTATAATAATGAACCTCTCGCCTTTGCTAACGTCATTATAAAGGACACGCAAAAAGGGGTGACATCAGATTATGATGGTCTTTATTCTATTGAAAAATTAGCGGTAGGGACCTACACTTTGGTTTTTAGTTTTGTAGGGTATGAGACTGTTGAAATAGAAAATGTTACGGTAGAAGCAGATAAAGTAACTACCATAAATGTCCCTATGGGTTCTAGTGCCGCAGCACTTGATGAGGTGATAATTAAAACCACCACGAAGCGTGAAAGCACAGTTGCTTTGTTGATTGAGCAAAAGAAAGCATCTACTATTAAACAAAGTATTGGTGCCGAAGAGCTTTCTAAAAAAGGAGTAAGTGATGCCGCAGGTGCCGTCTCAAAGATATCGGGCATTTCTCGCCAGGAAGGGGGCAGCAATGTCTATGTACGTGGATTGGGAGATCGCTATTTAACCTCAACGTACAACGGTCTTTCTTTACCTTCAAATGATATCGAAAAAAAGAATATTAACCTCAACTTGTTCTCGTCAGACGTTATACAGTTTGTTTCGGTAAGTAAAGCGTATGACACCCAATTTTACGGAGATTTTGCTGCGGGTAATGTAGACGTAGTTTCTAAAGATTATTCAGGGGATGGTTTTGTGGATGTTGAATTGGGTTCAGGTTTTAACTCAAGAGCCATTGGTGAAGACTTTGTGAGAAGTGAAGGCACCGGTTATTTCGGATTTTACAATAGATACGACAATAATCCATTTGCTGTAATTTTATCACATCCTGTAGACCCGGTTAGTACTGGTGAACCTATTAGAGCGATAGGAAGTATTTCTTTTGGCGATTCTTTTGATGTATGGAACGATGGAAAACTTAGTTTCTTCGCAACTGGATCTTTTGACAATAATTTTGAATACAGAGAAGGTACTGCGGTAGATTATACCACGGTAGAGAAAAAACGGTTCCCCAATGTTTCTGAATACGAATACGCCACGACTACCACAGGAATGGCAAATGTAATATTGAGAGCCAGTGCAGATCATAAAATTAGTTTCAATTCTTTATTCATTAATAGAGCCTCAGATCAAGTAGGTTACTTTGGAACGAAAGGCCTTGGTTCTAACCGAGATGCAATATTAGATACCGACAAAGGTTTCTTTCAGCAAAACGTGCAATTTGAACAAGATCAAATTTATGTGAACCAATTGATAGGCTCGCATAAGATCGACGATAAATTCGAGGTTGATTGGGGCGTTGGTTACAACAAAGTATTTGCGCGCCAGCCCGATAGAAAACGGATCAGTTTAGAGCGTTATGACTTGGCCTTGGACAACGATCCTGCAACAAATCCTTCTTTCTTTAATAATATTCCTTTTGACAACCAACGGTATTTTCAGGATATAGAAGATGAAGAGCTTAACAGCAGGTTGAACGTAGGGTATATCGCTTCAGAAAGTATTAAGTTAAATTTTGGGTATCAAGGAAGAAGTAAGGAGCGTTATTTTGAAAACATTCGTTACGGGTATGATTTTATTGACCAGAACACATCTGCGACAGACGTAAACAATTTTAACGACGTTTTTGATGTCGCTAATTTAGGTGTCTTGTATAACACCTCGGTTATTAACCCGATAAGCCCTGAGAATAATGTGGGGACTACCAATAATCCGGGATTAGCAGAAAACACTTTTAAAGGAAATCTCGATGTATATGCGGGGTACATCAACGCCGAAATTAAAGCGGGAGAAAAATGGCTTTTTGTACCGGGTGTGCGAATCGAATCTTTTGAGCAAGAAATTGTATACGACGTGATTAATATCTCGCCTTCAGATCCTGGCTTCAGAAATTCGTATGAAAACTTCTTCTTACCAAGCTTAAACGTGAAATACTCATTGACCGAAGATCAAAACCTTCGACTGGCTTTCAGTAAAACCGTTTCAAATCCAGAATTTAAAGAAGTTGCCCCGTATGTTTATGAAGATGTAACACAACGTGTGGGAGGTAACCCAGATTTATTGAACGACCCTTCATTTTCAGAAATTTTTAATCTCGACTTAAAATACGAGTGGTTTTTTGGAAGAGGAGAAATATTCTCTATTGCAGCTTTTGCAAAACAAATCAATGACCCTATCAACTTAGTAATTGCGAATGATGCAACCGGAACGCAACGTTATTTTAGAACCGGTGATAAAGCAGAAGTGCTGGGTGCTGAAATTGAATTGAGAAAAGGCATCATGTACGATAAGGACAATAACGAAGAATTGTCTATTGGTTTTAACGCCACCTATATGAATACGAAGCAAGATCTTAAAAGCATTAATGGCACCTACTCTACTACTTTCGAAAGAGATGAAGATGAACTACAAGGCGCCTCTCCATTATTATTAAATGCAGATGTGAGTTATAGCCCAACCTTTGGCAACTATAAACCTACTGCAAACGTGGTGTTTTCTTATTTCTCTGATAGAATTGACGCGCTAGGAGCTGGACAATTAGGAAATATTATTGAAAAGTCGGTCCCTACGCTCGATTTTGTATTGAAAAACAACATCGGTGATGCTTTTGAGATAAACGCAAGTGCCAAGAACATTTTGGATCCGAATATTGAAAGACTACGTGAAAACACTTCGATTGGAGATGTGACTCTCTCTAATTATAAAAGAGGAATTAACCTCTCACTACAAGTAAAGTACAAATTTTAAACAACGAGATAAACAACAATTAATTAATACACAAACAACAATGAAGACTACAAATTATTTTTTAGTAAGCTTAGCAATCGTAGCAATGCTATTCGTTTCTTGCGAGGCTGACGATACAGCAGAAATCGTAATCAACAACGTAGATAATAGCGTTGACAACAGCGTTACAAATAACGATAACGGTGGAGGAGATGACACAAACACTCCCATAAATATTGGTGGAGAACAAGACGAAAATCTAACATTAACCACGGGTAGAACTTACATTCTAACTAGTGGACTTATTATGAACAGTGGCACAACCCTTACCATAGATCCAGGTGTAACGGTAAGAGCAGCTCCTGGAGCAAACGTTTACATCGCAATCGCACAAGGAGCTAAAATCATGGCAGAAGGTACTTCTTCTCAACCAATTGTTTTAACATCAAACAGTGCTACACAAGGCGCTGGAGACTGGGGTGGGTTAATTGTTCTTGGCAAAGCACCTATCAACTCTGTAGCCGGTGGAGATGCTACTTCAACTTCAGAAATTGGTCAATTACCATACGGCGGCAGCGCTGTAGATGATAACTCTGGTGTTATTAAATACATAAGAGTAGAATTTGGTGGTGGTGCCGTAGATGGTCAAAGTGAAAACAACGGATTCTCTTTCTACGGTGTCGGAAACGGAACTACTGTAGAATATATTCAGGCATATGTAGGTGCGGATGATGGTATTGAGTTCTTTGGCGGGACTGTAAACGTACGTTTTGTTGCTGTAAATGGTGCTGAAGATGATTCGATTGACTGGACCGAAGGCTATTCTGGGGCTATTACAGATGCTTACGTTGTTCATGGAGTAGCGCATGACAAAGCTTTTGAAGCAGATGGATTTAATACAGATATAGGAAACAATTCCAATCCGCTTTTCTTTTCTAACCCAACAGTTACAAATGTTACTGTAATAGGAAGAGGTTCTGGAGCTTCTACTGTACCAGAAGCAT
>Ga0207897_100622_pt1 | contig 10113 bp, 8 predicted proteins | sample LinPmetageLP42_FD_184054 | JGI IMG/M metagenome (GOLD analysis project Ga0207897, IMG submission 184054) | Marine viral communities from the Pacific Ocean - LP-42 (SPAdes) | ecosystem: Environmental > Aquatic > Marine > Oceanic | place: Pacific Ocean | collected 2010-08-27
CAACATTGTTACTAGATCTTCATCACTCAGCATCTAGCAAAGTCGCGTAAGCGTCTCTATCTTTACCCGACAAAACCGCTATATATAAAGCCAATGGTTGACCCCATCTGTTTTAAGCCCCCAAAATTCTATGCAAAAAATCAAGGTTATTATACCTGCTTATAATGAAGAAAACTCTATTGGATCGGTAGTAAAAGATATTCCCGGCCACGTAGATGAAGTCATTGTGGTGAGCAATAATTCTAAAGATCAGACCGAATTGCGCGCAAAGAATGCCGGCGCAACCGTCTTGACCGAAGACAGACCCGGTTATGGATATGCCTGTTTAAAAGGCATGAGCTATGTGGCTTCTCAGGTAGAAAAGCCAGATATCATTGTATTTCTAGACGGCGATTATAGCGACTACCCGGAGCAACTTGACGAGCTCGTAGCTCCCATAATTGAAGATGATATTGACTTTGTGATTGGCGCGCGTGTAAAGCGTTTTCGCGAAAGCGGAAGTATGACCTTCCCGCAACGTTTTGGCAATTGGCTCGCAACAACCTTAATGCGCTGGTTTTTTAAGTCGCGCTTTACAGATCTTGGTCCGTTTAGAGCTATTAAATACGACAAGCTGCTCGCTCTTAAAATGGAAGACAAAACCTACGGGTGGACGGTAGAAATGCAGCTCAAAGCCCTAAAACAAAAACTTACGTATATAGAAATACCGGTAAAATACCGTAACCGCATAGGCGTCTCTAAGGTTTCAGGAACGGTCAAAGGTGCTATATTTGCCGGAGTGAAAATTCTAGGATGGATTTTTAAGTACAGTTTTAAATAATGCAAACCGCAATTGTCATCATTTATACGTTGGCGCTAACAGTGATTTTTCTGTATAGCCTGGCACAACTGAATCTGCTTTTGAATTATTTAAAGGCGAAAAAAAAGAAAGATGATGCCCCGGTTTTTGACTTTTCAAAAGCTGAAGAAATTCCGTTTGTGACCATTCAACTGCCTTTGTATAATGAATTGTATGTTGTAGAACGCTTACTCGAGAACATCAGCAAATTAGATTATCCTAAGGAAAAATTGGAGATCCAGGTTTTAGATGATTCTACCGATGAAAGCCTGCAAACCACACGCAATACCATTGAAGCCTTAAGGGCTGAAGGTGTTCCTATACAACACATCACCCGCAGCAATCGAAAAGGTTTTAAAGCCGGAGCTTTAAAAGAAGGGCTTGCAATTGCCAAAGGCGAATTTATCGCGATTTTTGATTCAGACTTTGTACCGAATTCTGATTGGTTACAAAAAACGGTTCCGTATTTTAAGGATGAAAAAATAGGTGTGGTACAAACACGCTGGGCGCACCTCAACCGCGATTATTCGTTGCTTACCAAAATTCAGGCTTTTGCCTTAGACTTTCACTTTGTGCTGGAACAAGTAGGCCGCAACTTTGGGCATCATTTTATCAACTTCAACGGCACCGCGGGGATCTGGAGAAAAACGTGTATTCTGGATGCCGGCAACTGGCAAGGCGACACGTTAACCGAAGATCTTGATCTCAGCTATCGCGCACAGCTTAAAAAATGGGATTTTAAATATCTGGAAAATGTTGAAACTCCGGCAGAATTACCGGTTGCGATAAGTGCAGCGCGCTCGCAACAATTTAGATGGAATAAAGGCGCTGCAGAGAATTTTCAGAAGCTTTATGGGAAGTTGCTAAAAGATCCCACGGTAAGTTTTAAGACTAAATTTCATAGCTTTTTTCACTTGCTCAACAGCAGTATGTTTCTTTTAGTCCTGTTTGTAGCCGTTTTGAGTGTTCCTATTTTATACATTAAAAATAACAATCCCACCTACAGCTGGTATTTTAACGTGATCGCCGGATTTGCAGTTAGTACGGTCATTTTCTTTGGTTGCTATTGGGTCACTTACAAGCGCATTCACGGGGGCGGAATCAAGAATTTCTTCAAGTACATCGGGATGTTTTTCACCTTCTTTTCGGTGGCAATGGGCTTTAGCGTGCACAACTCCCTTGCAGTTTTAGAAGGGCATTTTGGTAAAAAATCAGAATTTATACGCACACCAAAGTTCAATATCAGTTCCTTGAGCAACCAGTGGAAATCGAACATCTACTTAAAAAAGCGCTTGTCAAAAAATATGATCTTAGAAAGCCTGCTCTTTCTTTATTTTGGCTTCGCGATCTACAGCGCGTTTCTTGTAAACGACTTTGGGCTTATTCTGTTTCACCTGATGCTTTTTGCGGGATTCGGATTTGTAGCTTTCAAATCGATCTTTAGCCGAATTTAATCAAGGTTCTCAAGCCAAATAGTTTCTGTATTTTTAGGATTTTTAATCCGTTCTTAATGCTTGAAATATTAAAAGCTTATAAAATTCAGCTCGCAATGGCGGTAACGCTTTTGGGCTTTTACGCAGCCTTTGCCTATGATCTGGAGCGACACGATTTTACGCGACTCATCAGCCTTTATGCCGGCGCCTTTTTTTTGAGCTATAAACTCATCCCACTTTTAAAATTCAATTTTAAGATCTTGCTCTTTCTAGGGATTGCTGCGCGACTTGTATTCCTTATAGCAATGCCGAATCTCTCTCAGGATTATTTCAGGTTTTTATGGGACGGAAGATTACTTGCTGAAGGACTCAATCCTTACCTAAATACGCCTGATCAATGGAAGGCTTTAGGCCAGCTGCCCATCGCCCAAGTTCAAGAATTATTAGACGGAATGGGCGCTTTAAGCCGGGAACACTTTTCAAACTATCCTCCAGTGAATCAGTTCTTCTTTTGGCTTTCGGGTGTTTTAAGCGGAAACTCGATTCTAGGAGGTGTCATCGTTTTACGCCTATCCTGTCTCACCGCAGATATTGGCATTCTATGGATCGGAAGGAAATTACTCAAACAGCTCAACCTACCCGAACATCAAATCTTCTGGTATTTTTTAAATCCGTTTATCATCATCGAGCTTACCGGGAACTTGCACTTTGAAGGCGTGATGTTATTCTTCTTGCTGGCCTCAATCTATCTTTTATTCAGAGGAAATTGGTTCTGGTCGGCGCTCTTGATGGGGCTTTCCATCTCTGTAAAATTATTGCCGTTGCTGATGCTTCCGTTATTCTTTGAGTATTTGGTGACAGCGCATTCAAAAACCGAAGAATCCTCAAAACATTTTAAGTATCTCACTGAAAAACCGCTGCAATCGCTATGGAAATTAGTGCGCTATTATGCTGTAGTAATCGGAGTTTTTATATTCAGTTTTACTCCGTTTCTTACGGAAGAATTAGTTGCGCATTTCTCTCAAACCATCGGACTTTGGTTTCAAAAATTTGAATTCAATGCCAGTGTGTATTACATCATTCGATGGATCGGCTTTCAAGTGAAAGGATACAATATCATCGCAACTGCCGGAAAAATACTACCGGTTGTGGTCATCTTCGGTTTACTGCTCCTCGCTTTATTCAGAAAAAGCTATAGCAAGCAACAATTGATGAGCACACTACTTTTAGGAACTTCCTTATACTTTCTATGCGCCACAACGGTTCATCCTTGGTATGTTGCGACTCCGTTAGTGCTTTCTGTTTTCACGCGGTACCGTTTCGCGCTGGTATGGAGCTTTGTCATTTTCTTTAGCTATTCAGCCTACAAAATCGATCGGGTTGACGAAAACCTATGGTTGGTCGCTGCGGAATATCTGATAGTTCTAGGTTTTTTTATTTGGGAGTTATCTAGCAAAAAAACACTGAAAATTCAGGTTTAATTTTTCGACTCAACGAGATACAGACAGCCTATTCTTCGCGTTTTGTAATTGCGATCAGCTTTGGTGGTAATGTTTCCGTCGTAGCAGCGCACTAATTCTAAGTTATACGCATTTAATATCTCCGCAATTTCAGCTTCGCGCTCTTGTTCTACAATTAAATAAAAACGATCATTTTCTGGTAATTTCAACCCCTCGCGGTCTCTTAAAACCGGAACCCGCTGCCCTAGATCCCAAATAAGTTCTGGGGAAGAATTTTCAAATAAATACAGAGGTGTTTCCTCATGCAATAGGTCTGCTACTTTAGGAGCGATCTGCTCGTAATCTTCGTTGGTATAACTTAATTCTACTAGCGGAAAGGCAAAACTCACGATCGCACAAGCAAAAACGACTACCGCAAAAAATGCACGCTCAATTCTTTTTTGCCGAAGACTTTTAATCAAAATGATTGCAATAAACAGACTGCTTGTCTGAAGCGACACGTACCAGAACCACAAGCTCCCTTCTAACTGATCTGCAAACAGAAAAAGCGCGGCAGGCGCAGCTAACACCGCAGCAACAGTGATTATACTAAAATAAAAATAAACCGGAACCGTCTCGCGCTTGTCACTCAAGGCTGGGAATCTCCGTACTAAATATTCAATATAAAAGCTGGTATTTAAAGCCAGCGGAATAAGCACCGGCAATAGATAGCGGGATTTCTTTTCAGGGATACAGGATAAAAGTACCACAGCTGCAAGCGTCCAAATCAGACTGAAGCGATAGGCTTTAAGGTTAGCAACCCGGGTTTTTAAATACGGATACAGCAAACTCATAAACGCCGGAATGGTCCAAATTCCGCTTTGCGTAAAAAAGCTCCAGTAATAGTAAAAAGGTCTGGTATTGCGGTTTGCCCAGGCGGTAGTTTCCTTGTCGGCTATTGCTGCAGCCGTATCGGCATCACCAAAATAAATGGCTAGTGCCCACCACGAACTCAAGCCTAGTGTGATCAAGAGCAATAGTATAAATGGAGCAATTCGGGTTTTGTAGGTACGTAATTTAAACACCCAGATATACGCGATCAAAAATGGAAGCAAAAGCGCAAAATGACTTACAGGACCTTTGCTCATAAACGAAAGTCCGATAAACAATCCGGCTAGTGCAGCGTTGCCATAGTTTTGATCAGTATTGCTAAAAAATTGAAAAAGGAAATAAATTCCGCCTAGCATAAACGCGTGTGCAAAAATGTCCCAGGTACCATTTCTTCCGGCGAAGAGGATGTAAAAAGAAGTGGCAAGAATTAAACTTACATAAAAACTTTGCTTTGCACTCAGCTGTAAACGCTTCCGCGAAAGCAAGAAACTAAAGAGCACTAAAACCGTACTAATAATCGCTGAAGGCAACCTCAAGGCCCATAACTTGGTGATTCCAAAAATACCCGCAGAAATTGCAGCTAGCCACGTGGGAAGAGGCGGTTTTTCATAGCGCGCTTCACCGTTCATTGTGGTCAATACCCAATTATTATGCTCCAGCATTTCACGCGCGGTGTTGAAATTACGCGCTTCCATAATGTTGGCATACAAGACATCAAGATGCGGAAAAAACAGCAGCAAGCACGCCGCTATTAAAAGATAAGGATAGTATTTTTCTGAAATTTTCATTCTTTATCAATACCTATAGAAAGACGCATATTTCTAAAGTAAATAAAAACGCCCATCAAATGTCCTACAAATAAAACGGGATCTTTTCTGAGTATTGCGTAGGTAAGAATAAGTAAACCGCCAATGAAACTGAGCAGCCAAAACCCGAGTGGTAAACTTGATTTTTTCTTCCGTTCAGAATAGAGCCATTGATAAATAAAACGCAGTGTGAAAATCACTTGAGCGATGCTACCTAAAAGCAAAAGCCACAGCGGGATATCTTCATTTTTAAAAAGTTTTTCTACATCGTAATCTCCGTTATTATACCCATAAATCACCAGCAAAACCGGAAAAATAAGCAAAAACCAGCGTAGTGCTTTGGGAGATTTGGTCCATTGTCCTTGCAATTGCAGATTGCGTATGTATAGAAAATAGGTGATCGACTGCCCCAACATAATGGCAAAATCTTCCCGTAAATATCCGTAAACGAAAAGTAAAAAAGAAGCGCCTAAACTCAACCACCAGAAGGTTGAAGGCGTTAAGACCCGCTTTTGTTTTTCACTTAAAAACCATTGTATAACCAGTCTGCCCGAAAACATCAACTGGGCTACAAATCCCACACTATATATCCAGAACGGACTATCCATCTGAGCGTTTTGCTACGTCGTAGTTGATGTATTTTTTCTTCATCCAAAGATAGGCGAAGCAATCCATCAATGGACCTAAGAGACGATTCCAAAGCCCAAATTTTGCTGTACCTGCAATACGCGGAAAGTGACGTATAGGAACCTGAATGGTTTTCCCATTTTGCAACATAATCATCGCAGGCAAAAAGCGGTGCAACCCTCTGAACATAGGAATACGCTTTGCATACTCTGTCTTAATGATCTTTAATGGACAACCGGTATCGTCCATCCCGTCATGTGTGAATGCGCGTCGAATATTGTTAGCAATGGTACTCGACATATTCTTCACAAAAGAATCTTTACGGTCTGCGCGATGCCCGGTAACCAAGTCATACTCTTCAGCATATTTTATAAGAATATTGAAATCTTCTGGAGTTGTCTGCAGGTCGCTATCAATATAGCCCACAAGTGGCGTGGTGGTATAATCAAAGCCTGCTTTAATCGCAGCGCTCAAACCGCAATTTTTAGCAAAGGATATGTACTGAAATCCTTCACTGCGCGCACAAATTTCTTCGATGAGTTCTTGACTTCTGTCTTTAGATCCATCATTCACAAACAATACCTGCGTAGGCACCGCGGCGATTTCAAAATAATCCTTAAATACTTGCTCCACTCTAAGCAAATTATCTTGCTCATTGTAAACAGGGACCACTACGGTAAGACGATACGACATATTAAATAATAAGGCTGCGAAAATAAGCAATAGTATTAAAGAAAGTTTAAAGAATGATACCTTTTGTTTTAGAAGTCATTTTTTTAAGTGCTTTATATTTTTTAATAAATGGTTTATGTTTTTATCTTTTAATGATGGCGTAATTTGCAGTATTGATTAAAGTAAAAGGATTTAGTTCTACCGCTTTCCACCCTAACAAATTTATTTGATGTACTACTTAAGAACTTCTACCGTCGCGCTATTTTGTGTAACTGTGTTTTTATTTTCTTGTAAACCTGAAAAAGAGCCACGCAAGTTAAACCTCCCAAAAACCGATTTATCTCAGGCAGATTTGATACCAAAGCCAGTCTCACTAGAAGCGACTCACAGTGCGTTTCCGTTAGATCAGTTTACCGCAATTCAAACTACGCCCGACAGTTTAGGTTTTAAAGAAGTAGGCGAATTTTTAGCCGAAAAAATAAAAGAGATCACCCAATTACAAGTTCCTGTAAATACTGAATTTCCCGAGCAGGAAAGTGTGGTTTACATCAAGCAGTCAGACAGCCTTTCTAAGATAAATAAGGAAAGTTACGGCTTAAGGATTACTAAAGATTCTATTGTCTTGCAAGCAGCAAGTGCGGCAGCAGCTTTTAGAGGTGTTCAGACACTTAGACAACTTCTGCCTTTAAAAGCCAATGATTCTATCATTGATTATCCGGTTTGGCCCATCGCTTCCGGAGAAATAAATGATACGCCGTTTTTTGAATATCGCGGCGCAATGCTTGACGTAGCCCGACATTTTTTTACGGTTGAGGATGTCAAAAAATATATCGATCTACTCGCCTATTACAAATACAATGTGTTGCATTTGCATTTAACTGATGATCAAGGCTGGCGCATCGAGATTAAATCCTGGCCAAAACTTACCGAAATTGGTGCAGCAACCGAAGTAGGTAATGAACCCGGCGGATTTTATACACAAGAAGATTACAAAGCCATTGTGGATTATGCTGCTCAACATCATATGACGATCGTGCCTGAGGTTGATATGCCCGGCCATACCAATGCGGCTTCGGTTGCCTATCCTTTTTTAAATGGAAACGGCAAAACCCCAAAAGTCTATCGTGGAACACACGTAGGTTTTAGCACATTTGACACGCGTAAAGACACCGTTTATGATTTTATAGATGATGTGATACGAGAAATTTCAGCGATCACTCCCGGGCCCTATTTTCACATTGGCGGTGATGAAAGTCACGTGACTAAAAAGAACGATTATATCTATTTTGTAAACAAAGTGGAGCAAATCGTTCAGAAATACGATAAGAAAATGATTGGCTGGGATGAAGTTGCTACCGCAGATATCGACACCACTTCAATCGCTCAATTCTGGCAAAGTCAGAAAAATGCTGAGTTGGCTGTTGCCAAAAATCTAAAAGTGATTATGTCTCCTGCGAAAAAAGCCTATTTAGATATGAAATACGATCTGAAATCTGAATACGGACTGAATTGGGCCGGTTACGTCCCCGTAGATACGGCGTATGTCTGGAAACCGGAAGCCTATGAAAATATTCCGCGAGAACATATTCTGGGTATTGAAGCGCCACTTTGGTCGGAAACTATTAGTACAATAAGCGAACTCGAATATCTCGCGTTCCCAAGAGCAATTGGTTATGCCGAATTGAATTGGTCACAACCCGAGCAGAGAGACTGGGAAAATTATAAAGTGCGTTTAGGAAATCAAGCTCCGTTTTTAGAGTCTATGGAGGTCAATTATTACCCTTCCCCTTTAATAGATTGGAAAACGCAGAATAAAGCGATCAAAGAATAAGACTTAAAATAGAGAAGCCTCCTAAATTGAATTAGGAGGCTTCTTCTTTTATCGTTAAATCTCAAAGATTACATATCTAGCAGATACGCAAAAACAAGCGGTGCCACAATAGTTGCATCACTCTCAATGATAAACTTTGGCGTATTGATATCTAATTTACCCCAAGTGATTTTCTCATTAGGAACAGCTCCTGAATACGAACCGTAACTGGTTGTAGAATCAGAGATCTGGCAGAAATAGCTCCAAAAAGGCGTGTCTTCCCGTTCCATATCCTGGTAAAGCATTGGCACTACACAGATAGGGAAATCTCCTGCGATACCACCACCGATCTGGAAAAACCCAATTCCGTTTTCAGAATTGTTCGTGTACCAGTCTGCAAGGAAGGTCATATATTCAATACCAGACTTCATTGTAGAAGCTTTCAGCTCACCCTTCAACACATATGAAGCAAAGATGTTACCCATCGTGCTGTCTTCCCATCCCGGGCAAATAATTGGTAAATTTTTCTCTGCAGCGGCGTACATCCAAGAGTCTTTTAGGTCGATCTCATAATATTCTTCTAAAACGCCACTCAATAACATTTTGTACATAAACTCGTGCGGAAGGTAACGCTCACCGGCATCATCTGCATCTTTCCATATTTTAAAAATATGCTGTTGCAATCTTCGGAACGCTTCCTCCTCAGGAATACACGTATCGGTCACACGGTTAAGTCCTTTTTCTAAAAGATCCCACTCTTCTTGTGGAGTCAAATCACGATAGTTAGGCACGCGCTTGTAATGCGAGTGCGCTACCAGATTCATGATATCTTCTTCAAGATTAGCTCCGGTACACGAAATGATCTGCACTTTATCCTGACGGATCATTTCTGCAAAGATCTTACCCAGCTCTGCGGTACTCATAGCACCTGCAAGGGACACTAACATTTTAGCACCGTTGTCTAGTTGCTCTTCGTACGCTTTTGCAGCATCAACTACAGAAGCAGCATTAAAGTGTAAATAGTATTTTTCTATAAATTGAGAGATAGCTCCCTTAGTCTTCATCGTCATTTAGGTCAAATTTATTAACGCCTCCTTTACCAGGATTTGCTACATAGGTGTTATCATAATTATCTTCAATATCTTCGCCTTCAAATTTGTAGCTCAACATTTTATAATACAGTTTTGCTGCTAAAAAGTCTGAAGATTTATCGTGTTCGGCAGGACAAAGTTCCATAATATCAAAACCTACGATATTTTTTTCAGCAAAAAGACGCTTTAAAAAATCCATTGTTTCATACCAGAATAATCCTCCCGGTTCAGGAGTTCCTGTAGATGGCATAATCGAAGGATCTAGCCCGTCAAGATCAAAGGTGATAAATACATTATCTGTACAAAGATCGATCACATTATCAACCCAATATTCATCCTGAACCATCTCGTGAGCGAAGAAAGTTTTATCTTCATCCATAACCGTTTTTTCAAGAGCATCCATACTGCGAATTCCCACTTGAATAAGGTTTGTAGTCTGGCTGGCTTCATACATCGCACACGCGTGGTTGCATTTGCTTCCCATATATTCCTGACGCAAATCTGCG
>Ga0207897_100623_pt1 | contig 10062 bp, 12 predicted proteins | sample LinPmetageLP42_FD_184054 | JGI IMG/M metagenome (GOLD analysis project Ga0207897, IMG submission 184054) | Marine viral communities from the Pacific Ocean - LP-42 (SPAdes) | ecosystem: Environmental > Aquatic > Marine > Oceanic | place: Pacific Ocean | collected 2010-08-27
CACGTCCATTTTTTGCCGATATTATGAAGGCGTCGTACTAAAACAGCGAGAAAGGGTAGAAAAATAAAGAGACCAAAAAGAATATTTAAGCTTGTATACTATCTTGGTCAAGTTGAGCTGCCTCGAGATTGTTGTTATTTTCTATGGCGTAGTTTATGGTTTCTTCCAGCGTGTTAAAGGTGATCATATCTTGTGCAGAACTTACGTAGGATGTAATAGTTAGTGCAAGTACCGTTATCCATTTAATAATTGTATTCATTTCTTTTTGTTTCTTTATTTTGTATAGTTCTGAATTAAAAGAACTTAATATTCTAAAAAAATAGAATTATTGGTTTTTCCAGTTTTCAATAAGTTTGATACTTTCTTTTTGGTAATATGCTATGAATTCGGTAAAGTCTTTTAACTGCTTGTTGAATTCTTTTGTATCGCTCGTTCTGTTAGCTAAAATCTCTTTAACGATCTCATTATAGGCGGTAAGTCCATTAATACTGTCTAAAAATGAATTTTTCCATTGGCCTAATCTGGTATGGAAATAACGCTTACGGTCACCCGGTTTTGTTTTGTAGCCAATCCGCTTCAACATCAATAGATTATTGATAGCATTACTAGTGGCGCTCTTACTGAGCTCTAAAGCCTCACGTATATCGTCAAAAGTAAGTTCGGTTGTATCTGCTACTGTAAGCAAGGCATCAACCCGAGCAGATGCTGGAGACAGTCCCATCCCTTCTTGAATGACACCAAAGCTCTCAATGAGTTCTTTTTGTTTGTCTGTAAGTGTATTTTTCATTTCGAATACAAAGATAATATTTTTTTGGTTCTTCTGCTGCAGAACTAAAAGAATTATAAAATTTTAACATTCTAATAATTTACAAAAAAAATAAGTTAACTTATTTATAGGATATTTTGTTTACTATATTAATGTTAATGTGGCAATTTATCTTTTAGCAACCCATATAAAAAAGTACCTGCAACGGCTCCAAAAATTACGATCAAAATAGAAACATATCCTGCACCTGCAAGAACATACATAGGGCCTGGACAAGCTCCAGCAAGCGCCCAACCTAAACCAAAGATAATACCCCCAAGTAAATAACGAATTATTCCTTTTTCTTTCGGTTGCAAGCGCATTTCTTCACCATTTATCGGTTTTATATTCTTGCGCTTTATCAATTGAATACCTATAATACCAAGAACCAACGCAGAACCAATAATGCCGTACATATGAAAACTCCCAAATTGAAACATTTCATAAATACGAAACCACGAAGCGGCTTCAGATTTAAACATTATAATTCCGAAGAAAATACCGATTGTTAAATAGGTGATATATTTCATAGTTTAAAAAATTAAAGGATATAATAAATGAACCATGACCAAGCCGCCGATAAAAAAACCGATAACGGCTATAAGCGATGGTAGCTGCAAATTGCTCAAGCCAGAAATGGCATGACCCGAAGTACACCCCCCGGCATATCTAGCGCCAAAACCTACGAGTACCCCACCAACTAATAGTATTAAGATAATAAACGGATTCGATAAGGCTTCAGTCGAGAATAGCTCGGGCGGCAGATAGCTATCGCCAGCACTTGTTATGTTATAATCTGTTGCAAGTTGTTGTGCAACAGCTGGATTAATTGCAACCGTGTTGTCACTCATATAAGTAGCGGCAATAAAGCCACCAATGATCGCCCCTAAAACTACCATCAAATTCCAACGTTCCGCTTTCCAGTCGAATTTAAAGAAGTCAGCTGCCTTTCCTGCACCTACAACGGCACATGCGGTGCGTAGATTTGAGGACATTCCAAACTGCTTCCCAACGAATAACAATACAAACATGACAAGTGCAATAAGCGGTCCCGCAACATACCAGGGCCAAGGATCATATATCCAATTCATAATTAAAAATTTTAATGCAAAGATGTTCCATCCTATAAAGTTATATGGTAACAAACGTTACAGAAGTTCAGATTAATATTCATTATATTTAAATAAAAACAAAATTATGACACGTACTAAAAAATTAAACTTGATTTCCGTCCTACTTGCCTTAACCGCAATTGCAATGATTGTAGTGGGTGTCGTTATGAAAATACCTGCCCCTGCCATTACCGGTGTAGGATTTCTTTTAATTGTTTGGGCTTTTCAGGTTTTGAAATAAAAAATCTATTGAAATTGTTTTACAGCATCACTTAAATCATAAATCGTCACACCTTTTAATTTTCTGTCGAGTATACTACTTCCAGCTGCGCTGCGATATCCACCCGCGCAATGAACGACGATGGGTTTATGGGTAGGAATATCTTTAGCTGTAGCCCGTAATTCGTTTAAAGGGTGAGAAATAGCGCTTTCAAAAAACTTTCCTGCTTCTACTTCGCTGTTGTTTCGAATATCTACGATGGTGTAATTATCTGGATGCTTTTTAAAATCTGCTAAATCAAGTTGTTCAGTCTTCACAAGATTTTCTTCAGAAATAGTAATTACTTGTTTAAGCTGTTTTTCATACCCTATTTTGGCAATACGATGTAACAGGTTGCTTTTGTTTTCTTTATCGTCAAGAACTAAAGTAAATGCTTCTTTCGGTTTAATAATAGAGCCTAACCACGTTTCAAATTTTGAAGTAACTGAAACTGCTTGAATATTGATGCTTCCTTTTAAATGTCCTTTTTTAAAGGATGCCTCGTCCCTCATATCTACTATTAGACCTTCAGCAGTAGCATTTTCAGCAAATGGAATTTTCGAAATGGCAGGTTCTAAATTGTCTGCGCCTGTTTTGTTGGTATCCACATCGAATCCAAAATAATGAGGGATAAATGGCTGCCCATCGAGTATGGTACTCATAAACTCTTGTTTAGATTGCTTTTTAAATGCCCAATTGCCCATTCGCTCGTTTCCTAACGTACTGCTTGCGGCATCGCTCAAATTTTTTCCGCAGAGTGATCCAGCACCGTGGGCAGGATATACAACGGCATTATCTGGCAAATCTTTGAACTTAGTTGTAATGGTTTCATACATCATTTCGGCAAGTTCCACTCTTTTTGCCTTCTTATTTCCTGCTTTTTCACGTAAGTCTGGACGGCCTACATCGCCAATAAACAAAGTATCGCCTGTAAATAAGATAGTTTCTTTTCCTTCGCTAGCTACAATAGTGATACTGTCTGGAGAATGTCCCGGCGTATTGATAGCCATTAAAGTGCTGTTCCCTAATTTAATAGTATCCCCATCATCAAAGGATTGATGTGGATAATCGGCTCCCAGTTTTTCACTGTTATAAATAGTAGCTCCCGTTACTTTATGGATTTCAAGGTGTGAACTCACAAAATCTGCATGTGGATGTGTTTCAATAACAGCAACTATTTTTGCATGGTTCGCTTTTGCGAATGCGTAATATTGTTGTGGATTTCTCTCGGGATCTATCACCGCCATCTCACCATCACTAATGATAGCGTACGAATAGTGTGAAAGTGGTTTGTATTCAAATTGTTTGATGTTCATAGCGATGTTTTTTTTAATGGTTTTAAGAAATAAATATACCTATTATAAAACCTATAATGGGTAACTTATGTTACACCCAGATTACTTTAAAATATCTTTAACATCTTATTCATACTGACACATATTTTTCTTAAAATTGAAGGCGTGTACTTGCATGTTACTTTTATAAATCACTATCTATAAATCGTTTATTAAGTTGATTTTTAGAACGTTATTTTTGTTTTTATTCCGAAAAGAGATTCCAAAATAGGAGTATAATTCTGTTACCTAAATAAAACAGAACTTCTTATTATGCTTCTGCTAATCTTAAATAAAAAGGTCTGATGATAGATAACGATCACCGCGGTCACAAATAATACTCACTATAGTTCCCTCGTCTAGTTCCTTTGTTAGCTTTAGCGCAGCCGCGGTAGCACCCCCGCTACTCATTCCTGCAAAAATCCCTTCTTCTGCAGCTAATCGCCTAGTCATTGTTATAGCTTCTTCTTCGCTTACTTCAATTACTCTATCCACTTTTTTAGCATCAAATATTTTAGGCAGATATTCTTCTGGCCATTTGCGTATTCCAGGAATACTAGCACCATCTGTTGGCTGCACACCTACAATTTGGATAGCTGCATTTTTACCTTTTAAAAAAGTAGAAGTTCCCATTATTGTTCCAGTAGTCCCCATGGAGGACACAAAGTGTGTAATCTCCCCACTGGTATCTTTCCAAATTTCAGGACCTGTAGTTTTATAGTGCGCTTTCCAGTTGTCTTCATTTGCAAATTGATTAAAGGAGTAATACCCTTCTTTCTCAACTTTTTGAGTTGCGTAATCACGCGATCCTTCTATTCCATCAGGATGTAACGTAACTTTAGCCCCATAAGCTTTCATTGTCTGTACGCGCTCTTTTGTGGCTGTCGCAGGCATTACGAGCTCTATCTTTAATTTAAACAGTGCACATATCATTGCTAGTGCGATACCTGTATTACCACTAGTAGCTTCTATAAGCTTTGATGATGTATCTATTTCACCTCTATCTAAGGCACTTTTTATCATATTATAAGCCGCCCTGTCTTTTACACTTCCTCCCGGATTATCGCCTTCTAATTTAAAGTATAAATTTACCTTTGGATTTGTATTGAGTGCAATAGATTTTACAAGGGGTGTATTTCCTATTTGGTCGATTAATGTTTTATTCATTCTCTTTTTTTTGTTTTGCGATTATTTCAACTTTAGGCGTATGTAATACTGTCGAATTTGGTGCAAGTGATGAAGTTATCCACGTATTACCGCCAATAACACTGTCTTTACCTATAATGGTTTTACCTCCAAGAATTGTAGCATTTGCATAAATAATCACATTGTTTTGGATTGTGGGATGTCTCTTTTTATTTTTTAGCTTTTTCTTTACCGTAAGTGCTCCCAAAGTTACGCCTTGATAGATCTTTACATTATTGTGTATTTCTGCAGTTTCTCCAATAACTACTCCTGTGCCGTGGTCTATAAAAAATGACTCGCCAATGTCTGCTCCAGGATGTATATCAATACCTGTAAGTTGGTGTGCATACTCCGTCATTAACCTGGGTATGAGCGGTAAACCTAATTTAAAAAACTCTCTCGCCATCCTATATATTGCAATGGCAAAAAAACCAGGATATGCTAAATAAACTTCTTCAATAGATTTTGCAGCAGGGTCATTATTAAAAATTGCCAAAGCATCTTTTTTTAACTTAAAAAATAAATCTGGAATGAATAATTTAAAATCGTCCCAAGTTTTACAAGGCTCCCCTTTAATTTCCGGGCAAGCAATATCTCTAATGGTTAAAAATAATTGTTCAAGTTCTATTAGTGTGCTTTCAGCATCTGTTTCAATATCAAATAGTGCATTAAAAAGTAACTGTGTAAATCGTTGCGATTCTTGTTTCAATTTTATGGAAACATTAATTTCCATTTTTTGCTGAGATATTGATGCTATCAATTCACATTGTAGTATTTTTTTAAACCTACAGAATTGGAAGTTCTGTATGGTTTCAAAAGGTGTTGTGTGTTCTGCTCTTAAACATCTTACTTTTTCAAAATGCTTGGCAAATACTTTTAATAATGTTTTGTCATCATATTGCGCAATAGGTAGCCCACTACATTTTGTTGGTCCATCTTTTGAGAATGTGCCAATTATTAAATGATCTTTTACAAAAGCGGAGGTGATTTTTTTGTAATACTTTATTTCTGTTTCGGTAGTTAAAAAATGAAATGTAGCTCTATCGTGCCAAACATCATACGTTTTTTGTGGTTTAAATGCTGTAATATCATTCACAATCCAAGTTACATGTGCCGCTTGATCACCAAGTCTTTTCTTAGCTTTTTCAAGCGCTTTTTCTGAAATATCTAAAACCGAAACATTTTTAAACCCTTCCTCAAGTAAATAATCTACCAGTTTACTATCACCACCACCCACATCAATAATTTGTGCAGATTTTGAAACCCCCGTCTCAAGAATTAGTTTGAGCGAAATTTCAGGCTTTTCCTGTGTCCAACTTACTTGATCTGGAGTTTTGTTTTCATATACGGTTTCCCAATGTTGCTTTGTATTCATATTTATATTTAAAACATATTAAAACCTAATAAATTGATATTTTAAACTTTCAGTATAAAATACATTAACCAATTATAACTTTTCCAATAAAATCAATCATTCAAAAAAAGCTTTTAATTACTACTTGATCAACAGAAACTTATAGTTTATAACAGGATACACTCTGTGGTCAATACCTTAAGATAATAATATGGCGTTCGTGTTTTGCATAAAAATTAGTTTTTATAAGGCCAACCCATATAGCCTCCTTTTAAATCTACAATTTGCTCAAAGCCCATTTCTACTAAAATAGCAGCCGCTTTTTGACTTCGATTTCCCGAACGGCAATATAGATATACGGGTTCATTTTTATCAAGTTTTTCAAATTCACTTCGGAAATTTTCTTGCTGAAAGTAATCTATATTAATGGAACCTTCTATAGTACCTTCTGAAAATTCTGAAGGTGCTCGCACATCAACTAATTGTACTTTATTGGCAGTAATTGCCTCTTTGAAAGTTTCTGCATCTATAATTTTTATATTGCTTGACTCTTGGGCATTTGCTCCAAAAAGTGTGCTTAAAATTGACATAAGTATGAGTATTTTATTCATTATTTGAGTTTACTTTTCATTGTAAACATACTATTAAATCGTCTCTATTTATGTAACCCAAGTTACAGAAGTCGGTTATAATTCTATTATATTTCTTGCTGAAATTTTAATCAAAAGAACCACTACCAAACATTCAACATATAAGGTAATGTAGACATTTACGTTATCGACCAGATTTTAAAAGGGCGGTACAAAGAAGGGCAATCTATTTTACATGCGGGATGCGGCTCTGACCAAAATTTAAAGTGGTTTTATCAAAATGATTTTGAAATTTTGGGTATCGTTGCAGATGCAGATAGAATAAACCAAGCTAAAGAAACATATCCAAAAGCTTCAGGAAAATTTACGGTTGGCATTGTGGATAATTAACCGCACGGCGATGCTGTTTTGAACACATTCTTTGTTGTGCTGTGTTACATTTTGCAAAGAATGAAGCGCATTGTATAAAATGATGGCGGAAATAATTCGAGTTTTAAAATCTAAAGGAACTTTATTGATTAGGGTGTCTTCAGATATTGGATTGGATGGCGCAAAACCTTTTGTTCAGGATAGTTTCAGTAAAGAAAATGGTGGGTTTTACATAACCCGCAGGCATATTATTAAAATTTCCGAAGTACATCACCTTACTTTAATTGAACCTGTCAAGACTACAAATGTGAAGGATAAGGGCAATGACGACTTTAGTCTTTGAGAAATATTGATACCCAACGTGTCCCATAATTTATTCGGGGAATTAAAATCTTAATCGGTATAAATCGTAAAAGAAAAACTAAATTTGAAAAAAAGCGTGCCTTAATGGAAAATTTCACAAATAATTCAATTGAAATCGGTTCATTACCTCAATTTGAAGAAGTTGATTTTCAACTAATTTCAAAGAGTTATCTTCTAAAATCTTATCTTCTAAAATTTCTCTTATTATGTGCGGCAGTCATTGTTTGGGTGGTTTTGTTCTATTATGATATCAACCTAGTTTTAACAAGTATCCTTGCTGTTTTTATTGTTGTATACTTTCCGTTTAAGTTCTGGAATACCTTTAAGGTGCAGGATACTTACGGTTTTGCCCTTAGAGAAAAAGATCTACTTTTTAAAAGAGGTTATTTTATTTGTACAACTACAGTTGTTCCTTTTAATAGAATTCAACACGTTTCAATTTCTCGTGATGTGCTTGATAAATATCTCAAAATATCAACTTTAAAAATATTTACAGCGGGTGGAAGTGGCAGCGATATTATAATCCCTGGATTAACTACAGGTCTTGCGCTCAGGTTAAAAGAGGCTTTGGCCGTAAAGCTCACAGCAAATGGACTCTAATTTGTTTGCAATACCGCAAAGACAATCTAAAATTGGGATTCTTCTAATTTTTCTGACCAGAATTTTTACTTTATTAAAAGGTTTTTGGGCCATTTTGGCCTATTTTTTATTTACTAAATTTAGTATGTCAACATTGATTTACATGCTTTTGGGTTTGGGTATAATTTCTATTTTAGCACTTATTTATAGTGTTATTTATTACAAAAATTTCCTCTTTCATATAGATGCGTTAAAACAGGAATTTGTAGTTGAAAAAGGAGTCTTTACTAAAGAAAAAATTGCAATCCCTTTTGATAGAATTCAGCAGGTATATATTAAGAAGTCCATTTTGCAACGTATTCTAAATGTTGATAGTTTTGTAATTGAAACAGCAGGAAGTAAGGGAGAAGAGATAAAAATTCAGGCAATATCCAATGGAGATGCAAACCGCCTTTTAGAAATTCTGCTTAAAGAAAAAAATAACTATTCTGAAAACATACCTGATTCAGAATTTACAGAAAAAATAGATAAAGTTCCATATTGGACTCATAAAATAAGCTTTATCACGTTGCTAAAAATCGGGATTAGTACTAATTATTTGCGAGGGCTGGTTTTGATTGTTGGTTTTTTTGCAACTATTTACAATGAAATAAGCACACTATCTGTAGAACATTCTGAAACCATTAAGACATATTTAGACGAAATACCCGCTCCAATGGAATCGATTTCTATTTTTTTGATAATTGCTATTATCGTTTTGTTAATGAGTATTTTAATAACTGTTGCTGAGGTTTTTATAAAATATTTTAATTTACAACTAACGCAAAAAAAAGATAGCCTTCAATTAGAAATGGGTATAAAGACCCATACAAAAGTTTCTTTACAACCAAGGCGCGTACAATTATTGCAGATTATTACAAATCCTGTTCAAAAATGGCTTAATTTATATCAAGTGCGTATTTCACTCGCAAATACTGAAGATAAACTTCAAAAAAGTAAAATTAAAATTCCAGGTTTAGATGAGTCTACGGTTGCTAAAATGAACTCTTTTCTATTTACAGACCAATTAAGAAATTTTAGAGAAAGTTTTAGTCCCAATAAAATTTTGGTGGTTAGAAACTTAATTATTGCACTAATTCCTGTTTTGGCTAGTTATTTTATTGTGACATTTATGGATATTATACCTTTTAAAACTTGGGTTATTCTAGCTATGATCTATACTGCTATTGTGATCATTTGGCAGATTTTTTTTTTTAAATCCTTAGCATTGATACTTAGTGAAGATTTTCTTTTTAAGAAATACGGGGTATGGAATAAAACAGAAGAGCGTATTGAGATCTACAAAATTCAATCTATTAGTATCCTCCAGCCCTTATGGTATAAAAAAAAGAATTTAATAAATATTGTTTTTCATACAGCTGGCGGAGATGTTTCATTTAGCGCTGTAAATAAAAACATTCTTCCATATGTAAACTATATGTTTTATAAAATTGAATCTGATGCAAGGAGCTGGATGTAGGTTTGGAACTGTTTTGAAAAAGTTTTGATAGTTACATTATCAGTGAGATTTTAAATAGTTTTTATTAATTAGATAAAATTATAAATGTGGGGATAATGACGACTTTAATATTTTCAGAAAAACTTTAAATTTCCCTTTTAGAAAATGTCCGTTTATATTCTTTAAAAAATCAAAGTTATATCGCTAACTCTTTGTAAATAATAAAGATTCCCATTACTAACACAAACCATCCAAAACTGTTTTTTAGTTTTTGGCCACTGATAAATTTATTCAACCAGATGCCGATAAAAATCCCCACGATGGATATAGTAGTAAAAGGTAAAAGGAACTTCCAGTCAATTTCATAATTAGTTACATCGCCTGAAAACCCTATCAATGAATTGATCGCAATAATAAGCAGCGATGTCGCTACAGCATTTTTCATCGGTAGTTTAGCTAATAAAACCAATGCTGGAACAATTAAAAAACCACCGCCTGCACCCACCATTCCCGTAAGTATCCCTATACATAATCCTTGAATCAATAAGGAGAAATTATCTAAGCTCTCTTTAGCGTCCCGTTCTTCTTCGGGGTTTGTATTCCTGATCATAGAT
>Ga0207897_100624_pt1 | contig 10046 bp, 7 predicted proteins | sample LinPmetageLP42_FD_184054 | JGI IMG/M metagenome (GOLD analysis project Ga0207897, IMG submission 184054) | Marine viral communities from the Pacific Ocean - LP-42 (SPAdes) | ecosystem: Environmental > Aquatic > Marine > Oceanic | place: Pacific Ocean | collected 2010-08-27
AAGGTCTCGTTACTATAAGCTTATAACCCGTTTTATTTTGTCACATCGTCTCTCTGACATAGATCTTATCTCTGATTTTTTAAATCTGACAAGTCTGTAAGGGAGTACGCATCATGAACCGCATCTATAAAGTCATCTGGAATGAAGCCTTAAGTTGTTTTACCGCCGTTGGTGAATACGCGAAGGGACGTGGCAAATCTTCCAAATCTAGCGTTAGCTCTAACGCTACCATAAATACAACGTCTAACCTGTCCGTTATCCATACGTTACGTCTGAGCACTATAGCGCTTGGGCTACTAGCTGCTGGCTTTGGCATGCAGGCGAATGCATTGGGTACCTACTTTGTTGGAGACGATCCAACACCTAGAATACATACCAATTCATTCCTTCATCAAACACTAACGGTGCAGGGTGGAGAGACGGTCACTGGCGATCCCGATACCAAAAATATCAGCGTGACTGCCAATAGGCGTGATAAAGCGCTAACGATAAAGCTCGATGAAAATGTCGACTTAGGGACTGATGGCAGTCTCAAAACGGGTGATACTTTAGTTGATAATTCAGGCATTAAGATTACAGCCATAAATCCAGCCAATAGTGTCATTTTGAGCAGTAGTGGCCTAAACAATGGTGACAACAAAATCACCAATGTATCCTATGGTGCTGTGATGGCAGGGAGTAAAGATGCAGTTAATGGCTCGCAGCTATACAGATTGGTCAACATAGTTAAAGACAATAAAACCAAATATTATAGTGTTGACTCAACTGCTATTGGTAACGCAAATAATGATGGTGCAACAGGCTACAATGCGATGGCAATGGGTGGCAATGCAAAGGCGACAGGCAGTCAAACTATTGCTATTGGTAGCTCGGAATCTGGACAACAAACGTTAGCAAGTGGCGAGCAGTCTATTGCTATTGGCGCGAATGTTGTCTCAAAAGGACATTCATCTATTGCTATTGGTGGTGATGATTTAGATGCTGCTGCAAATGTTGATGGTGTTAACGACTTATTCAATGCATATACTGGTAGTGATCTTATAGAGGATCCAAATAATCCATATGGGCATACTGAAGCAGGGGGCGCTGCATCCTTAGCAGTTGGTGTTAAAGCACGGTCCGAAGGTAATCTTTCTACTGCTGTCGGTGTCCGTTCAAGCTCAGTAGGTGCAGCATCCTCTGCTTTTGGTGTGGGGGCGTCAGCAAGTCGAGACGGTTCTGTAGCTTTAGGTGCAGGATCAACTACGCTTAGTGAAGCTACGGAGGAAAAGAACCTTATTATCGGCAACAAGATCTATAATTACGCTGGTGTAACAAGTGATAAAGGAGCACAAGTATCTGTTGGTTCAGTAGAACATGAGCGTCAGATCAAGCACGTTGCTGCTGGAGCAGTCAATACAGACAGTACTGATGCTATCAATGGTAGTCAGCTACACGCTACTAATCAATCTATTGAAGATTTATCAGAAAGCAAGATTACCTTTGCGAGTGATAGAGGAGCTCCCGTGGATCGTAAGCTTGGTGAGACACTTAATATCAAAGGTGGTGCAGAGGCCACTGCTGCTTTAACTACAGGCAACATTGGGGTAGAGTCTGATGCTAGTAATAATACCCTAACTGTAAAGTTAGCTGAAAACGTAGACCTTGGCACTAATGGAAGTGTCAAAATGGGAAGTAGTAGTAGCCTTCCTTATAATTTAGGTCCTGTAACAACTGTTAATAGCCTAGGTGTCTTGACAGGTAATTGGCTAGGCAGTACAGCGGTTACTGGTGCAGGTATTATAGTAAATGGCCCACTAGGTATTCCTAGTACTGCTCTAACCAGTGATGGTCTAACTATTCTGAATGGTCCAAGCATGACCAGATCTGGTGGTATCAATGCTGCCAACAAAAAGATTATCAACGTTGATAACGGTGAAGACCCAAATGACGCTGTCAATGTCAGTCAGCTCAGCAGTGCCTCTGCTGCCGCTAAAACAGAGGTCGCCGCAGGTACTAACGTGGCTGACGTTGTAAAGTCTACAGGTGGTAACGGTCAAGATGTCTATACCGTTAATGCGGATGGTGTGACTGCTTCAGCAGGATCTGCAGCTGTCACAGTAACAGCAGGTGAAAAAGACGAGACGACTAACACGACCGATTATGCTGTTGATTTAAGTGCTGATAGCAAAGCCAGTCTGGTAAAAGCGGACAGTGCCATGCAGACCATTGTTGCTCAAATAGATGGCGTTGATGTCAAAACGCTTAACCAAACGGACAATACGGCTAATTTCCTAACAGGAGATAACATTGTTCTCACTGCTGAGGATGGTGGTATTAAAATCGCTACAAAAGAGGATGTCACTTTCACGAGTGCCAGCTTTGCTAATAGTACAGTTCGTGTGAGTAGTGAAGGTCTTGATAATGGCGGTAATAGAATCATCAATGTAGATGATGGTCAGGGAGATACAGATGCCGTCAATGTTAGACAATTAAATGCAACCAACAATACAGTGGACCTAGGACTGAACTTCACAGGAGATGATACAACCGTTGTCGTCAATCGCAAGTTGGGTCAAACGTTGACACTCCAAGGAGGCGCGACAGAGTTAACTGAGAACAATATCGGTGTGATCGCTGATGAAGAGGGCAATCTAAATGTTAGATTGGCTGAAGATGTCATGCTTGGTAAAAACGGTAGCGTGAGAATGGAAAGCACGGTACTTAACAATGCAGGCGTCACCATCACTGATGGTCCTAATCAGACCATTACGTTAAGCAACGAAGGTCTTGATAATGGTAATAATAGAATTATCAAAGTTGATAAGGGAATTGCCCCAACCGATGCCGTAAACTTTGCACAGCTCACTATGACTAATGATGAAATCGCTAAAGGCATCAAAATTGGTGACGGCAATAGTGCCAATGATCAGCAATTTGCATTAGGCGATACCATCAATGTCACAGGAGATAACAATCTGACTACTGTCGCTTCTGCGACTGGCGTCCAAGTAAAACTGAATAATCAGTTAGACCTCGGAGATGATGGCAGTATACAGATAGGCAATAGCATCATGAGTGATGCAGGCTTTACCTTCGTTGGAAATGGCGTGAATAGAATGGTTTCGCAGGTCTCATTGAGTAGCCGTGGTCTAGACAATGGAGGCAACACCATTCGCAACGTTGGGGAAGGTGTGCTAAATACGGATGCTGTCAATGTTGGTCAGTTAAAAGATGTCGCCATTGCCTTGGATCAAGGTTGGGGCATTACCGCTCAAGGTGATATCGCTACGATGGTAAAACAAGGAGATGCTGTCGACCTCAGTAGTAAAGACGGTAATATCAAGGTATCTAGGAAATCAGTGAGTGATGTCGCTGCTCTTAATGGTAGTCCATCACTACAAGCTGTAGCCATACCTACCAACCAGATATTACTTTGAATAGCGTAACCACTGGTGGTACGGTTATGAATGACGATGGACTGACCATTGCAGGTGGCCCAAGCATCACGAAAAGTGGTATTGATGCCGCTAATACCAAAATTACCAACGTTCAAAATGGGGAAGTTTCGGCAGAAAGCCAGGACGCCATAAACGGTGGTCAGCTTTACGCCCAAGGAGCTGGTATCAGTAGTATTATCGGTGGTGACACTGTTTACAATGCCGAAGATGGTACTTTTACCAACAGTGACATTGGTGGAACGGGTGAAAGCAATATCGATGGTGCGATTGCCTCTATCAGACAAGGCACGATTGAAATTAGTGAAAATGTGCAAATTAACACAGAGAGCATTACCACTAATACAACCAATATCGCGACCAATACGACAAATATTGCTACGAATACCAGCAATATCACGACCAATACCACGAATATCAAAACCAATACGGATAAGCTAGATGCTGGACTCAATTTTGGCGCAGACAGTGGTGCCAATATCAACAAACCAATTGGCGATGATAGTGTCCTAAGCTTCACTGGTGGCAATAACATCACCACCACAGCAGATGGCAGTAGTATTAAGTTTGATCTAAACGGTAATATCAGCGTTGATAGTGTCACAGTTGGGACAACGGTGATCAATAGTGAAGGCATCAGTATGCAAGATGGGCCAAGTATGACGTCTCAAGGTCTATATGCTGGTAACCAACGCATGACTGGTGTCGCCGATGGGGTCGAAGCAACAGACGCCGTCAATTATAGTCAGCTTAGCGCGCTTGATAGTCGGCTCAATAACAATATGAGCGATCTTGGCTACAAAATTGACGAAGTAGAAGACGATGCAAACGCAGGTATCTCAGCTGCGATGGCAATGTCGGCAATGCCTCAAGCTTATATCGCAGGTAAGTCATTGATCGGTGGCGGTGTTGGTACCTACAATGGAGAGAGCGCTGTAGCAATTGGTTTCTCTAAATTATCTAATGATGGTCGCTGGGTCATCAAGGTAAATGGTACAGCAGATACTCAAGGTAACGTAGGTGGGGCAGTTGGTGCAGGTTTCCATTTTGATTAACAAAACCTTTCGACTGTAGTTATCGATAGACTATAAAAAAGCAAGACATTGGATGTCTTGCTTTTTTACGGCTTGATAAAGGGTGGTTAACTAGGGTATATCATCAATTAGCACATTAATACATTTAGTGGCCTTAAAATAGCAAGTTTTGTCAAACAACGAGTTCTTCTTTGTTTGGCTATAATTCGTCTTATTTTAGGCTCCGTAATCTAAATGATGACATGCCCTAAGAATATAAGTAGCGTGCTGTTCAAAAAACTGTCTTAAATTAGGCATCACGTTTCGGCGCATCAGGGTGCATCATAGGATCCGCATCTGCGAATGCCTTTAGTGTACGGCAATGAGTATCAATGGCGACGATATTGGGATAAGCGCTCAAATCTACTTTGAAGCGGCGAGCAGAAGAGACTTGCGGAATCAAATAACAATCTGCGAGAGTAGGACTGTCCCCATAGCAGAATTGTCCGCGATTGTTATCCGCTGCCAAACGTGTCTCTAAAGCAGCAAATCCTTCACTGATCCAGCGGTTGCACCATGCAATCACATTTTCCTCGTCTACTGACAGCTCATTGCGTAGGTACTGTAGGATGCGGCGATTATTAATTGGGTGGATGTCGCAACCAATCATGGCGCTCAGCGCGCGTACCTGCATACGTCCAGCAGCATCGTTAGGTAATAATGGATGCTCAGGGTAGACCTCTTCTAACCACTCCAAGATAGCTGGACTTTGATATAATAATAAATCGTCAGCTTGTAGGACAGGCACCAATCCTTGTGGATTAATCGCTTTAAAGGCAGACTTTAACTGTTCATCCTGTGCTAGATTGATCGTGATATCATCGTAATCTAAGCCTTTTAGGTTCATAGCGATACGAGTACGGTAAGACGTGCTACTACGAAAATAGCCATAAAGTGTCATCATGATTCATGTCCTTATGTAGATGTGTTTTTATAAAGATAAATATTATGAAGTAAGGTCTGTATCTCACTGGTATTTGATCGGGCAAGCCATTATTGAAAAAACCATTCACAAGCAAACCATCATCAAAAAATAACCAAGCACACCAGAATCGAGCAAATCATGCCAGCAGACAAAACCCTTGTAGACAGTTCTATCACCAGTAAAAACCAAAGTGGAGTTCAGTCGCTTGAGATTGGGCTGTCGATACTCGATGTGCTGATCGACCGCAATGAGCCTATGATGCTAAAAGATATCGCTGAAGCCATGCAAATGCACCCAGCAAAATCCCATCGTTACTTGGTCAGTCTCATCCGCAAAAACTATGCGCGTAAGCTTGATGATGGGCGCTATGGGCTTGGCGATAGAGTCAATGCATTGGCATCACTAGGACATACGGAACTCAACCAAAACAATCTTTTGGCACGTCTCACGCAAGTGGCTAATGAAATCAAAGACACCTTAAACTGCGGTGTGCAAATTGCCAAATGGTTTAGCGAAGGCCCTATTATTATTCAGTCCGTTGAGCCAGACAGTCCGATTAGTATCATCACTCGCATCGGCTCACGTATGCCGCTGACGACATCAGCTACAGGGCAGTTATTTGCCAGTTATCAACCTGATGCCGTCATTCAGCCATTGGTCACAGCTGAGTGGCATACGAGTAATACCACCGTAGATATGACCGAGAAATGGCAGGATTTTGCTCAGCTACAAGCTAAAATACGTACTCAAGGCTATGCGACAGTGACGGGCGATATGCTTATGGGAATTAACGCTATTACGATTCCTGTTATATTGCCACAGCTTGCCAATAGTGCTACTAAACCATCCACGAGTAGTGACAAAACTGCTGGTGAAGATTTACCGCTAGAATATGCTATCACTATCATTGGAACAACAGAGCAATTGCCAATAAGCGCGCAACATAATGTGGTTAAGCAAATACTGGCGATAGCGCAGCGTTATCAAATTGCATAATTAGAGTATCTTTAGAGAACTTATTTCTAAAGATACTCTAATGTTCTGTGTCACTTACCGACAGGGGCAACTTCGCGTGCTTCAGACAACTCATCACTATGCAAAAACTGCGTGTGTGCTGGGGCGCGTTTAGTACGAGACCACTCATCTAGCATGTCTTGCTTGATGGCATCTGTAATCATCGATACTTTGTCTTCTGAGGTTGGATCATCATAGGTCAGCTCGAGACGATGACCATTGGGATCAAAGAAGTAAATCGAGTGGAATATACCGTGATTGGTCACGCCAATGACATCGATGCCGGCATTTTCTAAATGCTCTTTGGCAACGATTAGCGCATCACGGTCCTTAACCTTTAGCGCTAAGTGCTGCACCCAATTTGGGGTATTTGGATCAAAGCCCATTTCAGGCTGATTGGGCACTTCAAAGAAGGCCAAGACATTGCCACTGCCTGCATTCAAAAAGACGTGCATATAGGGGTCAAAGGCTTTGGTTGAAGGCACATGATCTTCTGCGAATGCTAAAATGAAATCCATATTTAGATTTTTTTTATACCATTCGACGGTTTCTTTGGCATCTTTGCAGCGGTAAGCCACATGATGAATTTTCTCAATTTGAAAACTCATATCAAACTCCTTTTGATAAGACGTGTTACTCATTTGGCTGTATTCGCATAACGATGAGTAGGTGAATGCGTTTGTCTTCCTATCCGCCTGCATGAGAATTTTCACGCCTATTTTGCTATTTATCTATCTATGTTATTTCTTAAATGCTACTTGTCAAAATCAAAGCTAAGCGCTGGTAATACCTTGCCGCGTACTTCACCAAAGCCAACACGGATGCCGTCTTTTTCGCTATAGCCTTTCATGATGACGGTGTCACCATCTTCGATGAAGCTGCGCGTCTCACCATCTTTTAGTGTGACTGGTTTGGTAGCATTCCAAGCAATCTCTAGCATCGAGCCATAAGAGTCAGGTGTTGGCCCTGAAATCGTGCCTGAGCCCATCATGTCGCCGACTTCTACTTTACAGCCAGTGATGGTGTGGTGGGTAAGCTGCTGTGCCATTGACCAATACATGTATTTGAAGTTGGTCTCACAAATGATGGTCGCTGTTTCCGCATTTTCAGGCAGTAACTCAACCGACAGATTGATGTCAAAGCTGTTGTCGCTCGATTTTTCATTTAAATAAGCGAGTGGCTTGGGTTCTTGTGTTGGACAAGCTGTTTTGAACGGAGCCAACGCATCCATGGTGACAATCCAAGGAGAAACCTCGGAGGCAAAGGTCTTAGCATTAAATGGACCTAAAGGCACGTATTCCCATTTTTGGATATCTCGTGCTGACCAGTCATTGAGCAACACCATGCCAAAAATATGATCAGCGGCATCATCTACGGCGATTGGCTGACCGATATGATTGCCTTTACCAACGACAAATGCGGTCTCTAGCTCAAAATCCAAGCGCTTACAGGCAGAGAAGATAGGGCGGTCGTCAGGGCTAGGCTTTAGCTGACCTGATGGACGCACGATATCAGTTCCACTGACGATGACGGTGCTGGCGCGTCCGTTATAGCCGACAGGCATTTCGGTCCAATTAGGTAGCAGGGCGTTGTTTGGATCGCGGAACATGGTGCCGACGTTGGTCGCGTGCTCTTTCGATGAGTAAAAATCGGTAAAGCCCGGTACTTGCACTGGCAAATGCATGGTGACGTCTGCTTGCTTAAACAGGACTTTGTTCTGTAAGTCTGCATTGTCACGTAGGGTGTCATTGTCGCTAGACAGCAGTGTCTGAATCGTCGTACGTGCTTGCGTCCAATTGTCTCGACCAGAATCAATAAAAGCATTTAGAGTGGACTGGTCAAAATAAGGACCACCATCCAAACTTAATAATCCTTCGGCTTCGAGTACAGATAGATCCAGTACATGCTCACCGATGGCAACGCCTGCACGGCGATTTTTATCACCAGTAGCGTCTTTGGTCTCGCTAAAGATGCCATAAGGGAGATTGTGAATAGAAAAGTCAGAGTCAGCAGCGATATCGATAAAAGACGTGAGTGTGCTGTCAGTCGTTGACATGATTTGCTCCTTGCTAATATACATTATGAATTACGTTATAATTAATTACTTACGTATAATGTAATTTATTGATATATGGATTGCAAGTTTTTTATGCAATGTCTTTTGTGAAAAGGCTGCTTTAAAAGTTGTTGTCGTTGTTTTGACTAAACGGTTCTGACTAGATGATTTTAATAAAATAGTTTTGACGAAATAATTTTGGTTAAATGCTAGGCACAAAAAAAGGCCGAGCAATCGCTCAGCCTTTCTTATCCGCGTTTATTTTTTATCAAGTTACATATTGAGTAACATGGCTTACGTGGTTTAATCAGTCTTTTAGGACATCGGCCATAGCATTGGCCACATAGTCGATGTTGCTAGTATTTAGGCCAGCCACACACATACGTGAATTAGAGACCATATAGATACCAAACTCGGTCTGTAGGCGCTCGACTTGATCAGGCGTCAAGCCAGTAAAGCTAAACATACCGTTTTGACGAGTGATGTAATCAAAGTTACGGTTAGGGATTTTAGCCTCTAACACTGACTTTAGCTTTAGGCGCATCGCTTTGATACGGTCGCGCATCGCATAAACTTCGCCAACCCATTGCTCATGTAGGGCTTCATCGTTCATGACGATATCGACCACGCGTCCACCATGTGACGGCGGGCTTGAGTAAATACGGCGTACGGTTGCGTTTAGTTGACCAAATACGCGATTGGTTTCGTCTACGGTTGGGCAGACGACTGATAGACCGCCGACGCGCTCACCGTATAGCGACAAGTTTTTAGAGAATGAGTTGCTAACAAACAAGGGCAAGCCCATCTCAACCGCTTTACGAATAGCGTAAGCATCGCTGTCCATGTCTTCGCCAAATCCTTGATAAGCGATGTCCATGAATGGAATCAGCTCACGCGCCTTCACGACGTTGAGTACGGTATCCCATTGCGCTTGGGTCAAATCCATACCGGTTGGGTTATGGCAGCATGGGTGTAGCAAAATGACGTCGTTTTTGTTTAATGTTTCAAAAAACGCAATCATTTCATCAAATTTGATGCTGCTGTTGGCTTTGTCGTAGTACGGGTATTTACCGACTTCTACATCAGAGCCTTCAAAGATAGCGATATGGTTGCCCCATGTTGGATCGCTTACATAGCACTTAGCTTGTGGGAACCAGTCATGAATAAATTCAGCACCAACTTTCAACGCGCCAGAACCACCGATGGTGGCGATAGTAGCGACCAAGCCGTCTTTTAAAATCTGAGCGTCTTTACCAAATAGTAATTCCTGACAGCCTTTGCGGTGGCCTGGTAGGCCTGCCATTGGCAGGTATGGACGCGGTGCGATAGGATCAGCAATACGCTCTTCGGCTGTTTTTACACAGTCGAGTACAGGCAATACGCCATTCTCATCATAATAAATACCAATGCCTAAATTGACCTTGTTAGGATTGCTATCTGCTGAGTATTTTTCCATCAGACCCAAAATTGGATCACCAGCGTAATAATCGATACGTTCAAACATGCCATTTCCTTATAAGAATATAAACCAAGCAGCCGAA
>Ga0207897_100625_pt1 | contig 10041 bp, 10 predicted proteins | sample LinPmetageLP42_FD_184054 | JGI IMG/M metagenome (GOLD analysis project Ga0207897, IMG submission 184054) | Marine viral communities from the Pacific Ocean - LP-42 (SPAdes) | ecosystem: Environmental > Aquatic > Marine > Oceanic | place: Pacific Ocean | collected 2010-08-27
GCCCGCTTAACGTCTCGCTTTGGGAATCGGCGACATCCTGTGTATGGAGGGATGCGTCCTCATAATGGAATTGACTTGGCTGCGCCGACAGGAACGCCGGTCATTGCCACCGCACCTGGGCGCGTATCCTTTATGGGTCGCCAAGGGGGATATGGGCAGGTGATCGAGGTGGAGCACGACACAGGGGCCATTAGTCGCTACACACACCTTAGCCGAATCTCCCCACAGCTAGTGGTTGGGGATTTAGTCAACGCGGGAGAGTCGCTCGGAGAGGTAGGTTCGTCCGGGGTCGCCACGGGCTCCAACCTGCATTACGAAGTGAGAGTCAATAACCAGCCTGTTGATCCCCTTGGTCAAGGTCAACGCATCATGCTAGGCGAACAGCCGACTCAAAGTGAATATCAAGCGTCACTTTACGAGGCAAGAGATCGCTTAGAACAAGCTATCGGTACGGCTTCTATTTACGTTCTGATTTCACTTAACGAGCAATAAAATTTAGATAAGTGGATTAAATGGTGGGTGTCACCTTTGCATGAGAGTGAGGCAAACCGACCTCTCATCGGAATATCTGGTTGATGCTTGAGCCTACTGTGAGTACATATTTCCTTCGCTAATTCCGGCAAGAACGCCACACGCTTCAATTTCTCGATCATCATTGCAACATGCTCGCAGTGAAATGAGATGTTTCTCAAGCGTTTGCAGAGCGGTTATCTGCGATTGCACATGAGAGATGTGCTCATCCAGCATTGCGTTGACGGCAGTACACGGCTGGTGAGGGTCGTCCTGATAGCGTTGTAGCTCGCGAATCTCTGTCAGTGACAGATCAAGGATTCGACAGTGACGGATAAAGGCAAGCCGCTCACCATGCTTCTCGTTATAAATGCGGTAACCATTCTGCTGGCGGTCTGGCAGCGGCAACAGGCCCTGTTTTTCATAGAAGCGGATCGTCTGCGTGTCGATACCCGCTATCTGGGCTAACTGACCAATGCGCATCAGGCTTACTCCTTAACGGATCATCTGTCCTATTGACCTTATAGTGACTATATAGTTTTAAATGATGACAAACTATGTTGGCTAACTGGAGCCGTACCGTGCGTAAAACCTGTGGAGGCCCATGTGGCTGCGACGCAACGTCTGCAACGGATACCGATATGCCGGTCTTCTCCGAAGCGTCAGGGAAGTATGTCAGTGTGTATGCCGTGCCGAAGATGGATTGTCCTTCAGAAGAACGGATGATCCGCTTGGCGCTGAATGGCTTTGATGAGATTCAAACGCTGTCATTTGACTTGTCGAACCGCCGGTTGGAGGTCTTGCATGATGGTGAGGCTGAGCCCATTACCGCGAAACTGGCAACCTTGGGGCTAGGTGCTTCTCTTCAGGAAACTGTCATTGCCGACCCAGAGACAATTAGGGCCGCTGAGAGCTCGGCGGCTTCTGCGACGCAGGAGTCTGGCACCCTGCGCGTGTTGCTCGGCATCAATGCGCTCATGTTCGTGGTGGAAATGACTGCTGGCCTGATCGCCCAGTCTACCGGCTTGATCGCTGATTCCCTGGACATGTTTGCCGATGCAGCTGTCTATGGCCTGGCCCTCTATGCCGTAGGGCACAGTGCGAAGATGCAGGTACGTGCCGCGCATCTGGCTGGGGTACTGCAACTGATTTTGGCTATCGGCGTGCTCGTCGAGGTGGTGCGACGCTTTGTATTCGGCAGTGAGCCCGAATCACTGATGATGATGGCCATCGCCTTCGTCGCGTTGATCGCCAATACCGGTTGTCTGCTGTTGATATACAAGCACCGCGAGGGCGGCGCGCATATGAAGGCAAGCTGGATATTCTCGGCCAATGATGTGTTGATCAATATGGGCGTCATCACCGCCGGTGCCTTGGTCGCCTGGACGGGGTCTAGCTACCCTGACCTGATTATCGGTACCATCGTGGGCCTGATCGTCCTCAACGGCGCCCGGCGCATCCTAGCGCTCAAGGCATAAGGCTGCACGGTATGCAGCTATCGATGCCTGGGACACTTAATCGAAGTGGCTGTACAAGTGCGCTAGGCCTGAACGACTACGAGTAGCGTGAGGTCCGGAACTAGTAAGGCAGCGTATCTAGGAATCTACCAAGGAAGGAAGATGATGGATAGTATTTGGCTGGTACTCGGCTTGGCGCTGTTGCCCGCGTTGGGAAACTTCAGCGGCGGGCTTGCTGCGGAGGCCTCCCGAACGACAGGGCGCCGTCTCAATTACGCCCTTCACGGTGCTGCCGGCCTCGTCATTGCGGTGGTGGCGGTGGAAATCATGCCACGTGTGCTGGAGAGCCTTTCAGCCTGGCTAATCGCCCTCGCTTTCGCGCTGGGTGGCATTGTTTACGTAGGCCTTGAGAAGCTCGTTGAGAGTCTCCAGAAGCGGCAAGGTCAGCAGAAAGAAGGCAGTCAGACGAGTGTCTGGATGATCTATATCGCCGTGTCCATCGACCTGTTCAGCGATGGCCTCCTGATCGGGGCGGGGTCGGCGGTCTCACCGTCGGTCGCGATAATACTGGCGGCGGGGCAGGTGCTCGCGGATGGCCCTGAGGGGTTCGCGATGATCGCCAACATGAAAGACAAAGGAATTCCCCGCAGCAAGCGCTTGCTGATCTCTGCCTCCTTGGCGGTTCCCGTACTCTCGGCAGCCATCTTCGCTTATTTCGTGCTCAGGGACCTACCGGAAGCGTTCAAGCTAGCGGCATTGACGTTCACGGCAGGCCTTCTCACGGTCGCTGCCATCGAGGACATGATATCCGAGGCTCATGAGAGCGGAGAAGATACCCACGTCTCGCCGCTGGCCTTCATAGGCGGCTTTGTCCTGTTCGTTCTGGTATCGGCAGGCTTGGAAGGGGTTGTGTCACAAGGCTAATGTACAGCTCTCCAATAAAGCCCCTGTCGTGCTGGCCCACGAAGCAGCCCCTGTTTACGGTGCACCTAGTCGTGGACAGAAATATTCACTTTCCCCCCAGGTCAATCCCGCCGAATGGGTTGATGTGCAAGAATGCCAAGCGTGGGCTATTCACGTTGGCGGTCATGGACGATTGCCGCCCTTACGGGGCTTGTTGAACCGTTGGGTGGCTTATTAGGCGCTGGAGTCATCAGCATGTCACAAGCGCTACTTCCCTGGGGTTTGGCCTTTGCGGCGGGAGCGATGCTGTATGTGATTAGTCATGAGATTATTCCCGAAACTCATCGGAGCGGGCACCAAAAAAAGGCCACGCTGGGCCTCTCCATCGGATTGGTACTCATGCTGTTTTTGGATGTTTCTCTGGGCTAACCAGTGGGCGTGGGGCGTAGCGTTAGTTCTAACCCAAGTCGTGAGCCCCTCCGTGCGATTTTTCAGTGATACAGAGCTGATGATCACTGATGACCTCAATGATTCGGCAGCTTTCCACTTTGCCACCGGCACACTGTGTGACCATCCGTTGAAGCTCCTCACGCAGTGCGGACAGTCGTTGAAGGCGGGATTCCACTTTCTTTAGGTGATGCGTGGCGATGGCATCGACTTCTTGGCAAGGCATGTCAGGTTGATCTGACATGGCCAAAAGCTCTCGCACTGACTCTACCGAAAAGCCAAAGTCTCGGGCATGACGAATAAAGGTCAAGCGCCGCACAGCGTCGTCTCCATAGCGGCGCTGCCCCCCACCGGTTCGTGTCGCATCGCGCAACAGCCCAATACGCTCGTAATAGCGAACCGTTTCAGGTTTGCAATCGGCTCGTCGTGCTAACTCACCAATGCTGATACTTTGCCCCATCATCGACATGGTAAAACTCCTTACGCAGGGCTTGAAGCTATAGTTGCTACAAGGTTTACACTGCGAAACCATAGCCCATTGGGAGAAGAGGCACCATGAAAACATCAACGCAGGCGACAGCGCCTACCTTTTTGACGCTGCGTGTTGAAGGCATGGACTGCGGCGGTTGTGAGCGCAAGGTCGTGTCGGCGCTAGAGCGGCTGGACGGCATTGAGGAAGTCACGGCAAGCTCGGTCACGGGATCGGTGAAGATTCATCACCACGATCACGGGGCCCCCTCGCGAAAGACCATTGAGGGCATCCTGAACGAACTAGGCTATCAAGTGGCTTCCCATGATGGCCAAACACACGCATCTGGCTCTGCATCCCCTTGGTGGCAAACCGCTAAAGGGCGCTTGGTCATTATCACAGGAAATCTGCTGATCGTGGCCTTCGCGCTTCGTTTAGCATGGCCTGCGCTGGGCAATGTGCCTTTCATTCTGGCTACGCTGGTCGGCTTAATGCCCATTGCGCAGAGTGCCTGGGGTGCCCTCAAGATGCGCAACCCCTTTACCATCGAGATGCTGATGTGCATCGCTGCGCTTGGCGCATTGGCCATCAATGCTGCCGCTGAAGCTGCGATGGTCGTGTTCTTGTTCGCCGTAGGTGAGCTACTCGAAGGGGTAGCTGCTTCTCGGGCGCGCCGCAGTATCTCAGCCTTGGCAAATTTAACACCCTCAACGGCGAGGCTGATGGACAACGGCCATCTGCGTGACGTCTCGGCGGAGTCACTTAAACCCGGTCAGCGTGTGCTGGTGCGGCCCGGTGATCGCGTTCCCTGCGATGGACGCATCCTGGTGGGCACCTCCGACATTGACGAGTCGCCGGTTAACGGCGAGTCCATCCCCCGTTCGCGAGCGCCTGGTGATGACATTTTTGCTGGCACAGTGAATCTTGATGCCGCCCTGGAGGTGGAGGTAACACGAGGCGCTGATGACAATACGATCGCACGCGTTATTCGCCTGGTTGAAGAAGCACAGGCCGCCAAGGCACCGATAGCACGCTTTATTGATCGTTTTGCGTATTACTATATGCCCGCCGTCGTCTTACTCGCCCTCCTGATGGCGATAGTGCCACCGCTGGTATCGACCATGGCATGGTCGGAGTCGATTTACCGTGCGTTAGCATTGCTGTTAATCGCATGCCCCTGCGCGTTAGTCATTTCCACCCCAGCCGCCATCGCCGCAGGCCTCTCGGCGGGCGCTCGGCGCGGCCTACTGATCAAAGGGGGAGCCGTTCTTGAACAGTTAGGTAAGCTTCGCTTGGTGGCATTAGATAAAACGGGCACCCTCACTGCGGGTACCCCAAGAGTCACAGATGTGGAGTCTTGGATCGCTGAGGAAGACGATAACAGCGTATTGCGGCTCGCCGCTGCGATAGAGCGAGATTCCAGTCACCCTATCGCCATGGCTATCGTTGAGCATGCCCGACAGTCAGGCCTAAACCTCCCCACCGTCACTGGCAGTCGTGCTTTGGCGGGGCGCGGTGTCTCAGGCCGGGTGGAGGGTCGCGAGCTGAGCTTAATGACGCCTCGTCACCTTCACGAGCAAGTCATCCTTGAGGAAAGTCTCAGTGCTCGGATTATCGCGTTAGAAGAAGCCGGTAAGAGCCTCGCTCTCCTCGTCGAAGGCGAGCGTTTGTTGGGCTTGATCGCGGTTCGCGATGAGCCACGCGAAGATGCCATTGAAGGCCTAGCGGCGCTATCCCGTTTAGGCGTACAGGCGGTCATGCTCAGCGGTGACAATGCCCGCACCGTCGCTGCCACGGGGGGTCGCTTAGGCATTGAAGCGTACGGCGAACTAATGCCTGAAGACAAGGCAGCGTATGTTCGAGACTGGCAAGCGGCAGGCCGTGGCCCCATCGGTAAAGTAGGCGATGGCATCAACGATGCACCGGCACTCGCGGCAGCCGATGTGGGTATCGCGATGGGGGGCGGCACGGATGTGGCGTTGGAAACCGCCGATGCAGCCTTGCTCAAGAACCGCGTTACCGGCATCGCTGAGCTGATAGACCTCTCTCGTGCCACGCTGCGCAATGTGAAAACCAACGTTGTTCTCGCCCTTGGCTTAAAAGCCATTTTCCTGGTCACCACAGCGCTGGGTATTACCGGTATGTGGATTGCGGTGATGGCCGATACCGGTGCTACCGTCCTTGTGACGTTGAACGCCATGCGACTGCTGGGTTATCGCTTTTCGCCCAGTACCGCATTGACAGGCCTGTCACAAGGAAAAACAACGTCATGAGCACAGCGCAACACGACAGCCCTTCACGACGTTGGCCATGGTTCACATTTGCTTGCGTGTTGGCTCTAGCCGATCAACTGGTCAAAGAAATCGTGCACGCCCAGATGTCGTTTGGCCAAGTCATTCCGCTAACGCCGTTTTTTAACTGGGTTTATACCGGGAACACAGGAGCCGCTTTCAGCTTTCTCGCAGAAGCAGGGGGTTGGCAGCGCTACCTCTTTCTTGGTTTAGCGTTGGTGGTGGTCGTCGTATTGGTTGTGCAGCTATGCAAACCCCTGTCGCGCTTGGAGGCCTGTGCGTACAGCCTGATTCTTGGCGGCGCGCTCGGTAATACCGTTGATCGCTTAGCGCGAGGGTACGTCGTCGACTATCTGGACATTTACTGGGGCGAATGGCATTGGCCCGCCTTTAACATGGCCGATATCGCTCTGTTTGCAGGTGTATTGATGTTCGCAGTGGCATTATGGCGTGAAAGTCCTGCTTTTAAGCGCTCTGAGTAACGCTATGGATGTGGTCGATAAAGATAAAGAATATACGCTTTTTGCTGGGCGCTCCTCACCAATAGTCGATTGCGTTGTAGCGCTCGCCGCTGGGGTACTGACCACCTTGAGTGCCGCCCCCTTTTCCCTATGGTGGCTTGGCCCAGTGGCCGTGGCACTGGTCTATTGGAAGATACAGTCGCTAACGCCCGCCATGGCCACCCTGCGTGGGTGGTGCTATGGGGTAGGCCTGTTCGGTTCTGGCACATCGTGGGTCTTCGTTGCTATTCACGATTTCAGTGGCACCGGGGCCTTGGTGGCGATGCTCCTCACCACTCTTTTTGTCAGCGCCCTGGCGCTCTTCTTTGCAATCCCCTTTGGGCTCTATCGGCGCATCACGGGGCCACGGTTAGCCTGTCTTAGCTTTGCCGGTATGTGGGTGGTGAGCGAATGGCTACGCACCTGGTTGCTCACCGGCTTTCCCTGGTTATTGCTGGGCACCTCTCAGATTGATTCTCCACTAGCCCCATGGGCGCCCGTTGGTGGTGTGTACTTGCTGTCACTCATGACCGCGCTGACAGGTACGTTAGGGGTAGAGGTACTGCGTCGCCGCTGGAGTTTCCTTGTCCCAATGGCCGCCTTGTGGATCGTTCCATTCCTATTGCCAGCCCAATGGACAACCCCGGCTGGCAAGCCCATCCGGGTGGCATTGCTGCAAGGGAATCTTGACCAGCGCATTAAGTGGACTGCCCAAGGGCAGCGCGAGGCGATCAGTATCTACATGGCGATGACACGGGAGCAAGCAAGGGATATCGATCTCATCGTTTGGCCCGAGGCAGCCCTTCCCATGCTTGAGCAGGAAGCACAGCAAATACTTGAGCAAGTAGCGTCCGATCTGGGGCCTGACACCGCCTTGTTGACCGGCATTTTGCAACGCGACAGTGAAGGGCGCTCTTATAACAGCGTCATAGGGCTAAATGATGTGCAGGGCGAATACCAGAAGGCGCACTTGGTGCCCTTTGGCGAGTATTTGCCATTCCAAAGTCTCCTCGCTGGCACCCTTGCTTTTTTCGACTTGCCAGTACCTCGCCTGACCCCAGGGTCAGACGAACAGGCTCCGTTACACGTGGCTGGCACTGCCATTGGCACTGCCATCTGTTACGAGATCATTTTCGCCGACCACGTCGCCCAACAAGCGCGTAATGCCGAGCTGCTATTAACGGTTTCCAACGATACGTGGTTTGGGCGTTCCATTGGCCCACACCAACATCTTCAAATGGCGCGTCTACGTGCCCTTGAAAATGGTCGTCACCTACTTCGAGCTACCAGTAATGGCGTGACGGCCATCATCGATTCACAAGGTCACGTCACAGCCCGTGCCCCACAGTTTGAACAGGCCAGTTTAACTGGCGAGGTGACCCCGATGCAGGGCCTAACTCCTTTCACATGCACCGGTAGTGGCCCCGCTTGGATACTCGCTGCCTTACTGACGCTGCTCGGGTTAAAACTGAACTTATCTCGATCAAAAAACGACGCATTAGATGAAAAAGGAACCTAGCGATGCTCCTGGCAAAGAACGCAGTAATACTTAAGAGATTCCTCCCATGGCCAATGCAGATCGGCTTCATCGTGAGTGTGGTGATTTCATTTCTGGTATGGCCCACTGTTGCCATGGCGACACAACCTTCCACGGCCCAGGAGACAGAATGGCCCAAGGGGCATTACCCGCTACCAGAGGAAGGTAATATTATCGGAGAGGCTGACACCTTTATCGTAAAGGATTACGACGATACCTTGATAGATATTGCCAGGCGTCACAACCTTGGCTATTTGGAGATGATCCGTGCAAACCCAGAGGTTAGCATCTGGGTTCCAGGGGTGGGCACGGAAGTGACTATTCCGGGACGTTTTATTCTGCCGAATGTGGAGCGTACTGGGATCGTTATCAATATCGCCGAGCTGCGGCTTTACTACTACCCAGATGTCAAAAACGGTAAGACACCGCGTGTTGAGACCTATCCTATTGGCATTGGTCGCGAAGGGTTTGATACTCCTTTAGGCGTGACCGAGACCACCATGAACATTAAAAACCCCGCGTGGTACCCGCCTGAGTCGGTAAAACGCGAAGCAGAAGCACGCGGTGAAACCGCGCCCAGCGTTGTGCCACCCGGCCCCGATAACCCGCTAGGAGACCATGCCATCATCCTAGGCTTCGATGGCTATTTGATTCACGGCACCAACCAGCCCGATGGCATTGGCATGCGCGCAAGCCGAGGCTGTATCCGCATGTTACCCAAAGACATTGAATCTATATTTGACCGCATTCCACCCGGCACCCAAGTCAACATCATCAATCAGCCGATTAAGATAGGTTGGGAAGGCGGTCAGCCGCTGATTCAAGCCTTTCCGCCGCTTGGAGCAGAAGAGCACAGTATGACCGCACTCACAGAGACCATGACACGCCTAAACCAATACAATGTCGATAACGTAAACCTCGATTACGAGCAGCTCAGCGATGTCCTGTCACTCTCTAACGGGCTTATAACCCCCCTACATCCAAATCAGGAACAGGAACCACAGCGCCACAGCCCAGAAGAGAAGTCTATCAAGGGCATTTATGAAGACCAGGATCTGACGTCATCTCAACGGTCATGACACGCCTTCTGGCACACCGTTGAGCCCTGGCATATAGGTAGAGAGCCATAGCCCCGTCCAAACGGCGGGGCGACATTCGCGCGGAGCCCTCCAAGTGACTGCGCGCTATCAGTGTCTTAGCACTCAATATCCAGAGGCAGCCAGTAGGTAACGTCACTCATTACCACCTGTATCCCGTCTGTCGTCCGCTCTACGGTCAGTTGTCGAAGCATTTTCTGCGTTACTTTTGTGTCATGGAAATACTCCATGGCAGCAACGATCCATGCCTCCCTCCAGGCCTCTCCTTGATCAGCACACCGGGCCATCGTCATCAGGGTGCGGGCTAGTGTTTCTTTTCGCCGCTTTCTTGCCCGTTTTACATCCACCCGAGGAGCCAACGTGGTGGCATGTTGGCGATTCAAGAAATTAGTAAACCCCGTCACCGAGGCTGCTTGTCCAGGCACCGCCTGCAAATAGTTGTCCACATCGCCCTGTTGAGGCAGTCGCTGCCCCTCCCGGTCAGTAGCGAGTAGCAATGCGGCTGCCGCTCTTAGTGCAAGTCGTGCGGAGGTGTGGGACGTTTTGCCCGCCTCTATACGGGTTTCCAATTGCTGCCAATAAGCATGCAGCGCTTTTTCTGATATAGAAGCGGACGGCATAGACCTTAGACACGCTTTGATACGTCGTTTCTCTGAGTCGATCTTCTTTGCTTGGTGATCCGTCTCTACCCCTTGCTCTTCATCCCTATCTGCCAGCGTAGTTGTCACCTAAACGGATTGAGAGGTGATCAACGTGCGTTATTCCACAGAGCGTAAGGAAGCCATCCTCAAGAAGATGGCGCCGCCTATGAGCATGACCATCCCGGAATT
>Ga0207897_100627_pt1 | contig 10032 bp, 10 predicted proteins | sample LinPmetageLP42_FD_184054 | JGI IMG/M metagenome (GOLD analysis project Ga0207897, IMG submission 184054) | Marine viral communities from the Pacific Ocean - LP-42 (SPAdes) | ecosystem: Environmental > Aquatic > Marine > Oceanic | place: Pacific Ocean | collected 2010-08-27
GATCAGCCGCGGCTGGCGCGTCTGATCTATGGGCTCTGGCAGGGCTTGCCGCCGCTCACCCCCATGGCGATCGACAATCGTCTGGTTCAGGCGGCTCATGAGCACAGGCCGATACTTGTCGCACTTCGCGCGCGCGACAGCCAGGCTGCGTCAGAGGCCATGCGCGAACACATCGCCACGGCCGGCCGTGCGCTGCATGCCTACGTCGCCAGCAAGGAAGGCAGGATCCGTTGAGCCCGTACGCGTGATCGCACGCCTCGTACGGTGAAAATAAGTAAGGAATTGCAAGGCTGTCGGCGGCTCGCCAGGCGAATAGAACCGAAGCGGGTCCTGAGTACTGCGGCGGCGGTAGTAGATGGGTGAGTAAGGTTTCGCGTGGTCTCAGCCGCCCGATGCCGGAAGAGTTTTGGGTTGTTGTACGAAAAGCACCGTGATGTGCAACCGGACACAACAGACAAGTCTGTAACGAGGGAGAGCAACGTGTTCAAGAAAATTCTGTCGAAGGTGGCACCTGCCGCATGCCTGTTGGCCGGCAGCCTGGCCGCATCATCAGCATTGGCCCAGGACCTGCCGAGAAGCATGACCTGGTCGTCCTACGATGTCGGGTCCGCCGGCTATGCCGAGGCGTCGGCGATTGCCAATGCGTTCGGCAAGAAATACGGCACCCGGATTCGTATCCAGCCGTCTGGCTCGGCCATCGGCCGGCTGCAGCCGCTGATTTCCAAGCGTGTCGACTACAGCTATCTCGCGACCGAGACCTTCTTTGCGACCGAGGGCCTGTTTGATTTCGGCGCGCGCCGCTGGGGGCCGCAGGACCTGCGCGTGATTGCCGGCCGACCCTCGTCGTTCGGTATGCCCACTGCGGCCGATGCCGGCATCGACACGATCGCCGACGTCGAGGGCAAGCGTCTGGCCTACGTCGCCGGCAATCCGTCGATCAACGTCAAGTGTGATGCAGTACTCGCGTTCGCGGGCCTGGATCGCGCCGACGTCGACTTGATCATGTTCCCGACCTACGGCGCGGCCATGAGCGCGCTTGCCCAGAATCAAGCGGATGCGACCTGCACCCTGACCACGCCGAGCCAGATGTATGAGTTGGCCGAGTCGCCCCGCGGCATCCATTGGACCAACTTGCCTGCCGACAACACGGAGGGCTGGAAACGTCTGCAGGAAATCGCACCGTTCTTCGCACCGTTCGAAGAGACGGTGGGCGCCGGGATTTCCAAGGAGCACCCGGTCGAGCTGATGGCCTATCGCTATCCGATGGTGGTGGTACGTGCCGATCAGAGCGACGAATCGGTCTATCGATATATCAAGGCGCTGGATGAGACGTTCGATCTCTACAAGGATGCGACCGCGTCCATGCCGCGGTGGGATCTCAAGCGCGCAGGCCATACGCCGGTGGACGCGCCGTTCCATCCGGGCGCGATCAAGTATCTGAAGGAAAAAGGTATCTGGACCGACGCCGACCAGCAGTGGAACGACGCACGGTTGGCGCGGCTCAAGGCACTGCGCGCCGCCTGGAAGAAGACCGTCGCGGCCCACGAGAATGACAGTGACGACGCCTTTGAAAAGGCGTGGGCGAAGAACCGGCAGGACGCTCTGGACGCCCTGTAACCCGAGTTGGATCAATAAAACCAAAACGAGGAGATCGACATGTTCAAGCACATTATGGGATCGGCAGCACTCGCTGCCGCACTGGCAACAGCTGGCCTTGCCGCGCCCGCGGCCATGGCGCAGGATCTGCCGCGTACGATGACCTGGTCATCGTATGACGTGGGTTCGGCGGGCTACGCCGAAGCGTCTGCCATGGCAGATGCCTTTGGAAAGAAATACGGCACGCGTATTCGTATTCAGCCTTCCGGTTCGTCAATCGGTCGTCTGCAGCCGGTGCTGCAGAAGCGCGCCGAGTTCGGCTTCCTGGCGACCGAGACCTACTTCGCCACCGAAGGCCTGTTCGATTTCGCCGAGCGTCGCTGGGGCCCGCAGGATCTGCGCGTAGTCGCCGGCCGGCCGTCGTCGTTCGGCATGCCGACGGCCAAGGATGCCAATATCCGCAAAGTGGCCGATGCGAAGGGCAAGCGTGTGGCATTCGTGGCCGGCAACCCGTCGGTGAACGTCAAATGCGACGCTATTCTGGCGTTTGGTGGGCTGACGCGTGACGACGTCGATGCCCGTATGTTCCCCACCTATGGTGCGGCCATGAGCTCGCTCTCGCAGGGACAGGCAGACGCCACCTGCACCACCACCACGCCGAGCCAGATGTATGAGCTGGCCGAGTCGCCGCGTGATATCTACTGGGTGCCGTTGCCGGTCTCCGACAAGGCCGGCTGGGAACGTGTCCGGGAAGTGGCGCCGTTCTTCAAGCCGTTCGACGAAACCGTGGGTGCCGGCATCGACAAGGATCATCCCGTCCCGCTGATGGCCTATCGCTACCCGGTGCTCGTCACCCGGGCAGACATGTCCGACAAGGCGGTCTACGACTTCACGAAAGCGCTGGACGAGACCTACGGGATGTATAAGGACGCCACGTCAGTGATGACCCGCTGGAAGCTGTCCGAATCGGGTACCACGCCGATCGATGCACCGTTTCACCCGGGCGCGATCAAGTATCTGAAGGAAAAAGGCATCTGGACCGACGAGATGCAGAGCTGGAACGACGCGCGGCTGGCACGCCTGAAAGCACTCCAGGCCGCCTGGAAAGAGACGGTGGCTGCGAATCAGGACGCAAGCGACGCCGATTTCGAAAAAGCCTGGTCGAAAGCGCGCGAGAAAGCGATCTCGTCGCTGTAAGGCGTACGGGCCGGGTCGATATCGGCCCGGCCCTCGAGTTGGTGCGCCGGCAACCGCCGTTGTCGGCCCGCGGTGGCCTGGGCGCCGATAGAACAAGACAAGGAAAACGTAATGAGATGGATGACGCTGGTCTTGGCGGGCGCATTCGTGTGTGCGGCCTCGGGTAGCAACGCATGGGCGGACGTGTCTGCACCGGCCGAATTACCGCGCACCATGATCTGGACGTCATACGACGTCGGCTCGGCCGGCTATGCCGAAGCCTCGGCGATGGCCGATGCGTTTGGTAAGGAATACGGCACCCGCGTTCGAATCCAGCCCTCCGGTTCGTCGATCGGCCGTTTGCAGCCGGTGCTCGCCGGCCGTGCGGATTACGGGTTCGTATCGTCCGGGGCATTCTTCGCCGCAGAGGGTTTGTTCGATTTCGGCAGCAGGCGGTGGGGACCGCAGGACATCCGGGTTATCGCTGGCCGCCCGTCATCCTTGGGCATGCCTACGGCCGCCGATGCCGGCATCCGCCAGATTGCCGACGTCAAAGGTAAACGCCTGGCCTACGTGGCAGGCAACCCGTCGCTCAACGTCAAATGCGATGCGATTCTCGCCTTCGCCGGATTGACGCGGGACGATGTGGACCTGCGCATGTTTCCGACCTACAGCGGTGCGATGAGCTCGCTGGCCGAGGGCAAGGCGGATGCTACCTGCACCACGACCACGCCGAGCCAGATGTACGAACTGGCCGAGTCGCCGCGTGGCATCTACTGGGTGCCGATTCCGCCCGACGATACTGAGGGTTGGGCGCGGTTGCGTGAAGTCGCGCCGTTCTTTGCGCCGTTCAAGGAAGACATTGGCGCGGGCATCAGCGGCGATGCGCCAGTGGACATGATGGCCTATCGCTATCCGGTGCTCATGACCAACGCTGCCAAGTCCGATGACGAAGTCTATGCCTTGACCAAGGCGCTCGACCAGACCTTCGATATGTACAAGGATGCGACCTCGATCATCTCGCGCTGGTCGCTGGATCAGTCTGGCGTGCCGCCGATTGATGCGCCGTTTCATCCAGGCGCGGTCCGCTATCTGAAAGAGAAGGGCATCTGGACTGATGAGATGCAGACGTGGAACGAGGACCGACTCGAGCGGCTCAACGCATTGCAGACGGCATGGAAGAAAACGGTGGCCGCCAATGAAGATGCCAGCGATGAGGCCTTTGCCAAAGCCTGGGATACCGCGCGAGAGCAGACACTCGATGCACTTTGATCTGTTTCTGATACCGGATTATTAATTGCCATGATGAACAAAATTACGGCGTCGATGGCTGAAGCCGTCAGCGTTATCAAGGACGGCGATACCGTCATGTGCGGCGGGTTCGGCAGCTCCGGCGTGCCTTTCAACCTGATCGATGCGCTGCTCGATCACGGCGCGCGCGATCTGACCATCATCGCCAACAATGCCGGGGTCGGCGAGACCGGGCTGTCCAAGCTGCTGCGCGAGAATCGGCTGCGCAAGGTCATCTGTTCCTACCCGCGGTCACCGGGCTCGATCTGGTTCGAACGGCGCTACGAGGAGAAGGCGATCGAGCTCGAGCTGGTGCCTCAGGGCACGCTGGCCGAGCGTATGCGCGCGGCCGGTGCGGGCCTGGGCGGGTTTCTTACCCCCACCGGTTATGGCACGGAACTGGCCGAGGGCAAACGCACCGAGGTGATCGACGGTGTCGGCTATGTGTTCGAGCAACCGCTCGCCGCTGATGTGGCGCTCCTGCGCGCCAAGCAGGGCGACCGCTGGGGCAATCTCACGTTCCACACGGCCGCCCGGAACTTCAATCCGGTGATGGCGATGGCCGCACAGACCGTGATCGTCGAGGTCGCACAGGTTGTCGAGCTCGGCGAGCTGGACCCGGAGACGATCGTGACGCCGGGTATCTTCGTCGACCACATCGTCGAAATCGAGCCGATCTTTCCATGAGGTTGCAACGGCCATGAATCATCTCAATACAGCACAGATCGCGGCGCGTGTCGCACAGGATATTCCGGACGGCTCCTACGTGAATCTCGGCATTGGCATGCCGACCGAAGTCGCCAATCACGTGCCGGCCGATCGCGAAGTGATCTATCACAGCGAGAACGGCATCCTCGGTTTCGGCGCCTCGCCGCCGGCAGGCGAAGAGGACCTGGACCTGATCAACGCCGGCAAGCAGCACGTGACCATGCTCCCGGGCGGGTCGTTCTTCAATCACGCCGATTCCTTCGCAATGATGCGCGGTGGCCATCTGGATATCTCCGTGCTCGGCGCTTATCAGGTGTCTGCGACCGGCGATCTGGCCAACTGGTCGACCGGCAGCGAGACGTTTCCGCCAGCGGTTGGTGGTGCGATGGACCTCGTCGTAGGCGCCAAGAAGCTGTTGGTGGTGACCCGCCATAACCAGAAGGACGGCACGCCCAAGATCGTCGAACGCTGCAGTTATCCGTTGACCGGGGCCGGCGTGGTCAGCCGGATCTATACCGATCTGGCCGTGATCGAGGTCACCGCGGCGGGCTTGCAGGTCGTCGAGCTGCATGCCGGCAACGACTTCGATGCGGTGCAGGCGGTTACGGGTGCACCGCTGCTGCCGCCGGTTACTAGCAAGTCTTAAAAGGAAAGACAGTCTTATGGCATGGACACTGGAAGACGAGATCGCGTGGACCGCGCGCAACCCGTTTCGGACCTATCTCGGCGTGCAGATCGAGCGCGTGAGCGCCGACGGCAGCGGCGACTGCGAGATATCGCTGGCGATCGACGACAATCTGGTGCAGGCCTACGGCATGGTCCACGGCGGCATCTACTGCACGCTGATCGATACCGTGCTGGGCACCGCCGTGCGCTCGGCGTTCCAGACCGATATCGGCCCGCTGACGATCGATCTCAACGTCAGCTTTCTGCGCCCATCCGGCAAGGGCCGAATCTACGCCACGGCGGTCATCGTCAAGAAAGGTCGTCAGGTCGTTGTGGGCACATCTGACGTGTTCGATGCAGATCGCCGTCTCTTGGCGACCGGTCGCGGCTCGTTCGCGCTGCGAGATACGCCCAGGCATCGCGAAGCCGAGACGGCCTGAGCCCGAACGCTCTCCAATTCAGACTATTTCGAGGACTATCATGAGTCGACAGAACAAACCGATACGTTCGGATATCGCCTGGAGTACTAAGGACCGCATCGAGGTGCGCGGCAAGAGCCTGCCCGACGAGATCCTCGGGCATTTCAATCTGGGTGATCTGGCGTATCTGCAGTTGACCGGCAAGGCGCCGACGCAGGCCGAGTCGAACGTATTCAACGCCATCATCATCACCCTGGTCGAGCACGGCATCACGCCATCGGCGCTGGCCGCACGCCTGACCTATGCGGGCGCGCCGGAATCTTTGCAGGCTGCGGTCGCCGCCGGCTTGTGCGGGCTGGGCACGGTGTTCGTGGGCAGCATGGAAGGGGCATCGAAGATGCTCTACGAGGTGCTACCCGCCGATGCAGCGCCTGATGTCGATCTGGATGCGATCGCCAAACAGACGGTCGCCGACCACCGCGCCAAGAAGCAGATCATCCCCGGACTGGGGCATCCGCTGCACAAGCCGGTCGATCCGCGCACCCCGCGACTGTTCCAGATCGCCGCCGAAAACGGCGTGTCCGGTCGTTATGTCGAGCTCATGGGCAAGATCCAGGCCGAGGCTGAAGACGCTTCCGGCAAGCAACTGCCGATCAACGCCACGGGCGCGATCGGTGCGATCTGCTGCGAGTTCGGCTTTCCCGGTCATATCGTGCGCGGTTTCGGGGTGATGGCACGGGCGATCGGCCTGGTCGGCCATATTCTCGAGGAGTCGGAAAACCCGATGGGCGTCGAGCTCTGGAAGCGCGTCGAGGACGAAGCCACCGCTCATATCCGTCCGGAATAGGAAACATCATGGAAACCATCGAATTCACGATCGACGCGGGTGTGGCCACCGTCACGCTCAACCGGCCCGACCACAAGAATGCCATCGACAGCACGATGACGGCCGAACTGGCCAAGGTCGTGACGCAGGCACGTGACGATGACGCGATTCGCGCGCTGGTGATTGCAGGTGCCGGCGGCTCGTTCTCGGCCGGCGGCGATATCAAGGCGATGCTGGCCGGTCGCGATGATCCGGGGGCGCGTCGTGCTCGCATGCGTTTCCATCACGGCTGGCTGAAGACGCTGATTGATCTCGACAAGCCGGTGATTGCGGCCGTCGACGGGCCGGCCTTCGGCGCCGGCTTCGGTCTGGCGCTGGCCGCCGATATGGTCATCGCCAGCGATCGCGCCAAGTTCTGTATGGCGTTCATGAAAGTAGGGCTGGTGCCGGACTTCGGCGCGCTGTATACGCTGCCCCGTGTGGTCGGGCTGGCCCGGGCCAAGGAGATCATCTACTCCGCGCGCACCATCGCCGCCGACGAAGCGGTGCAACTCGGCATTGCCCTAGAGAAAGTGCCTGCGGATACGTTGAGCGATCGTGCCGCGGCGATCGCGCACAGCCTCGCGGGCGCATCCAGCGAGGCGTTTGCGCTGACCAAACGCGCTTTGAACGGCTCACAGCTGAACGACCTGAGCACGATGCTCGATACGGAATACGCAGCCCAGGGCGTGGCGTTCACCACGCAGGCTCATCATGACGCCATCGATGCCTTTCTCGACAAGCGCCCGCCGGCCTTCAAATGGCCTGAGGGCTGATTCGCCGCCGCCGGGGCATCGTGTGCTCGCGATGCCCCGTGGATAGGGGCAGCTGAGAATGAGCGTGAAGACGTTTAATCTGCAGATGACGCCGATGAACGTAGATTAAGAAGACGTTGCTGTGTCGCCGGAGCGTTGATGCCGGTTCACAGGTTTAAACAAAGGCTTCAGGCGATCCAGGTCGGGTCATTTCGCGACGTCCCTTGCCCTTGCATGTGTTCGCCTCCCTGAAGCCCCAAGCCCTAGACAAAAAAAGCCCGGACCAAAATGGCCCGGGCAAATCTCAGGCGGAATGAATCCAGCCTGGGAGGGGTTCTCGGGTTATCAGGCGGGGCGGAACACCGGCAGGGCGATAGCGTCGGCGAGGGCTTCGAAGTCGACCGTCACGGCCATGTCGATGGCCATCGAATCCAGATCGTCGGTGCGCACGTTGGATAGCATGCGCGGGCCTTCTTCCAGATCTATAAGGGCCACGACATACGGCACGAACGGTTTGAAGCCGGCGCCAGCGGGCCGGTGGGAAACCGTCCACGAATAGACCGTGCCGCGGCCACTGAGGCGCTCCCACGACAGATCCTCGCTGCCGCAGGGCGGGCAGATCGCGCGTGGATAGTAGTGGAACCGGTCGCAGGCATTGCAGCGCGGCAGCTCCAGTCGGCCTTCACTGGCAGCTTTCCAGAATCGGGCGGTGATCGTATCGACGATGGGGGTCGGGCGTGCGGGGGTAGCGGAATCCTGGCTCATGAGTTTCGTCCTTCTTATCGGTTGCTCAGCACAACGGTCGCGGTACTCGACAGACCGCCGCCGGTGCCGTTGACCAGGGCTGTGGTGGCTTTGTCGAGCTGGCGCTCGCCGGCGTCACCTCTGAGCTGACGCACGGCTTCGAACAGCAGGAACATGCCGTACATGCCCGGATGCGAGCAGGACAGGCCGCCGCCGCTGGTATTCATGGGGAAAGCGCCGCCGGGGGCGATACGCCCGTTCTCCACGAACGCACCGCCTTCGCCGGGCTTGCAGAAACCCAGCGCTTCGAGCGTGAGCAGTACGGTGATGGTAAACGAATCGTAGATCTGAACCACGTCGCAATCGTCGTGGGTGACGCCGGCCATCTGCATGGCGGCCGGGCCACTCTTGGCGGCGGGCGTGGTGGTCAGGTCCGGCATGCTGTTGATGGTCCAGTGCGACACGGACTCGCCGTAGCCGCGGACATAAACCGCTTTCTTCTTCGCGGCGTCTCCGAGCTTGTCCGGTGTGGTGACGACGACTGCGCCGCCACCGTCGGTGACCAGGCAGGCGTCGAGCTTGTGCAGCGGGTCGCTGATCATCGAGCTTTCGAGCACGCCGTCGATGGTCAGGTCGTCACGCTTGGTGGCGGCAGGGTTGAGCTGGGCCCAGCGGCGAGCGGCCACTGCGATCTCGGCCAGCTGCTCGGACGTGGTGCCGTACTCGTGCATATGACGACGCGCGGCCAGCGCATAGCTGCCGATCGGCGTGAGCAGGCCGAAGGGCGAGTCGAACTGCATGTTCAGATGCGGCGGCTTGCCTTCCAGGTTGCGCCCCGAGGCACTGCGCTGGTCGCTGGCATAGGTGATGACTGCCACGTCGCAATAGCCTTTTTCAACCGCCATCGCCGCGTGTGCGACATGCGCATCGAATGCGGAACCGCCGATATTGGTGCCGTCGACAAAGCGTGGCTTGATGCCCAGATGCTCAACCACCGACAACGGCATCAGCGTGCCGGCGCCAGGGATGCCCCACAGGCCCGCGGTAAGCAGCCCGTCGACGTCGGCCAGCTCCAGCCCGGCATCGGCCACGGCGCGTACCGCGCACTGGGCCTGAATATCGAGTACCGATACCGGTTCGGCGAATACGCCCTTGTCGAGTCCGGCTTCTGCGATGCCGGCAATCACTACGTCTCGTGTCATGCGGAATTCTCTTTCATTGCAGTGTTCTTGGTAAGAATGACCGCATCGGCGGCGGCCACGCCCTGGCCTGCGGTCATGACCATCAGCGGATTGATATCGATGGAATCGAGCACGTCGGCATTGGCGGCGGCGAACTCCGACAGCCGGACCAGCGTGGCCACGAGCGCGTCGACATCGGCGACGCTGCGCCCGCGCGCGCCGGTGAGCAGCGAGTAGCCGCGCAGGCGTTCGAGCATGGCCTTGGCCTGAGCGTCGTCGAAGGGCGCCAGTTCGAAGGTCACGTCCTCGAGGATCTCGATGAACACGCCGCCCAGGCCGGCCATGACCATGGGGCCGAAGGTCGGGTCGTTCTGCACGCCGATTGCCATCTCGACGCCGCCGCCGAGCATCTTCGCGACCAGTACACCGTCGAGCGCGGCCTCGGGATGGTGATGGCGGGCATTGGCGATGATGCGGTCGAAGGCCGCGCGAACGCTGGCCTCGTTGGCGAGATTGAGTTCCACGCAGCCGGCATCGGATTTGTGCAGGATGTCCGCCGAGGCGATCTTGAGCACCACCGGGAACCCCAGTTCGGTGGCCGCTTCGGCGGCGGTCGCGGCGTTCTCTGCCCG
>Ga0207897_100629_pt1 | contig 10022 bp, 8 predicted proteins | sample LinPmetageLP42_FD_184054 | JGI IMG/M metagenome (GOLD analysis project Ga0207897, IMG submission 184054) | Marine viral communities from the Pacific Ocean - LP-42 (SPAdes) | ecosystem: Environmental > Aquatic > Marine > Oceanic | place: Pacific Ocean | collected 2010-08-27
AGGAGGATTTTATCATTTGAAGATAGTTTTGCCAACACCTTATTACCTGTTATTAAAACCGAAAGAAAGTCATGAAATCCAACTAGTGGTATGTTTCCCGCCATAACGACGGCAATTGTTTTTGGTGCGGTTGCATTAAAATCGTATTTAGAAACCCATGTAGTAAGATTTTCTCTGGTTAAGGCTTCGCTCCAGTTTTTAAACGCAAAACGTAAGTTTTCTTCCGTAAACCAGCCGTTATGAAAAGAGGCTTGTCGCACGACGTCGTGCATCTTTGAAAAGAAAAGGTCATTTTTTTCTACTGAAGTGTCTTCCGAAGGATTTTCAGAAGAAAATTGGGCTAAAAATCGGCCTAATTGTACAAATGCGTTAATTCTTTGTTGTAAATCCATAGGATGTTTGGAGTTGCCCTCGCTAGGCATTAAATTTGCAGCAAAGTTAAAAAAAAGAAAAGCTATGGCGATCATTATAACAGACGAATGTATAAACTGTGGAGCTTGTGAACCTGAATGTCCTAACACGGCTATTTATGAAGGCGCTGATGACTGGCGTTATGCAGATGGAACAGACTTAGAAGGTAATGTAGTTTTGCCTAATGGGAAAGAGATAGACGCTAATGAAACACAAGAGCCCGTAAGTGATGAGATATATTATATCGTTGCCGACAAGTGTACCGAATGTAAAGGTTTTCATGAAGAGCCTCAATGTGCTGCGGTTTGTCCTGTAGATTGCTGCGTTCCAGATGAAGATCATGTGGAGACGGAGGAAGTTTTATTAGGGAAGCAAGCCTTTATGCATAAAGACTAAGTTTAAACATATTACTTAAAGAAAAAGCATCTGCCATGGCAGATGCTTTTTTGATTTTTAAAGTATTTCACTTTTTCTAAATAAAGAAGCACTACTCTAAGCTAACAAGTAGCCTCTCTGAATAGTGCTTGATCTTTGCGGGGGCAGAATATTACTTCATTTTATTTTTCTTCATCATTTTTTTCTGCTCCATCTTCTTACCTTTGATCTTTGTATCATTCATCTTTATTTTATAAACATAATTTGATACGCCATCACCATCGGGATCATAGCTTTCTACTACAAAATCACCATCTTCATTAAAATATCCAAATGAACTTTGATTATCTTGTGTGTATATATAATATCCTTGTTGGGAGGTAGGGTATAATCGTGCAACTCTTTCATTTTTATTATTGGAATCTACTATATAATATCCTGTCTCTTGCGGTACAAATCTGTACGTTATTCCATTATAGGCATAATCAACATCCCTATCTACCTCTACTGGCATCATAACGGTGTTAAAGTTATTTTTACCATCAAAGTCTGTTAGCGCTAACTCTTGTTTTTCTGTTTTAGTGATTTCTTTAATAGCGGTTTCTTCGCCTTCACTATCGGTAACAGTTGTTTTTACTTTCTCTGTTGTTTTCTTTTTGTTCTCCTGTGCGACACCTGTTGTAAATGCAGCTAACGCTATTAATAACATTATCTTTTTCATAATTTCTTGTTTTACGTATTAGTTTAATAATACTAATATACAATCACAGTGTGTTAACTATTAATAACATAGCGCTAATCCTTTGCTAAAACTTGCTGTATATTGAGTATATATCTTAAAATATCTTAAATTGATGTATCAAATCTACTTTTTTAAGAATTTAACTTGTCTTTTAAACAATGCCATATTGGTTGCACATAACACTTTGGGTAGTTGCTATTTACTTGCTAATTAGTATTCTATTGTATTACCTACAGGATTATTTTCTATTTAAGCCTGAGAAATTACCAAAGGATTTTCAGTTTTTATATGAGAATCAAGAAGTGGAAGAATATAATTTGAAGACGCGGGACGGAGCAACGATCAACGGACTTCATTTTAAGACCAAGAATCCTAAGGGTGTGGTACTCTATTTAAAGGGGAATTCTAAAAGCATCAAAGGATGGGGTAAATTTGCAGTAGATTTTACAAGACATGGTTACGATGTGATTATGGTAGATTACCGTGGATTTGGAAAGAGTATCGGTAAACGTTCACAAAAAGCAATCAAGCACGATTTGCAGTATGTGTACAATAAAATACGAGAAAAAATTTCTGAAAATTATATTATTCTCTATGGGCGGTCATTGGGCTCTGGTTTTGCGACCAAACTTGCTTCGATGAACCATCCTAAAATGCTCATACTGGATGCTCCTTATTATAGTCTAACAAAAGTTACGGCGCGGTATATGCCCTTTATGCCGCTTTCAGTAATTTTAAAATACCCAATGCCAACCTATAAATGGCTTAAATACGTAAATTGTCCTATCCATATTATTCATGGTACTAATGACAAATTGATTCCTTTTAAAAGCAGCGTTAAGTTGTCTGAAATTAAACCAAAAGCCACGCGACTCTATCCTATCATAGGAGGAGGGCATAAAAACCTTAACACCTTTGGCTCTTATCACGAAGTTATGGAAGAAATTATTACAGGAAAAAAGAAGCAAATTGATTTGTCTACAACAAGCATTGGAGTGAAACATGCCGAAAAAAACTAGATCCAACTATTTTTTAAAGGGTGCCATTTTCATTATTTCAGTAGTGATAGCACTAACAACCCTAATATATTTTATGCAAGAAAAATTGATTTTTTTACCAACGAAACTTTCGGAAACCTATGAGTATAGTTTTGATCAATCTTTTGAGGAAATCAATATTTCTACTGAAGATGGCGCTGTTTTAAACGCCATACACTTTAAAACTGAAAATCCGAAAGGAGTGATACTCTATTTCCACGGAAACGCGGGTGATCTCTCACGTTGGGGAACCATTACCGAATATTTTACACAATACAACTATGATGTTTTAGTAATGGATTATAGAACTTTCGGAAAGAGTACAGGTGAAATTTCTGAAACAGCGCTCTACGCCGATGCCGAATTATTTTATGAATATGTAGCAAAAAAGTACAAAGAGTCTGAAATCATCGTTTATGGTAGATCGTTGGGAACTACTTTTGCAGCGTATGTTGCTTCAAAGAACAAGCCGAAACAACTTATATTAGAAACGCCGTTTTTTAGCCTTACCGAAGTTGCAAAAAAAAGATTCCCTTTTTTACCGATCAAAAAATTATTAAAATATAATTTCCCAACTAAAAATTTTATTAACCAAGTTTCATGTCCCACCTTCATTTTTCACGGAACAAATGACAGCGTGGTTGTTTATAAATCAGGCGAAAAACTTTCAAAAAAGATTAAAGAAGGACTACTAGATTTTGTTACAGTTGACGGGGGAGAGCACAATAATCTAATCGAATTTAAGGAGTATAAGGATAAAATAGAACAGATCCTCAAATAAAAAAAATCCGTTTTCGTATTGAAAACGGATTTTTCCAAATTGAAGTAGACAATATTACTTATTGTCCTTATCCAATTTTGCCATGCCTTTAGGTCTACTTTCGAGCGCTTTTCTTCTTGCTTCAACTTCAGCTTCCAATTGTCTCTTTTTTTCTAAAAGCATTTGTCTTTCTTTTTCAGCCTTTGCTTTTTGGGCTGCAATAGAAGCTTCTAGATCCATTTGTTTCTTTTTTTGAATTGCCTGAGCTTTCATCGCATTTTCAGCGTCAATCATTACGTCGTTTTGGATCACCTCTACGCCATCTACATTTTTCGTAATGACTTTAGAATTCTGATCCTGCTTATCTGTACCTTCAACTTCAATGGTGCCAATCTGTTTGTCGGTTTCTTTAACAACTTTTACTTCCACCTTAGTGTCTCTTGTGGTGACCTTTTTTACGGTGGTCTTTTCTTTTACTTCTTTATTCTCTTGTGCCTGCACTGTACATGTTAATAAAACAGCTGCTATACACGTATAAACTATATTTTTCATAATATTTTATATTTTGGTTTAATTGTTACTCAAATATAACTCGGAGCATGTTAAATAAACGCAAATGACACGCCAAAGTTTTCCTATTATTTGTAGAAATGCCGTATTTAAAACGTGTTTTTTATAGTTCTTAAACCCTATATTTGCACCTTTAATTTCAGACCTATCTATCCGTAGGCAAGAAAAAATTTGAACAGAATGAAAGCAGGTATTGTAGGATTGCCAAACGTAGGTAAATCAACACTTTTTAATTGTTTGTCCAATGCAAAAGCGCAGAGTGCAAACTTCCCTTTTTGTACCATAGAACCTAATATTGGTGTGGTGAGCGTGCCTGATGATCGCTTAGTGACCTTAGAAGAATTGGTAAAACCAGAGCGCGTATTACCAGCAACAGTAGAAATTGTGGATATTGCTGGTCTTGTAAAAGGAGCAAGTAAAGGAGAAGGACTAGGAAATCAGTTTTTAGGAAATATTAGAGAGACAGATGCAATTCTTCACGTATTGCGTTGTTTTAATGATGACAATGTTGTGCACGTAGATGGCAGTGTAGACCCTATACGCGATAAAGAAACCATCGATATCGAACTTCAGTTAAAGGATCTTGATACCACCGATAAAAAACTTGAAAAAGTAAAACGCGCGGCAAGAACTGGAAATAAAGAAGCTATAAAAGAAGAAGCTGCTTTGCAAAAAGTGAAGCAAGGGCTTGAAGCAGGTATTTCTGTTCGTGCCATCGAGCTCACTGCTGGTGAACGGGAAGACTTTATAGACCAGATGCAATTTATTACAGATAAACCTGTAATGTACGTTTGTAACGTAGATGAGGCCGCGGCAGCTTCTGGAAACGATTATGTAGAAAAAGTCAAGGCAGCCGTTGCCGGTGAGAATGCTGAAGTTGTTATTCTGGCAGTAGGTACCGAAGCCGATATCACAGAACTAGAGACTTTTGAAGAAAGGCAGATGTTCCTTGAAGATTTAGGACTTAAAGAACCGGGTTCAGCCAAATTAATTAGAGGCGCCTATACTTTACTAAACTTACAAACCTACTTCACTGCAGGTGTAAAAGAAGTACGTGCTTGGACCATCCCCATTGGAGCAACCGCACCTCAGGCAGCAGGTGTTATCCACACCGATTTTGAAAAAGGGTTTATTCGTGCAGAAGTAATTAAGTATGATGACTATGTTTCCTATGGAAGTGAAGCCAAGGTTAAAGAAGCCGGTAAAATGGGTGTAGAGGGTAAAGAATATATTGTAAAAGATGGTGATGTAATGCACTTTAGGTTTAATGTTTAAGGCGTAGCACCTTATAAATAGAACATAAAAAAACCACGAACATTCGTGGTTTTTTTATGTTTCACATAGCTTTTTTTAAAATTCAAGCTTTAAGGCCATTGCCCGATACTGTTCACCTACAACATCTCTCCCCGCAGTAGGATAAAAAGACAGATTGGTGGATCTTGTTTTATGTAGTTCTGGCACTAAGATTCCAGTTGCTGCTCCCAAAGCATATCCCAAAAGAACGTCTGTGGTAAAATGTTGCCCTGCTTGTAATCTAAAATATCCAACACCAGCCGGTAGTGCTGCAGCTCCTGCCCATATCCAAAATTTGCCATTGGCATCTGGGTTAAAATCACTAAATACTTTGGCAGCAAAAAAGGTGGCTGCCGCAGTGGCCGCAACGTGACCTGAATAGAAGGATCGCTGACCGTTATTGCTTAAACGTCTAGATAAAGGCGTATCGCCGCTCTCGTCATAAACATATGGGCGAGATCTATTTACAAGACCCGCTGTAATAGCGTACATGGAAGCTGTAGTCGCAAGGGTTTCAATATACATCCCTACAAATTGTCCAGTATGGTCGTTCATTTCATCATCGAACAGTAAAACAAAAGGCGCAGCAAAAGAAATAGCAAAAGGGATGTCACTTAATGTATTTGCATTTTCGTCATGATTGCCAATCGCCCATTCATCTAGAAAGTTAATGTCATCTTGGTTGGCTACAATTCGCGCTAAATCTGCTTCTGTGATATCCTCCTTATTTTGGATTAATATGAGGCCTCCTGCACTACCACCCAAGGCAACACCTGTCCAAATACCATCTTTAACCCAGTCCCATTCATAGGGGGACTGACTTTTTTGAGCGTTTGCATTAATAAAACCAATACTGATAACAACGAGTAGAATATATTTTTTCATAAGCACGAAAATAGTTGTTGTTATTTTTCCTGAATGATATTTTAACGTTTTATTTTAGAAACTTTTTGATTTTCAGTTAAAAGAGAAAAAGTTTTTTGATCGCTATAATTACTAACAATTCAATAGATTAATTGTTAATTACTTTCCGTTATTTCCGTTTCGATTTTTACTGTGAACCCCTATATTTAACGCTCATTCACGAGATTTTATGTCAGAAACAAAATATACCGAAGATAATATCCGCTCGCTCGATTGGAAAGAGCATATCCGTATGCGTCCAGGAATGTATATTGGGAAATTAGGGGATGGCTCTTCGCCAGATGATGGTATCTATATCCTCCTGAAAGAGGTAATCGATAACTGTATCGATGAATTCGTCATGGGTTCCGGTAAAACAATCGAGATCCGGATTAAAGAAAAAGAAGTAAAAGTTCGTGATTATGGGCGTGGGATCCCGCTGGGGAAGGTGGTTGACGTTGTGAGCAAAATGAACACGGGTGGAAAATACGATAGCCGTGCCTTTAAAAAATCGGTAGGACTTAATGGGGTAGGTACGAAGGCTGTGAATGCGCTTTCAGCATTTTTTAAAGTAGAATCGGTACGGGAAGGAAAACATAAAGTGGCGGAGTTTTCACTGGGCGAACTAAAAAGCGATCCGGATATTGAAGAAAGTGGAAAGCGCAAGGGAACCAAAGTGACCTTTATTCCAGATGAAAGTATCTTCAAAAACTTCAAATACCGAAATGAGTACGTAGCCAAAATGCTTAAAAACTACGTCTATCTCAATCCGGGATTGACCATAGATTTTAATGGTGAAAAATTCTTTTCAGAAAATGGACTAAAGGACCTTCTAGAAGATAATATGTCTAAGGAGGATATGTTGTATCCAGTGATCCATTTAAAAGGGGAGGATATTGAGGTCGCTATTACACACAGTAAAACCCAGTACAGTGAGGAGTATCATAGTTTTGTAAATGGACAGAACACAACGCAAGGAGGAACCCATCAATCGGCTTTTCGTGAAGCTTTGGTAAAAACCATTCGTGAACACTATGGGAAAAATTACGAGGCTAGCGATATTCGGAAATCTATTGTGTCGGCCATCAGTATAAAAGTGATGGAGCCCGTTTTTGAAAGTCAGACAAAAACCAAATTGGGATCTACAGATATGGGTGGCGATTTGCCAACCGTACGAACGCACATCAATGATTTTCTTAAAACCAATCTTGACAACTATCTGCACAAGAATACCGATGTAGCCGAGAAGCTCCAGAAAAAAATAATGCAGGCGGAGCGAGAACGCAAGGAGTTAAGCGGGATTAGAAAATTAGCGCGTGACCGTGCCAAAAAAGCCAACCTTCACAATAAAAAATTGCGGGATTGTAGAGTTCATTTGGGAGACACCAAAAAGGAACGAAACCTAGAGAGCACTTTATTTATTACCGAGGGAGATTCGGCAAGTGGTAGTATAACAAAAAGTCGTGATGTGAATACGCAGGCGGTTTTCAGTTTAAAAGGAAAACCCTTGAACAGTTATGGGCTAAGCAAGAAAATTGTGTACGAGAACGAAGAATTTAATTTGTTGCAAGCGGCCTTAAATATCGAAGATTCGATGGAAGACTTGCGTTACAATAACATCGTGATCGCAACAGATGCCGATGTTGACGGAATGCACATCAGGTTGTTGCTCATTACGTTTTTTCTTCAGTTTTTTCCTGAATTGATCAAGGAAGGCCATTTATATATTTTACAAACTCCATTGTTCAGGGTCCGAAATAAAAAGAAAACAATCTATTGTTATTCCGAAGAAGAACGACGCGATGCGTTAGAGGAATTAAAACCAAAACCAGAAATCACCCGATTTAAAGGATTAGGGGAAATTTCTCCAGACGAATTTGTACATTTTATAGGAGAAGATATCCGTTTAGATCCTGTGATGCTGGATAAACAGATGAGTATCGAAGAATTACTTAAATTCTATATGGGGAAGAACACGCCCGATCGGCAAAAGTTTATCATAGAGAATTTAAAGGTAGAATTGGATACGGTGGAGGAGTAGTTTTCAGTAGCAGTAACAGTAACAGTAGCCAATACGCAGTATGATTAACCTGCAAGGTGTTGCTTACGTAGGAAGCCTCCTTGTAGGTTTAAGCGCGGCTCGGAAGCAGCAATATACGAAGACGATAAAAAGGAAACTGATTATAATGAAATTTTAAAAATAATTCAATCATTGTAAAAAAGGATAGGACGTTTTATAGATAGACTTAGTTAGTCCATAATCTATTTTCCATATCCTTAATAAGGAACTAATTTAATGACAGAAGACGAAAATATAAGCCCTGACGAATCTTTGAACCCAGAAGACATACATCAAGAAAATGTCGAAGGCGATTCTGCCGAAGAACTAGATTCTGGTGAAACGATAACGAAAGTTACGGGCATGTATCGTGACTGGTTTTTAGATTATGCCAGTTATGTAATCCTAGAACGTGCGGTACCTGCTATCGAAGATGGTTTTAAACCAGTTCAGCGCCGTATCATGCACTCTATGAAAGATTTGGATGATGGCCGATACAATAAAGTAGCGAATATCGTAGGGCATACCATGCAGTATCACCCGCATGGGGACGCAAGTATTGCAGATGCGATGGTGCAAATAGGGCAGAAAGACCTACTCATCGATACCCAAGGAAACTGGGGAAATATTTTAACGGGTGACCGTGCAGCAGCTTCACGATATATTGAAGCCCGGCTTTCTAAATTTGCCTTAGATGTCGTGTACAACCCTAAGATCACGGGTTGGCAAGCTTCGTACGATGGCCGTAGAAAAGAACCTATTAATTTACCCGTCATGTTTCCGTTGCTTTTGGCACAAGGCGCCGAAGGGATTGCCGTGGGACTTTCGACAAAGGTAATGCCGCACAATTTTCTGGAACTCATTGATGCGTCCATAAAAATATTACAAGGAAAACGCTTTACACTATTTCCAGACTTCCCAACGGGCGGTTTGGTTGATATTACAGATTATAATGACGGTCTGCGCGGTGGAAAAATACGAAGCCGAGCGCGCATTATTCAAGAAGATAAGAATACCTTGGTGATCAATGAGATTCCCTTTGGTACCACCACAAGTTCTTTAATAGATTCTATTCTAAAGGCGAACGATAAAGGGAAGATCAAGATTAAAAAAATTGAAGACAATACAGCTGCAGCCGTTGAAATCCTGGTACATATCCCAAGCGGAATATCACCGGATAAAACCATTGATGCATTGTATGCATTTACTGCCTGCGAGACTTCAATCTCTCCTTTAGGATGTGTGATCGAAGATAATAAACCACTGTTTGTTGGGGTTTCTGAAATGCTTCGGCGCTCTACCGATAGAACGGTCGAACTTTTAAAAAGTGAATTGGAATTTCAACTGAATGAACTGGAAGAGCAATGGCATTTTGCTTCTTTGGAACGCATCTTTATTGAAAATCGAATTTATCGTGATATTGAAGAGGAAGAAACTTGGGAAGGCGTGATTGCAGCAATCGATAAAGGACTGAAACCTTTTATAAAACATTTAAAACGAGCCGTAACCGAAGATGATATCACTCGGTTAACAGAAATACGGATCAAACGGATTTCAAAATTTGATATCGATAAGGCGCAGCGTAAAATTGAAGCACTAGACGACCAGATAGCGCTAGTGAAACATCATTTGGCTAACTTGATCGAGTATGCCATCGATTATTTCAAAAGACTTAAGAAAGACTACGGCGAAGGGAAAGAACGCAAAGCAGAGATCAGGGTTTTTGATGATATTGAGGCGACTAAGGTTATAATAAGAAATACAAAGTTATATGTAAACCGTGAAGAAGGGTTTATCGGTACCAGTTTAAAACGTGACGAATATGTGACAGACTGTAGCGATATAGATGACATTATCGTTTTTACGGATGAA
>Ga0207897_100630_pt1 | contig 9987 bp, 7 predicted proteins | sample LinPmetageLP42_FD_184054 | JGI IMG/M metagenome (GOLD analysis project Ga0207897, IMG submission 184054) | Marine viral communities from the Pacific Ocean - LP-42 (SPAdes) | ecosystem: Environmental > Aquatic > Marine > Oceanic | place: Pacific Ocean | collected 2010-08-27
TCCTGCATGAACATATAATAATTTATAGTTAAGAATCCAATTGCTTCAGTTAAATTTCCCATTCGAGATAGAACACATATTTTCCTATGAAAAAGCATGGGACTGATACCATTTGATAAAGCACTATCCAGTAGATCATTCTCTAATTCATTCTTACCAAAAACCCCCATATTACGAAGCTTTATGTTTAGATGCTTCCCTTTCCCCATGATATTTTTATTGTCGTCTATCCACTTATCAGTAAAACTGAAACCTTTAACTGCGCCGAGGATTCTTATACAATGATCTAAATCATATTTAATGTAACTATTTGGTCTATGCAGAATATCATTTATTACGGATTCTGAAATATCACTACTGTTTATTTGAGATGCATTCTTGCCTTTAAGAGAATCAAAAACCTTGAAGCTTAACTCATCGCTCATTTAAACTTACTCCACTGAACATGCTTAATATTCTTAGTGTTCATTTTAACAATAAAGGGACGAAGTGCTTCTATAGCTAAAGATTCCCATTCAGCAGGCATCTCATAGTCTTTCGTAGAATTCACCTTCTTACTACTGGAAGAAGCTTCAATTTCTATAGGCGAGATATTTAGAAAATCAGCTATTTTTTTAGCTTCAACAGCGGGGTTGATACGAAAATCTTCAAAGTACAAAACTAATACATTTTCTTCACCAATTCCATGAATTACTTTTTCTAGATTTCCAGCGTAATCCATATTCTTATAGAACCATGGCTTAGATAAAGTTTCTTTAAAAAGCTCGATGCCATCATCAAGTACATTATCTTCTTTACCTACCCACTTATGATGGAATTTATAATGTGACCAAAGGCGCTTCATTGGATCACGAAGAGTATAGATAACCTTCGTATTATGAGAGATTTTTTTTACATTTTCCCAACCATTATCACTCATTTGGCAATATAAATTTGAGAAATCTGCGCAATACTTATTCACGTCGACATCGTCAAATAAACTAACATACCATTCATTATCTATAATTTCTTTATTTGCATAATTCGCATACCAAGCTATATCATAAATATTATTAGCTATGAACTTTGCATTACCATTATGACAGCGATGCATTATCTCCTTAAGTTTTAGGAGGCGATTTCTATAACTTAACTGATTCTCAATGCCTACTTTATTCGCAAAATAGTGTATTTCTTTCTCAGGAGTAAAATGTATATCTGGATGATTTCTCAAATGTTCATAAAGCCATGTAGTTCCAGCTTTCATAGCTCCGACACTTAAAAACAGATTATTAATCATTTAGCGACCTTGTAATATTTCATGAGGGCTTTAACCTGCAACGATGAAAGATGTATTTTGTGTGACATTAACGGATTTTTCGATATATGATTGACTTTGGATATTGTTTTTTTCAAATTTTCAACTGTAGGCTCTATTACATATCCAGAGTTACTATCCACGTCTTCACCTATACCACCCAAATTACCTGCCACAATCATACAGCCACAGGCAGCCGCTTCGCGGGTCACTAGACCAAAACTTTCGGGCCAAGTCGATGGCGCAAACAATACATCAATCTGGCGATAGATATCGACCATCTTGCCTTGGCTTGCACGTCCAATAAATTTCACGGGGACATTCCCCCAGTATTGACGTGATTCATAGCCTTCTTCCTTGGAGTGGTCTACCACCAAGAATTCCATATTGTTTGGCTGTGCTTCCATGACGGCTTGCTTCAGCAGGAAATATCCTTTGTGCGCTGCCATGCCACCCACGTGTCCACCCACGACACGCTTGGTATAGGACGTATCCTTGGGTGCCCAGGGCAAGTCATCGGAAATGCCGTTGGGTGTTACTTCGATATCAGCGATATCATTCTTGCGGTAGATATCGGCAAACGCATTGGACACCGTGAGGACTTTATATGCACTACCCAACAATCCCTTCAGGTACAGCTTACGCTCTACAGAGGCTTCCTGCGTGATACTCGGCGGTAGATCGATGGTCGCGAAGGGGTCCGGGTGCCCTTCTGGATAGACCGTGCCCTCATGATCCACGAGGAATTGGAAATCAGAAATCCACCACGCATCATGTGCCGTCACGATATAAGGCACCTTGGCATCACGCGCGGCTTCCACGACGGAACCTGTCAGGCGCTGCACGCAGTGGAAGTGAACCGTGTCAGGCTGTTCACACTCCAGGAATTCAGTGAACATCTGATGCATGCGCTCATCCTTGGCATGCCAGTCCATGTTCTCGCGCCAAAGCGTCGTCGTACGGTAGACACGAACCCCCTCATGTTGATACATGCTCAATTGATGAGGGGTACGACACTCACTATCCGCGGTAAACACGACCAATTCGAAGTCGTCACCATAGTGCTTGCACAGCGCCTTGAAGTTGTCGTCTACCACACGGGTCGCACCACCGATGGACTGCGGTGGGAAGAAGACATTGACGAGGGCAATCTTGCGTTTCTTGCGAACCAGAACAGTTTGCCCATCCCCACCATCGATATGACTGGCACTCTCCATCAAACGGTTAGCCTGATCTTCCAGGCTAGAGACGAATTGGCTACCCAGCACCTCGAGAGAGTATTCATCGCGAGTGCGTTGTTGGGCAGCCTTGCCCATTGCATGACGCAGCGATTTGTCCTCGACCAGGCGAGTGATGGCGCTCTCCCATTCATCGGCTGTCGCCGCAAGGAAGGCATCTTCCCCATCGCGAATTACGTCGCGATAGTTCTGCGTACTGCTGACCACTGAAGGGACGCCATGACATGCTGCCTCAAACCATTTCAGTTCAGACTTGCATTCGTTCATGACATCGTCGTGCAAGACCGCCAGATTGATATCGGCGCGACGCAACAGCGACCAATAGCCCTGAACACTTTTCAAGGGAGGAATCATCGACAGTTGATCAGCGAAGCGATCGGTAAAGGATTTCGGAAGTCTGAGATAGCCCACGATGACAAGACGCAGGTGTGGATATTGATCGAGAAGCTTCACTATTGCCGGTAGCGCGAGATCTATGAAGTCCTGATTATGCGCTTGCGTCCCACTGCCATAGAAGATGTCGAGTGTCTTCTTGGGGGAATCCAGTGGCTGACTGAACTCATTGAGACTATCCAATCCATTGCGATGCAGCAGACATTCCTTGCCAAATACCAGCTCGGCGAGTCGCTCTCTCAGGGGTTCCGTGGATACCAATCCCAAACGGCAATGACGTGCCGCCGCGTGGAACAGGGCCATGCCACGCGTGAGCTCCTGGTAGGTTTCCAATGAGACATATCCCCCGTAGCTGGCGAGCGACGGCGGATAGACGGGGTCAAAGATCAGGTCGTCTATTTCATAGATACTGAGCTTGCCTACGGCATTGGTCTGGGCCATGGCCTTCAGAACCTTTGGCATCGCAGGAACACGATAGAAGATGACCACGTCATGCGTGGCCAATGCTTCAGCGTGCTGATCCACCTCGAGCCAGTCGATCGCGGTGACTTCCTTGCCCACCGCTTCCAGCTGTTCGACTTTCTGGTTGATGCGATAGCGCTCGCACTGCGCGACATGGTAGTCGCCCACGATGAGAATTCTATCGAGATTGAGACTTGGCAAGATGGCAGGATTCTCAGCTGTCCCACAGGCACGAAGATAGGCGTCGTAGACAACGTCACTGAAGGCATCAAATGCCCTGACGAGTTCCTCTCGATTACCTTGTCCCACGTAGCTCAATAGTGCGGGAAACACGTTGTTCCAGGCTTCTTCTGCAAACTCATCGAGCTTTTCTTGCTGAAAAGTGAATTCCCCATAAGCTTCAAGACCTTCCGCCAGACTAGCCAGTGCTTTCTCATATTGTTGAAGCCTGACAAGGCAGGTCGCTCTATTGAAGTAGAGCCACTTGGGCGGATTGCTCAATGCTTTGGCGGAGTTGTAATAGCCTAACGCAATTCTATTATGACCTTGATCGAGATAGAGATTACCCAACAGCTCCAGGCTGGCAGAGAGACTGAAGAACAAATTGGAACTCTCCAGTAGCTTTTTCGCTTTTATCTTGTCGCCAATCTCTAGATAATATCTTGCTATGCGCAGATAAAACTCTGCATTTTTCTGATTGTCTTCATAAAACGAGACAGGCGCATGAATCTCTGCGGAGAATGTTCCCAATACATCCTTGAGCGTTACATCAATACCCAGCGTGGAGTTCAGCTGACAGATTGCTGCATAGTCAAAATCATGTAAAGCAATGACTTCTGGATAATTATGTTCCTTCAGCCATTGCGAAAGAGTGGCAATTCTACCCTCTGGCTCTCCGAACCTCTCGTAATGCTTGTAGAGTTTTTTTTCTTTATAGAACCTGGTCTTCTCCAGATCCGGGTAAAGAGCAGCATAAAAGGCATCATCGAAAGGCTTCATCAACGGCGTATCCTGCGCCTGTTTGGCTGTCTTGAAGCCAGTCGTGCTTTTTTTTGTCGCACTATCCATTGATGCGTTGACAGAATTTTTCTTGGCATTGATATCATTAGTCTCGAGCATCAAGCTCTTGGCATGATCACCAGAGCAGACCCTTCCCTCAGGCTTACCGTAGTTATTCCAATGATTGATAATCTGTGCATCAGACATCAGTTTTAGATCATGATAGCGAGACTTGTAATACTCCAAATCCAATGCATGCTCTGTCTTTATCATTTCTTTTTTCTCAACCATTTCCTTGCCGGACATTTACCCTTCCCTCATTTAATCACGATGATCTTTAATAATAAGTACTAACATGCTGAAGATGAATCCGAGGAATATCATCACTAGACCAAAGACCGTGGAATTATAGAGTCGCTCAGGCTGCTCAGGATATTCTGGTAGTATCGGGCTTTGCAGAATACTGACTTGCTTGAGCTTACGTGAGGCTTCTATCCGCGTGTTTTCCAGTGCCGCCAAGGCATTGGAGTATGACTGTTTGGTAAAGTCAGCACGCAACTGCAAGGTCTCGTATTGGCTGGAGACACTGTTGAGCGCATTGCCGGATTGGCGTGCGAGCCGCTCTTTCTCCAGATCAATCTGCTTCTTGATGGCGTTGATTTCACTTTCGATACGCACCATCTCGCTGGAACGCTGGCTTTGATAACTTGCCAGAGCACTCTTGCGTGCCTTGTAGGTCGCCAATTGGGCTTCTAGGGTCGATACCACGGTATTGAGACTTTCGACGGTCTGCGTGGGAGAGACCAGACCATTCTTGTTTTGATAGTCCAGCAGGGCTTGACGCGATTGCTCGAAGTTTACCTCCAGCAGGCCGACCTGCTTGTCGAGAAATCTAACTTGGTCCTCCGCCAGACGCTGCCCCATCTGGTTCATGTGACGCTCCCCCTCCTTCAGCAAAAGCTTAGCGAATTGCTGGGCAAATTCGGGTGTCCAGGCCTGAACTTCCACATTCAGTACACCAGCATAATCATCCATCTCGACATTGACGCGCTTGAGATAATAATCATGCAGCTCTTCGATGGGGACGTCAGCGTCGCTTAGACGCGCGAAGAAGTCACCGTGTTGACTGTAATGGCTTCTGAAATCGAGTTGCTTCTGCACCTTTTTGAGCATATCAACGCTCATCAGGTATTCACGCAATAGCAGAAGGTCGCTGTCGGTCTGATTCCCCGATAACAGTGATCCAAAGCTGACTTCACTCGAGCCACTCACCTGAGGACTTTCGAGCACTACCGTCGCCTTGGAAACATAGCGGTCATCTGCCCAGGCCAGCCAGTAGAAGCCAACCAGCACGATGGACAACAGGACGACAACCCATTGTGGATAGCGTTTGATAAATGACGTCATACGTATTCCCGCTGATAAGACACACCGAGCAAACTCGGCAGCATTGAAAGGAAAGGTGCTTTATTGAGCAGCCGCAATTAACTCAAGAAGCCTTGGATTGGCGCGATTCTATCTCTTCACGCACCTCACTCAGAGATTCCCTAGCGGCGCGCAGTGTGTCACCGTAGGTTTTTCTTTCTCGCGGGGAAAGCGATTCGATGGCTTCACGTGCCAGCTTTACTTCATCCAGTAACTGACGACGCTCCACGCGTAGCTTCTGTAATTCCGCCAGAGACAATTTGTCCAACTGAGGACCATCACTATCTTCATGATAGGCAGCAATGGCATCATTTATATTGTCATACCAATACGCTTGTCCTTCTTTCAGGTAGATACCGGCTTGACATAGATCTTTCAGAATACCTTCGCTATGCGACACCATGATTAAACTGGCTTCCCCCACCTTGTCCTTGAAGGCTTTGGAGGCCTTGGCCTTGAAAGATCGGTCACCCACCGCCGTGGCTTCATCCGAGAGATAGACGTCAAAGTTGAATGCCAATGACAACCCGAAGTTGAGTCGTGAACGCATGCCGGAGGAGTAGGTACGAATCGGTTCATCAAAGGCTGGGCCAATTTCCGCAAAATCCTGAACTTTCTTGATGATGCCGTTGATGTCGTATTGCGTACCATGCAGCCGCGCCACGAATTTGACGTTCTGACGCCCCGTCATGCTGCTTTGCAGGCCTGCGGCTAGTCCTATCGGCCAGGAGACCCTGGAATGACGAACCACACGGCCTTTCTGTGGCGTGTCCATTCCGGCGATCAAGCGCAGGAGTGTCGATTTCCCTGCACCGTTGGCACCGAGCAGGCCGACACTGACGCCGGTGGGAATGGTCAGATTGATGTCCTTCAATACCCAGTGATCATCACTCTGACTGTAATGCGACTGATAGAAACGCTTGGAAAGATTCTGGATTTCGATCATTGGCTTTTCAGACGCTCCTTGAATCGCACGTGCATTAACAGGCCCATTGCAAGACTGGAAAGTGTCCATGTCCAGAAATACGTCAGGCTGGTGCCGTGCACTACTTGGTAGCCATCGAAGAAGCCGTGGCGAAGATACTCAAGCCCATGCACGATGGGATTGAGCATCAGATATTCCAGCAGGTAATGCGGTAATTGATTGAGTGGCATGATGACCCCCGAAAGGATCAACAAGGGTAGTGAGATCATTTTTACGATCTTGCCCAGCTCAGGCACCAAGGTCCCCAGAACGGAGGTAACCAGCCCAAGCCCCAGCCCAAACAACCAGAGTGACAGCCAGCCTCCAATGGCTTGATACGCGTTGTCTGGCCGAAAGTCCGTGTCGAGCATCAAGCCCCCGAGCATGAACAGCAGGAAGATAAGCGTTCTGATCAAGCCATCCAAGGCATTACGGACGAGAACACCATCGGCCGGATGCACCTGACGGTAGGCAAACAGCGCCTTGTTGGCATTGACTGCCCCCAGCCCCTGTTGCATCCCTTCACGTATGAGGAAGAAGCCCATCAAGCCGACCAGCATCCAAGGGATGAAGGGCGCATTGACGATCAAGCTGTCACCGCGGATGAAACTGCGGATGCCGATCATCATCAGCAGCATCAATGCGGGCTCTGCAATCATCCAAAACCAGCCCATACGGTCGGTCATGGTGCGACCGATGGCTTCACGCATGAACATGGCGAACCAGACGCTACGCGTGACTGCCCAGGCAGAGCGGGCCCTAGGCCCGCTCTGTCCACGCGTCGCACCAGATTCCCGATCAGAGTTATTATCCGATGAGTTGGCGGCGTTGTGGTTCATGATTACAGGTCTAGCGCGATTTTGGTGGCGACGGCAACCTGGTAAAGAATCTGCGTGATACTTCCCGCCAACTGAAGATTGTTGGTGGGGGGAGCCGGAAGAACGAGGATCTCGTCACCCGAGCGAAGATTGACATCTTCAGCGTGACGTACCGCACCATTCTGGCGTACCACCAGGATCTGGTCATCATCGGCGTGTTGCGTGAATCCGCCCGCGTTCTTGATATAGTCCATAACGCTCAGGCCGGGAGTATAGACAGCCGCCTGGGGCACGACGACCTCACCACTGACCAACAAGGAATCGCTGACTTCGGGGAGGGTCACGATATCGCCATCCTGCAACCTTACGTCGGCGATCTCTCCATCATTACGTGCCACCACCAGCCTGCCGGTGGGTTCGGTTTCACGCGCCTTCTCCGCGAACTGCTGAATGAGAGTGGCTTCCTGCGCACGCGATGAAGCCTCATCGTTGGTAGACGTGGGTGTCCCAAGATAGGTCATCTCCAGGCGTCGGAGACTCTCCTCGAGCGACTTGGCTTGCTGCTCCTTCACGCTTTCGCGACGAATGGAAACGCTCTGATAATCGGTCAGTCCCTTCGGCACCCCGACAGCATTAAGCAATTCGCCCAGGTGTGCATCGCGCGGTAAGGCATAACGTGAAGGGCCATAGAAGCTGCCTTCCAACTGCACGACGATGGTCTCGTCACGCTGGTCGGCGCTGTAGAGTACTTCATCTCCGGCGCGCACTTGTGCATCGCGGAATTCTGCAATCGGCAGATAACGCGAAATCGGGCCGTCCGAGCGTGAGCCACGCAGCAGGACATGGGAGACCCCTGCTTTCAGGCGGGCCAGCTTGTTGACATCCTGTCCTTCCAGGCGCGTGGAGGTGAGCTCATAACGATAATCGCGCTCAACGTCACCGACGACACTGATTGCCGGGCCGCGTTCTTCTACGACGACGGTATCGCCATCACGGAATTGCGGACGGGCGATCTCACCATCGATCAGGAAGTCATAGAGATCCACATTGCTGATGATACGACCGTTACGCTTGATCTTGATGGCGCGATAACTTCCCAATGCCTGGTCAATGCCACCGGCCTGGTCTAGAAAGTACAGCATGGAGTCATTCGGGGTACCGGCATAACGGCCCGGATTCTTCACGTAACCGGTGACAAAAACACCGACTGGCTGAACCCCCTGCAGGTTGGTGTAGACACTGACGTTCTCGGGATATACCTCCTGGATGGCAGCGCGCACCTGACCATCCAGTTGGGCATTGGAAATGCCCTGTACCTTCATCGGCCCGATCCCCGGCAGGAAGACATTGCCTTGGGCATCGACCGACAGGACCGACTCGATTTCCACCGCACCCCAGACGCGCAACGTGATCTGGTCACCTGGCTTGATGGTGTAGTCGCTATTGAGTCCATCGGCAGCCATGCCACGGAACCCCCCCGTGAAGAGGTTTTCCCCGAACGGCGGCAGAGAGTCCGGGTCCGTCTTCGATTCAGAGGTGATCGGTCCGTACGTTCCACTGCGCCAATCAGCGCGTGCCGAATCGTTTACCTGCTCGGTCTTCTCAGGGATGCTGCTCGTCTGCTCACCGCTGCCGAGAAATGAACTGTTGTCTAGCCCAACAGCCATCGCGGGGGTGGCGTTCAGGCACGCTACCGCCACCAGGCACCCGGCCCGGAGCAAGAATCTTGAAATTGTCATTGGGCAAGGCCCCTCGTAATGCGGTATTGATCAGGCGTCTCGAACGTGACGTATCAGAGCCTGACATCTGTATCGATCAACGAATTCTGCTGTGGGCATGACCGCTGCCCATCACTGGATTTCAGCGAGCATCTTCCAGCAACCCAACAATCAGGCGCTGTGTTACCCAGGTGCCTTGCTTGGCCGCACCCTTGTTGCTGGTGCGGCACGCCAGTTCTTGGCCCGGCAGGTCACGCCCATTGGAAACGGTCAGATGACGACAGGTCAGGCCACTAGCAGAGAAATAACGCTCGCCCGCAACCACTTCGACATTGCTACCCCACGGGCTGCTGACGACAGGCATGACACCGCCGGTGGCGGAGGTATCCAGAAAGGCGGAAAGATCCGCCGAGAGCGGAGCCGCGCCGCGCAGACTGGACAGATTCTGACTGCCGCTGCCGGTCGACATCGGGTAGTCGGTAGCGCACCCGGAGACGATGAGCGCAAGGCCTGCCGTTGCCGCAAGGCGCACGGCACCCGGCCAGCATTGCTTAAACTTGAATTGAGTCATATGAGAGTCCTGAAACTGCAAACGCCCCCACCTTACGGCGGGGGCTGATCGGCACGAGTAAAATCAGCCGATGACGTTGTAGTGCTTGAGCTGGTTGACCAG
>Ga0207897_100631_pt1 | contig 9980 bp, 8 predicted proteins | sample LinPmetageLP42_FD_184054 | JGI IMG/M metagenome (GOLD analysis project Ga0207897, IMG submission 184054) | Marine viral communities from the Pacific Ocean - LP-42 (SPAdes) | ecosystem: Environmental > Aquatic > Marine > Oceanic | place: Pacific Ocean | collected 2010-08-27
AATTCCATTTGGCATTACGACCCGCCTTCCGTTTTTGATAAAGTCTTAAACTACTTAACCGGTCTTACAAAATTTTCTCAATCTAATTTCTCAGCCATGGCTTATGGCGAGGTAGGGGTGGTCTGTGTTTCCCTGTATCCTATGGAAAAATGGTTTGTGCGTAATAAAATGAATAACGAATTCTTGTTAGATCTGGCAGCTAACTTTGCAACGGGGCTTGGTAAAAAACGCATTGACCACATTCAGGGCTTTACCGATTACTTTAAAGACCTGGAGGCTGAATATGATTTTTACAAACAATTAGACGGAAAGGCAGTTCGGTTAAAAGAAGGAAAATTCAGGTACCGCATCGTCAACTCCTACAACGAGATCGAAGTGATTAAGGCACAAGAACAGGAGCAGGGAATTTTTACGGTTTGTGTAATTCTTAGTATTGAAGGATTACACGTGCTGAATACCGGTTTTAAAGAAGATCCTGATGAGCAGGAAGTTCTGCGCAATCTGCAAACTATAAAAAACTGGGAGCATCCGCCCATGTTTGTGACTCTGGCACATCATTTTTGGAATCACATTTGTGGGCACGAAGAAAGTTTCAGTGGAATAATAAAAAAACAAGCAGATCAACGTTTTGGTCTGGGATTGGGTTTTACAAATCTTGGTAATCAAGTGCTTGACTTACTTTTAGACGGGACTAAAGGCAAGCAGATCCTGGTTGATGTAAAGCATATGAGTGTAAAAGCCCGCTACCAATATTATGAAGTCTTGGAGCAAACAGAATTCTATAGCACGCTGCCAGTGATCATAAGTCACGGTGCCGCAAACGGCTTAAAATCTCCTCAGGAGCCTGTAATGGTTTATCTGGAAACTGCTCAAAAGCTGCAACAAAATACCATTAATTTTTATGATGAAGAATTGATTCTACTGGCAAAAAGTGGCGGCATCATCGGTTTGCAATTGGATGAGCGGCGCGTTGCCAGCGAACAAACGTTAAAGACCACGCGACACGCGACCAGACGTCATAAAATCATGCATTACCGTTCTGAATTATTATGGAATCAAATTCAGCATATTTTAGAGGTTTTAGATGCAGAAGGCATGTTTGCCTGGGATTGTATGGCCATTGGCTCAGACTTTGACGGGATAATTGACCCGCTTAATGCCTTTTGGACGGCTGAAGAACTGCCCTATTTGAGCGACTTTTTAGAGCGCCACGCGTACAACTACGTGCAAAAGGGGCGCATACACCATGAGTTTAATAAAATCCCTGCGGGGGAAATGATCGATCGGGTGATGACCCTCAACGCCATGGCTTTTCTTCAAAAACATTTCTAGTAATAATATTTAGAAAAATGATGATGTTAAATCAGTATTCCATTTTATATAAAGACTTGAATGCGGAGTGTTATATAGTGAACTGTTACACAGGTTAATATGTTGAAGAAGTCTTAAAAAAATATTAATATTCAATCGTTTTCGGCATTCTTATGCTGAATTTATCTTAATTATTTTCTAAAATTAAATGCAAAATTACCCTTGTTTAATTTTTTGTTTTACTTATTTTCGCCTCTCTAGAAGTTAGAAATCCCCTAAATTTTTCAAACTTTAAAAGAAGTTGATTTCATGAATTGGTACGTATTATACGTTAAACCGCAATCAGAAAAAAAAGTCGCTTCAGCCTTGAAGCGAATAGGGGTAGAAGTGTTCTGTCCAACAATCACAGAGGTGAGGGTTTGGAGTGATCGCAAAAAAAAACTAGAGGTTCCTCTGTTTAAATCCTATGTTTTTGTACATCTTTCTGAGGGTGAGCGTAACAGCGTTTTTGAAGTTCATGGCGTTGTGCGGTATTTGTTCTGGTTAGGGAAGCCTGCTGTGGTGCGTGATGCAGAAATACAAACCATTAAAAGTTGGTTAGCAGATGAGAAGCTTGAGGACTTTGAGGTGCAGCAGTATACTCCCGGGGATGCTATAAAGATTGTTAGCGGCCCCTTGAAGGATAAAGAGGCCGTAATTCACGAAATAGGACCTAAAACTATGCGTTTGGTTCTTAAAGATCTTGGGGTAGTCGTTGTGGCTTCTATTCGGGATGTTAGTAAAGTTTAAAATATACTTCTAAAAGAAGTATTCCTAAGGGCAAAGCTGTTTAAGTTTTGTCTTCTTTTTTGCAATAGGTGAGACTCCAAGTGGGACTCACGCGGCGAAGCCATGGAAATTTATAAAAAATTAGATTGAATTTTAATTTGCTAAAACAGCTTTTTCTTGGTCTGTTTACCCTAAGTACTGTGTGTCATCTTAATGCTCAGGAAGCAGCGGGTTTTAAATTAGCTATCACGGGTATGGGATTGACTGCAACGGGATCTGAGAACCCGTTTTGGATGTATTCTAATCAATACGGACGTTTGGATGCCGAAACCCAGTTTCTAGGCCTCCTTCAGGCATCGTACACCAAACAGTTTAATGAAAAAAATCGCCTAGAGATCGGTGGTGGATTGCTGGCGAATGATGGCATTTACGATGGGGTTAAAGCTGATGAATTGTATGCAGCTTATACCTGGAACTGGCTGGAGATCAATGCGGGAATAAAACATCGGGAAGAAAAGTTGGGAGGTATTTCAAGTGTAGGAGGTGATATTATCTGGAGTAACAACGCCAGGGCGTTACCGGGAGTGTATATACAAATGCTGAAGCCGCTTAAGATCTTTAAGTGGTTTGAAGCTTCCGCTACTTTTGGGCATTACTTTTTAGAGGAAGACCGCTATGTGACCAATGCACAGGTGCATCATAAAAGCCTGGAACTCGCGCTTGTGTTTAGTGAGAATGACCGCCTAAGCGGGAGTATGAAACACTATGTACAGTTTGGAGGGACTTCGCCGGTATTCGGGAAACAACCTACTGATTTTAAGAACCTGATCAATATCTTCTTTGGTCAAGGGGCAGCTTCAGGTGGCGGAGCCTTTGATGGGGAGCAGGTCAACAGTCTAGGAAATGGATTGGGATCCTATGAGTTGGCATATGCTATGACCCGCGATGCTTACAACCTGCGATTGTATCATCAGAGTTTATTTGAAGATACCTCGGGTATTGAGTTAAGTAATTTTCCGGACGGTGTCTGGGGCGCCTATCTGGAGCCTAAAGCGCTTTCCTGGTTGGATGCTGTGTTGTTTGAGTATGTGCAGACTGTATCGCAAAGCGGGCGTTTTGGAAATTCTTCTAGTGGAGGTTCTTTTAGTGGAGGGGATAGTTATTTCTGGAACGGGATCTATCAAACCGGTTGGAATTATCAAAACCGAATTATCGGTTTACCGTTTATAATAGCCGGCGCTTACGGGCAGCGTAATGTAAATGACAGAAGCTATGTAGCGCATTTAGGTGCAACCGGAAGTGTTCGGGATTTGCATTATAAAGCGAAGCTGAGTTACGTGACTAATTTAGGGACCTATGGTAATCCCTATCAGCCCAAAGAGCAGGCTATCTACAGTTATCTGGAACTGGGCTACACCACATCTTTTGGCCTGTTTACCGGGTTTGCCGGATTGGATTGGAGTGATCGTGTGCAGAATACCTTAGGTGTTGGTTTGGGGTATCGGTATCAGTTTAAAAAATAAGAGATTTCCGCCGGAGTCTATGCTGAGCGCTAGTCGAAGTGCGGAAACAGATAAATAAAGTTTAAAGTAAGGGATTCCCTTCTTCAAGGGAATAGAAAATAAAGTTTAAAAGTGAGAGATTCCCTTCTTTAAGGGAATGAATATAAATATCTTTATTATGAAAGTTAAGAACATTTGTTGTATTGGTGCGGGTTATGTAGGGGGACCTACTATGGCGATCATCGCACAAAAGTCACCGGAGATTAACGTGACGGTTGTAGATATTAATGAGAAGCGCATCGCAGCATGGAATGATCCTGATGTAGAGCAAATCCCGATCTATGAGCCGGGACTTTCTGAAGTCGTGGCAGAAGCACGGGGTCGCAACTTGTTTTTTTCAACAGATGTAGAGAAGGCTATTGATGAAGCAGACATGATCTTTATTTCGGTAAATACGCCTACTAAGACCTACGGAATTGGGAAAGGCATGGCTGCAGATCTTAAATGGATCGAACTTTGTGCCCGCCAAATTGCTAGCGTAGCTACAACCGATAAGATCATCGTTGAGAAATCAACCTTGCCGGTGCGTACGGCAGAAGCCTTAAAAAGTATTTTAGACAATACCGGAAATGGGGTGAATTTTCAAATTCTTTCCAATCCGGAATTTTTAGCAGAAGGAACAGCGGTAAGTGATTTACACAAGCCTGACCGGGTTTTGATCGGGGGAGATCTGGACACCGATAAAGGCCGGGAAGCGGTTCAAGCTCTTGTGGATGTCTATGCACATTGGGTTACAAAAGAAAATATATTGACAACTAATGTATGGTCTTCAGAGTTGTCTAAGCTGACCGCGAATGCCTTTCTTGCGCAACGGGTTTCTAGTATAAATGCGCTTTCTGAATTGTGCGAGGTAACCGGAGCAGATATTAAAGAGGTTTCCAAAGCCATTGGAATGGATAGTCGTATCGGGCCTAAGTTCTTACAGGCCTCTGTAGGTTTTGGGGGCTCTTGTTTTCAAAAGGATATCCTGAATTTGGTATATATCGCTAAATCTTTTGGTTTGAACGAAGTTGCAGATTATTGGGAGCAGGTGATCATTATGAACGATCATCAGAAGCGTCGCTTTGCTGCTAAAATGGTAAAAACCCTTTACAATACGGTTTCCGGAAAGAAAATAGCCTTCTTGGGCTGGGCCTTTAAAAAAGACACTAATGATACCCGGGAATCAGCATCTATTTATGTTGCAGATTATTTATTGGGTGAGCAAGCGGAGGTGGTCATTTACGATCCTAAGGTAAGTAAAGAACAGATCCTGGCCGACCTGGATTATTTAGGTACCCGTTCAGAAGAAGAAAACCGCAATCTGATCACCGTAGTCAATTCAGCTCAGGAAGCTTGTGAAGCAGCTCATGCGATCGCTATTATGACCGAATGGGATGAATTTAAGGATCTGGACTGGAATAGTATTTATGACGCAATGCTTAAACCGGCATTCTTGTTTGACGGAAGAAGACTCTTAGATAGAAAGACTTTAGAGGCGATCGGATTTGATTTTTATGCAATAGGAAGTTAGAAATACTCAATTTGAAAGGAATTATTCTTGCCGGTGGATCAGGTACACGCCTGTATCCTATTACGAAGACAGTCTCGAAGCAGTTGTTAGGAATATACGATAAGCCTATGGTATATTATCCACTGTCGGTATTGATGCTGGCAGGAATAAAAGATATTTTGATCATCTCCACGCCCGAAGACCTACCTCAATTTCAGGCCTTGTTCGGTACGGGTTCTTCTTTGGGCTTGCAAATAGCTTATAAAGAACAGCCTTCGCCTGATGGTCTCGCTCAGGCATTTATCTTGGGGAAAGAATTTATAGCCGACGATGACGTTTGTATGATCTTAGGAGATAATATTTTTTATGGGCACGGGCTTACCGAGCTGTTGCGAAATGCGGTACGACGTACAGAAGTTAAAAAAAAAGCTACCGTTTTTGGGTATTATGTAAATGATCCGCAGCGTTACGGCGTTGTAGATTTTGACGACGCCGGGGCGGTATTGAGTATTGAAGAAAAGCCGCGGTTTCCCAAAAGCAATTATGCGGTGACAGGCTTGTATTTTTATCCCAATGATGTGGTGCATAAGGCGGCTTCAGTACAACCTAGTGAACGGGGAGAACTCGAGATCACCAGTATCAATGAATTGTACCGAAAGGAAAAAAACCTGCAGGTTGAAGTGATGGGCAGGGGATATGCCTGGTTGGATACCGGGACACACGAATCTATGTTAGAGGCTTCAAATTTTATACATACCATTGAAAAACGCCAAGGGCTAAAAGTTGCTTGTATTGAAGAGATCGCATTTGATATGGGCTATATCGCTAAAGCGCAGTTGCTGAACTTAGCAGAACCGCTTAAAAAAAATGAATACGGACAGTATTTAATACGCAAAACCCAAAAGAATCTCCATTGATCTACGAGCGCTGTACCCTACCCGATGTAGTATTGTGTAAACCTCAAGTGCACATTGATGACCGCGGCTATTTTTTTGAAAGTTTTCGGTTGGATAGTTTGCAAGATTTTGTGGGCTACAAACTCGGGTTTTGTCAAGACAACGAATCTAAATCCCAATATGGGGTTATACGCGGTTTGCATTTTCAAAGATCCCCTTTTGCACAAACAAAACTCATCAGAGTATTAAAAGGAGCTGTATTAGATGTCGCCGTTGACATGCGGAAAGACTCCCCAACTTTTGGTGCGCATGTGTGTGTGGAATTGACTGCAGAAAATAAACATCAACTTTTGGTTCCCAAAGGTTTTGCACACGGTTTTTCAGTGCTTTCTGATGAAGCTGTACTTGCTTATAAATGCGATGCTTTTTACGCTCCTGAATATGATTCCGGAGTACTTTACAACGATCCGGCTTTAGATATTGATTGGTTGATACCGGAAGCACACCGCATCCTGTCTGCTAAAGATCTGGCACTGCCTAACTTTAAGGAGGCTTCATTCGCAGAGCCGGAGCAAAAGGATTCCCTGTCTTGAATATATTAGTTACCGGCGGTAGGGGGCAATTGGCCTTATGTATTAAACAAGAAGCTCAAGAAAACCCAGGCGAACATGTATTTTTTTTTCCTGATCGGGCAGACTTAGATATTACACGTTTTGAAGCCGTAGCGCAATTTGCAGCAGACCATAAAATTGATGCCATCATCAATACAGCAGCGTATACTGCCGTAGATCTGGCCGAAGAAGAGACAGAAGCAGCTTTAGCACTAAATCATCTGGCAGTTGAGAATCTAGGTGAGCTTTGTAAAAAAAATAAAATTCGACTGATACACCTTTCTACAGATTACGTATTTGATGGGAATGGTTGCAAACCTTATAAAACTACAGACAAGACGGTGCCGGTAAATGCTTATGGAAATTCAAAACGAGCCGGGGAACGCGCTTTGGAAACCATCAATATCCCGAATTCATGTGTGATACGCACTTCCTGGCTGTATTCTGAATTCAATGCTAACTTTTGTAAAACCATGCTGAAGCTTGCGTCTGAGCGATCAGAACTTCAGGTTGTTGATGATCAAATAGGTACACCTACCTATGCACGTGATTTGGCCTTGTTTATATTAAAATACGCATTGAACCTTAAAACTGAAGGGTTGAAGATTTTTCATTATACCAATGAAGGGGTGGCTTCCTGGTATGATTTTGCGGTCGCTATCTTTCAATTGAGCAAAAGTAAGATACGGGTAATCCCGGTGAGCAGCACAGACTTTGCAACCAAAGCCCAAAGGCCTTGCTACTCCGTTTTAGATAAAACCGCGCTTAAAGAATATTTTGGTTGTGCAATACCGTATTGGAGAACCAGTCTGGTAGCTTGTCTAACCCGATTAAATCAGATACCTTCTTGAAAACGATCTTAATTACCGGAGGAGCCGGTTTTATTGGTTCTAATTTTATCCCCTATTTTCTAGAGGAGGAACAGGAGTTTGCGGTGGTTAATTTAGACCTGTTGACCTATGCGGCAGATCTTGAGCATCTTAAAGAAGTGGCCGGGCATCCCCGGTATCGTTTTGTGCAAGGTGATATCAGGGATCGGGCGGCAGTAGAAGCCCTTTTTGAGCGCTATCGCTTTGACGGTGTGATCCATTTTGCAGCTGAATCTCATGTAGACAACAGTATTCAGAATCCCGGGGTTTTTGTGGAGACTAACGTTAATGGAACTTTTATCCTATTGGATGTAGCTTATAAATTTTGGATGGATAACCCCTTTCAATTTAAAGCGGGTTTCGAGAACACCCGTTTCCATCACATTTCAACCGATGAGGTGTATGGGAGTCTGGGAGCAACCGGATTGTTTACCGAAGCTAGCCCGTATGCGCCCAACTCCCCCTACAGCGCGAGCAAGGCCGCTTCAGATATGCTGGTGCGCAGTTATCACCACACGTATGGGATGCATACCTTGATTACCAATTGTTCTAACAACTACGGACCCAAACAGCATAAAGAAAAACTCATACCCACCATCATCAGAAAAGCCTTGGCCGGAGAAGCGATCCCTATTTACGGAGACGGAAAGAACATCAGGGATTGGTTGTATGTAAAGGATCATTGTGCAGGTATAGGTTTGGTTTATAAGCAAGGCCGCTCCGGGGAGGTGTATACTATTGGTGGTAAGAATGAAAAGACTAACAACGAGATCGCAGCACAAATCTGTGAACTTCTAGATGAAGTTAAGCCAAAATCTGAGGGCAGTTATAAGGGGCAACTTACTTTCGTTGAAGATCGGGCAGGTCACGACCGGCGCTACGCCATCGATGCTTCAAAAATTGAAAAACAGCTGGGCTGGAAGGCTCAGGAAACTTTTGAAACCGGAATAGTAAAAACGGTTCAGTTTTATTTAAATATGTTTAATAAATAATAATCATTATACAAGCGGTGCTTTCGCTGTTTAACTTAGTTACATACCAATTATGAAAGTAGCATTAATTACCGGGGTTACCGGGCAGGATGGGGCTTACCTGAGTGAGTTCTTATTAAAAAAAGGTTATGAGGTTCACGGTCTTAAACGCCGTTCGTCCTTATTTAATACTGATCGTATTGACCACCTCTATCAAGATCCGCACGTAGAACATCGTAATTTTATTTTACACTACGGGGATATGACAGACAGTACTAACCTGATACGCTTGATCCAGGAAATTCAGCCGGATGAGATCTATAACCTGGCAGCGATGAGCCATGTGCAGGTTTCTTTTGAAGTTCCGGAATATACCGGAAATGCTGATGGTTTAGGTACCCTTCGTATTTTAGATGCCGTGCGTCTTTTAGGTCTGGGAGACAAAACCCGTATCTATCAGGCCTCCACTTCAGAACTGTATGGGAAAGTGCAGGAGGTACCTCAAACCGAGACTACCCCTTTTTATCCTCGTTCTCCTTATGCAGTAGCGAAGATGTATGCCTACTGGATCACGGTAAACTACAGGGAGGCTTATGGGATGTATGCGTGTAACGGGATCTTATTCAATCATGAATCGCCTATACGTGGGGAAACTTTTGTAACGCGAAAGATTACCCGTGCTGCTTCGCGAATCGCTTTAGGACTTCAGGATAAGATCTATCTGGGAAATCTTGATGCCAAGCGGGATTGGGGTCATGCCAAGGATTATGTACGTATGATGTGGATGATCTTACAGGCAGATGAAGCTGAGGACTGGGTAATCGCAACCAATAAAACGACTCCGGTACGTGACTTTGTACGTATGGCTTTTGGACATGCGGGTATCGAATTGGAATTTAAAGGAGTGGGTGTTGACGAAAAAGGATATGTCAAAGCCTGTAACAACCCCGAATACCAACTCGAAATTGGGAAGGAAGTATTGGCAGTAGACCCTAAGTATTTCCGTCCTACAGAGGTAGATCTGCTGATTGGAGATGCGACTAAAGCAAAAGAAAAATTAGGATGGGTTCCGGAGTATAAACTTCAGGATTTAGTTGAAGATATGATGAAAAGTGATTTGAATCTAATGAAAAAAGATCAATACTTAAAAGACGGGGGTTATAAAATTTTAAATTATTTTGAGTAGAATTATTTTTCCTATTAATGGCTAAGCAAAAGTTACTTAAGTTAGAGGCAATCAGAGGGCTAGCATCAATTTATGTTGTTATTTATCACTTGTTCCTGATAGGTGTTTTTATAACCCCATACTCAGTTATAAATAATTTCTTTCGTTTCGGGCAAGAGGCTGTTATTCTCTTTTTTGTTCTTTCAGGATTTGTAATTAAATATTCACAGGAGAAAACTTCCGATAAATCTTTTAAAACGTATTTCGAAAAGAGATTTCTGAGAATTTATATTCCTCTAATTTTAGTTTTTATAGCCAATTTTTTACTTTTTAGT
>Ga0207897_100632_pt1 | contig 9950 bp, 10 predicted proteins | sample LinPmetageLP42_FD_184054 | JGI IMG/M metagenome (GOLD analysis project Ga0207897, IMG submission 184054) | Marine viral communities from the Pacific Ocean - LP-42 (SPAdes) | ecosystem: Environmental > Aquatic > Marine > Oceanic | place: Pacific Ocean | collected 2010-08-27
GGATATGCCGGTTCCTGAGGTTTGGTTTCAGGGGTTGCTTTTTCTTCAGGAAGGCGCGTATCGGTTTTTTCGGTCACCGATTTTTCAGTCGTAGTTTGCGATTGTTTTTTGGTATCTTCACAGCCTGCCAAGAGTAAAAACGAAAGTAAAATAGTAGCCAAGTACTTCATAAAATGAAATTTTCAGATTTCGAAAAACAGATTGTAAAAATAACAAAAATGGAGCTTCCGGGCGAGGAGTATCACCTAAAAATGGCTCCTATAGAACGTTTGCTGGAGCTCAAGCAAAAAGCACGCAATACAAACACCGCGCGCAAGGCAGGCGTGATGGCACTTTTCTATCCAGGTGAAGCGCAAGAAACTTATCTTATTTTAATTTTACGCAAGACCTACAAAGGCGTTCACTCGGCACAAGTAGGATTTCCAGGAGGCAAACGAGAACCGGAAGACGAAGACATACAGGCTACGGCCTTACGCGAAACCGAGGAAGAAGTGGGAGTGCCGCCCGAAACTGTTTCAGTCTTAAAAAAACTCACCGAAATCTATATCCCGCCCAGTAACTTTTTTGTGCAACCGTTTATTGGGATCACCGCAACAACCCCCAAATTCGTTCCGCAGGAGGATGAAGTGGAGGCGTTGATAGAAGTCCCGTTGCGTCTTTTTATGAACGACCGTATACGCATCACCAAAAAAATTACCACCTCCTACGCGACAGACATTGATGTGCCGGCGTATTTATTAAACGACCATGTGGTTTGGGGTGCTACTGCAATGATGTTGAGCGAGGTACGCCAATTACTAAAGCAAGTCCTTTGAGAACGCAGTTTTTTGTATCTTTGCAATTCGTCTAAATTTAAAATTTGGGCGTTTTTCTCCAAAACAGGAACAGACATTATGGGGCTTTTTAAGAAAAATCCATTTGGGCATATACTTTTTTTAAAACTTTGGTTGATCCGCATTCTCGGGGCATTAACGCACAGGCGTTTTAAAGGATTCAACAAACTCGAAATAGACGGTAGCGAGATATTACGGGACCTACCCGAGACCAATGTACTGTTTGTCTCTAACCACCAGACGTACTTTGCCGATGTTGTGGCGATGTTTCATGTGTTTAACGCAAGTTTAAGTGGTCGTGATGATAATATTAAAAACATTGGGTATTTATGGCGCCCCAAACTCAACTTATACTTTGTCGCCGCAAAAGAAACCATGAAGTCTGGATTGCTGCCTAAAATTTTGGCGTATGCAGGTTCGGTAAGTATCGAACGTACGTGGCGTGCCGAAGGAAAGGAAGTACAGCGCCAAGTAAAAATGAGCGATGTAAGCAGTATTAAAAAAGCATTGGATGATGGTTGGGTGATTACGTTTCCACAAGGGACTACACGGCCATGGAAGCCTATCCGTCGAGGGACAGCACATATCATCAAGAAAAACAAACCATTGGTGGTACCTATTGTGATTGATGGCTTCAGAAGATCGTTTGACCGTAAAGGAATACGGATTAAAAAACGGGGAATTCTACAGACCATGGAAATAAAAAAGCCGTTAGATATCGATTATGAAAACGATACGGTACAAGAAATTGTAGAAAAACTGGAGTATGCCATCGAGCAGCACCCGTCGTTCCTTAAAGTAATTCCTGAAGACGAGTTGCAAAAAGAAGAAGATCTTAACAAAGAACGAGAGTGGCGCTATTAGAAGAGGTTATCAAAAAACCTGTTCATTTTCCTTACTTTTACTGAAAACAACCCGACGTGGACATTGATCTTTTAGTACATTTACGCACTTACCTTACCGAGCGTCGCCAACATCTATTTACCCAAATTTTAGCCAAGCGCACCCGACATTTTACCGTTGTGGCCGAAGATGTATATCAGTTACACAATACCAGCGCGGTGATGCGTACCTGTGATGTTTTTGGGATCCAGGACCTACACGTAGTTGAAGAAATTAACCGAAAACAGATTGACAAAGAGATTGCCATGGGCGCTCAAAAGTGGGTGGGACTTAACCGGTATAATTCGATTACCACCTGCATAGAAACCTTAAAAAAAGATGGCTACCAAATAGTTGCGACCACACCGCACCATAAGGCACATGCGTTACACGAATTTGATATCACCAAGAAAAGCGCTTTTTTCTTCGGAAAAGAGACCGAAGGGCTCAGCGATATCGTGATTAACCAAGCCGATAGTTACCTTACCATACCCATGTACGGCTTTACCGAAAGTTTAAACATTTCGGTTTCCGCAGCCATTATTTTACAGCACGTTGTGACCCGCTTAAAGCAAACCGATATAGATTGGCAGCTTACGGAAGCAGAAAAGATTGCTATCGAAATAGCATGGGCGAAGAAATCAATTAAAAGCAGCGACGAAATCATAGAAAGATTTTACAAAGACGTAAATCAGTAGCCAGTTTTTAATATCTTTAAGCCACAGCATAGGTTGTATGTTGTATTTTTACTAGAAATTATTCATTGTTTAATTGGATGAACTCATGACACTTGTTTTTGCCACCCATAACCGAAATAAATTTAACGAAGTAAAGGCGCTCTTGCCGCACTCCATACAATTGTTGAGTTTAGAGGACATCCATTGCACCAAAGATATTCCTGAAACCTCAGATACTATAGAAGGGAATGCGATCTTAAAAGCAGATTACGTTAGGCAGCATTATGGGTACGACTGTTTTGCAGATGATACAGGACTGGAAGTACGTTCGCTCAATGATGCCCCAGGGGTGCTAAGTGCCCGCTATGCAAGCGCCAATAGAAGTGATGAGGCAAACATGAATAAATTGTTGGATAACCTGAGTACCGCAACAGATCGAAGTGCCCGTTTTAAAACAGCCATCGCTTTAAATCTTAAAAGTGAGCAAGTGCTTTTTATTGGTTTGTGTGAGGGACATATTATTTCAGAAAAAAAAGGAGAAAAGGGCTTTGGGTATGATCCCATCTTCATGCCGAAAGGATTTGATAAGACATTTGCAGAGATGACGTTGCAGCAAAAAAGTGAGATAGGACACCGTGGTAAAGCGATGCGACAGCTCATAGAATATCTGGCGGATTAACCCCCTTTTTTAGTATACGTAAATAGTGCTATTTCTTCAGCTTTGCCCTTTAGTTGCTTAGATCCCATAGGATGTTTTGTCACGCCTCTAGGTAGTTGATAGGCGATATCTGCAAAGGTTTCAGACGCAAGTACTTCTACATCCAGTTCATTGCACATTGCTTGTATTCTCGCTGTTGTGTTGAGTACATCGCCCGTAAAAACAATATCCCGTTTAATTTGTCCAATCTCACCTACCATTACATTTCCCATGTGATAGCCTGCTTTAAATTCTGGTTTAAAACCGTATTTTTTTAGATACCTACTTTCTTTGTACTTCAATATTTGCTTCATACTATAAAAGCATTGTATGGCATTTCCTCTTTTTAAGCCAGGTTTCATTTTCCATGATAAGACAACTTCGTCACCTACATATTGATACACCTCACCCCGTGTTTGCACGATGGCGGGTGCAATGTCCCGGAAAAAATCCTTCAGAAAATTAAAATACTTTTGTTCGCCAAGTTCTTCAGCAATATGCGTGGCACTTTTAATATCGGCAAACATGAAAATACGGCGTTCGTTTTTAGGTCTAAAATAACGCCCTAATAAATAATCTGGAAAAACACCTGGTCCATATTTATCATTTACCATCAATATGATCAATGTTACGATGACAATGAGTAGCCAAAGAATAAAGTTCTTTAAGAATATAAATGTTCCGAAGAATCCACGCACTTCATACAGCACGTCTGGATGGGTAATGGAATGTCCCAACTGATCTGTATAATAGTAGGACGCGCCAATGGTACTGATAATGAGCGCGGCACCTACATATGCCAAAGTGATATAGGTAAGCGCTTTCCAGAACGCATGGCGTCGCAGCCAATTATCCATAAGGTTTACCGTAAAAATACCACCTACGAGTCCTGCTAAGGTTGCAACCACAAGATTAGCCGTAAATTCTGAGTAAAAATCGTACGATGAGCTAATGATGCCTTCGCTCTCCAGTGTGAAAAATTCGTAAAAAAAGAAAACGTTGGATACCAATACCCAGGATATAAGAATCCATAGTGCCCGACGAAAATAAAACCATAATTGTCTGGAAGTGTATTTTTTAAATTTTGGTTTTTGGGGCATTAGCAATTTTTGTATTTATCATGTAAACCAACACCTTGTTGTATCATGGGGGTTATTTTTTCTAGACGTGACTGTTTTGTTGCTTCCCTCTTAGCTTCACTAATGTACTCGGCATATTCGCGCTGTTTTCCAGGCGTTAGCGTATCAAAAGAGTGTTTTAAAGGCGGGTTATTTTTAAAAGCTTCCGTAAGTTCTGTGGGAATGACTACTTTTTTAGTACGCGCTTTTTTCACTTCTTTTCCGGCTTTTGAGTTTGCAATCGCTTCCTCAATGTATTTTGTTACGATGGTGGGTTCAATTGTATCTTCCTTTTCTATGCGCCATTGCCGTAATGCTTTGGTTTTTCCTTCTTGGGCATTCAATAATTTACCCGCTGTATCTTTCAGAAAAACGCCTTGGTGAAACCAGATGGCGGCATGGTTTTTAAACCCGGCAAGACCGATCACAATTTTACCATTGAGGGTATATGCCGGAGCACCCCACTTCACTTCTTCGGTCAATTCAGATTTGTTCAATAAGCCACGTAAGAGGGTAAGCGCTGCTTCCCACTTAGGATGCTTATTAATATAGTTGGATACTTTTTCTGAAGTCGTCATGACCGTTCGGTTGTTTTTAACAAGATACTATTTTTCAATTTTTATAATGATAAAGAAATTATAAATCTAAACACTACAATTCAACCTAAAAATAGCACAGTTCAGTGTTTATTTTTCTGAAATGACTTCGTTCTATGGCATCTTTGACCCAACGAAACATAAAACCAATCATTCATGCTACCTATTTCAATCAAAATCAAACTTCATTACATCCTCTTACTATTAACGGTGCTGCTTTCGTACGCTTCCGTTGCACAAACCACCATAAGCGGTAAAGTAACCGAAAAAAATGGCACGCCTATTATGGGTGCCAATGTTTTTATTGAAGGAGCGTATGATGGTGCCACCACGAATGCTGAAGGTGATTTTTTATTCACCACCGAAGAAACAGGCGTAAAGGTATTAACGGTTTCGTACCTATCTTTCATCACTTTTACCATGGCGGCAGAGGTCTCAAAAATGCAAGGATTGACCATCGTATTACAAGATGATATGAACTCATTGGATACCGTGGTTATCTCTGCAGGAACGCTAGAGGCAAGCGATAATAGTAAAGTTTCTGTTTTAAAACCATTGGATATAGTAACCACTGCAAGTGCCTTAGGCGATTTTGTAGGAGCCCTACAAACGTTGCCTGGTACTTCTACAGTCGCCGAAGATGGTCGTTTGTTTGTGCGTGGGGGCGATGCCAATGAAACACAGATTTTTATAGATGGCATACGTGTTTTTACGCCCTATACACCCACAGCAAATAATGTCCCAACCCGCGGGAGGTATAGCCCATTTTTATTTGATGGGATTACCTTTTCCACAGGAGGTTATTCGTCTGAATATGGACAAGCACTATCATCTGTTCTATTACTCAATACGATTGATGAACCCGATCAAGAAAAGACCGAAGTTGCTTTAATGACGGTAGGAGCAGGGCTTGGTAATACTCAAAAATGGGAGAATTCATCTTTGAGCGTCAATGCCACTTACATCAATCTTACTCCTTATGTTGCTGCATTTCCAGATCGTAACGATTGGCAGAAGCCGTACGAAGGTTTTGCTGGGGAAACGGTTTTTAGGAAAAAATTAAAAAACGGACTTTTTAAATGGTACGCTGCTTTTGATGCTACTAATTTTGAATTGACCCAAGAAGACATCAATATCACCGAAGGCGTAAATTTTAAATTGAACAACAATAACTTTTATACCAATGCAACCTATGACGGGGAATTAAAAAATAATTGGTGGCTTAACACCGGCGGAAGCTATACGTTCTCAAAAAATAAGGTAGATGTTATCGATAATGCTATAAATACGACTGAAAATTCGTTTCATTTAAAAATGAAGCTTAAAAAACGAATTAGCAATAAAGTGAAAATTAGTTTTGGAGCCGAACAGTTTTTAACCGATTTCTCAGAGGACTTTGATAATGAGTTTACCTCACAAACCTATGGCTATGATAATAACATCACAGCTGCTTTTACGGAAACCGATATTGTATTTTCAAGAAAATTTGCTGTAAAATTAGGATTGCGTGGTGAATACGGGCAATTGTTTGATGAGTTTACTATCTCGCCACGAATCTCACTAGCCTATAAAACCGGGAAGAAAAGCCAGTTATCACTGGCCTACGGTGATTTTTATCAGCAGCCTACATCAGAGATTTTAAAATTTGATCAAAACCTTGAAGCTCGAAAGACACAACATTATATTTTAAACTATCAGTATGTTCATAACAACCGGATTTTAAGAGCGGAAGCATATCGTAAAGAATACAGTAACCTGAATACCTACGATACAGAATTTGTAAATTTTGATAGTACCATAGGAAGTAATGGTGATGGGTATGCGCAGGGCATCGATGTTTTTTGGCGTGACAACGAGAGTATTAACAATATGGACTATTGGGTGAGTTATTCGTATCTGGATAGCGAACGCAACTATCAAAATTTTCCAGTAGCGGCGACCCCTAATTTTGCGAATACGCACAATGTTTCGGTCGTGACAAAGTATTGGATTGAGGATTTACAAAGTCAATTTGGTTTTAGCTATCAGTATGGTAGTGGTAGATCGTACACAGACCCGAACGAATCTGGATTTCTTCAGAAAAAAGCGAAAGCATATAATAGCGTAAGTCTTAATTGGGCGTATTTGATCTCACAACAAAAAATCCTGTATTTCTCGATCAATAATGTGTTCGGATTTAACAATGTAAACGGCTATCAATATGCAGACACGCCAAATATGAATGGTTCTTTTGCGCGCCGCACCTTAAAACCAGCGGCAGATCAATTCTTTTTTGTGGGCTTTTTCTGGACCATTAGCGAAGATGGCAGTGATAACCAATTGGATAAATTGTAGTTTTTACAATTCATCCTAGCAATTTTACACTTGGGTAAGTCAGAATGCTAATAATGATTAAATCTATAGATATTTACACCCGTAATCTAAAACAACAATATCATGCAAACAGTACTTCTTTATGTAAGCTTATTATTAACGGGCCTGGTGCTTCAGGCACAAAACACGGTGGAGGTTTCAATAAGCAATCTCAGCAACAATAACGGAAATATAAAAGTAGGACTTTATAATAGCAAAGCCGATTTTTTGGAAAAGGTGTATAAAGGTGAAATCGCAACTATTTCAGACCTAAAATCGAAGACCACTTTTACCGATGTTCCAGACGGTATTTATGCGGTTTCTTTTTTTCATGACGAAGATAACGACGGCGAGTTCGATATGTTCATGGGTATGATCCCTACCGAAGATTATGGCTGTTCTAACAACGCAAAAGGTAGGTTTGGCCCTCCAAAGTGGGAGGATGCAAAATTTGAATTGAAAAACGGCCAGTTAAAGGAAATCAACATTTCATTATAGGTTTTATACCTAGAAAATTATAGAACAAAAATAACCACTAACTTTATAAATCAAATACTATGAAACAACCTATCACATTATGTATTGTTTTATTGATGGCAACCGCCAGCATCGCTCAATCCAAATACGAAACCGGAATGCAGAAGGCTTTTGAGCTATGGGAAGCCGATAAACCCTGGGAAGCCGCCAATGTTTTTGAACGCATCGCCGGAGTTGAAAGCGATAATTGGCTACCGCCTTATTATGTATCACAGATCAACGTGATTAATAGTTTTAATGAAAAAGATGAAATCATTTTAAAAGCACAGCTGGATAAAGCGCTAGATTATCTAAATAGAGCGAAAACGATCTCAAAAGATAATGCAGAATTACTAGTTTTAGAGGCACAATATTATACCGCCTGGATTGCGTACGACGGGCAAAAATACGGAATGAAATACGCTGGCAAAGTGGCCGAATTATATAACAAAGCAGCGCAGTTAGCACCCGATAATCCTAGAGTTGTGCTTGGTAAAGCAGAATGGGACATGGGCTCTGCTCAATTTTTTGGACAATCTATGGAACCCTACTGCAACGATGTGGAACGGGCTATCGGTTTATTTGAAACTTTTGAACCTGAAACAGGATTTCATCCAAGTTATGGGCGTGATAGAGCACAAGAAATACTAAAAACAAACTGTAAAAAATGAGTTTAAAACGATTAGGTATAGAGCTTTCAAAAGCATTTTTTATTGGGATATTAGTATTCCTGGTCATCTCCATTGTAGAGTACTTAAACGGTTATAATGTATTGACCAGTGGGCGTTTATTGATAAGATTTGGCTGGAACCAACTATACTCGATCGTGTTATATATGGGAAATGCATTGTATTTTACACATTTGGTAGACAAATACGAGCAACAGTTTTTTAAGCTTAAAAATTTAGCAAAAGGTATTTTAGGTGCTGTTGTAATTACTTTAGTATCGTTATTGCTCCTTCGTTTTTCTTCGGAAGTTGTCTATTCAGGGATATCACTAGATAGGTTTATAGCGACCGAAAAATTGAGCTATTATTCTATATCTTTTATTATTTCTGCAGTAGTGACTACTATATTCTATGCGGTTTACTACTATAAATTTAAGCAAGAACGTAAGGTCAAGGAACAGAAAATAATTGCAGGGACTGCTTCAGCAAAATTTGATGCTTTAAAAAACCAGCTGGATCCGCACTTTTTGTTTAACAGCCTCAATGTTTTAACCAGTTTGATCGAAGAAAATCCAGAAGCGGCTACAAAATTTACAACGGCACTTTCTAAAGTATACCGATATGTTTTAGAACAAAAAAATAAGGATTTGGTAACCGTGACCGAAGAACTTAAGTTCGCTAACCTTTATATGTCGCTCATTAAAATGCGGTTTGAAGATAGTATTGTATTTAACGTTCCCGAAAAAGTGAGTAATCCAGAAGCCAAGGTGGTACCATTGTCACTTCAATTACTGCTCGAAAATGCCGTAAAGCACAACCAAGTTACTCCTAAAAAGAAGTTACACATTTCAATCTACGAAAGTGATGGGGTGCTTTACGTTAAAAATAACGTACAGCCCAAACAAGTTGTCAAGGAAAGCACGGGAGTAGGTTTAAAAAATATTACAGATCGGTATTATTTACTTTCCAATAGACCGGTTACCATACAAGAAAATAATAAAGAATTTTGCATTGGGATACCCATGCTAACAAAACAAGCTACGATCATGAATACACAAGACACCTATATTTCAGAAAAGAAATACGAATTGGCCAAAGAGCAAGTAGAAAAATTGAAAGGTTTTTATGTTCATTTTGCCATATACTTAGTTTTTGTACCCATATTTATATGGCTCAATTATCAATCTGGCACAAACTTTCCGTGGGCGTTATTTCCCATAGGTGGTTGGGGTTTTGGAGTAGCAGGTCACGCTGCCGAAACCTTTAACTGGAACCCATTCTTCGGAAAAGGGTGGGAGGAGCGCAAGATTAAAGAGCTTATGGATAAAGAAGATTAGTAGGTTACAATTCAGTAGTAAAAAGTTACAATTGAGTAATCCTTCTTTTAAAAGCTGTTTTAATCCCTTTAACTTTACAAAGAATTAAAAAACCAATCATCATGGAAAATCCAAACAAAGACAATCGATATTTTGAGGCAAAAGAACGAGTAGCGGCTATAAAGAAATTTTATACCTCGCTGTTTTTTTATGTTGTGTTTATAGGTTTCTTGGCAGGACTCAACTTTTATATAGACCGTTTGCGAAACCCTTGGTTTTTATGGGCCGCATTGGG
>Ga0207897_100633_pt1 | contig 9930 bp, 6 predicted proteins | sample LinPmetageLP42_FD_184054 | JGI IMG/M metagenome (GOLD analysis project Ga0207897, IMG submission 184054) | Marine viral communities from the Pacific Ocean - LP-42 (SPAdes) | ecosystem: Environmental > Aquatic > Marine > Oceanic | place: Pacific Ocean | collected 2010-08-27
ACCGACTCCATCGTGCTGGCCGACGGCTGTCTGGCCAATGGCTCGGGCAATACCGTTGCCGATGCAACCGTCGCAGTCCAGGAGATGGACGAAGGCGGACAGTGCGTGGGTGCCGTACCGGGCGAATTGGCTATCGGCAATCACGGCGACCAATTGACCCGTTCCTTCTCGTTCCGTCCGAGCGAGCCGTTCCAGGTCGGCACCCGCTACTGGATCGTCGTCTGCGGCACGGATGGTACGTCGTGCACCAACCAGATTGTCGATGACAACGGCCAAGCCCTGAATACCGACCCATTAAATGGCACAGGGTCTACGCTGCAATCGCAAGCAACCCCTGCCGACGGCGGCCCGACCATCGTCATGCCGTTTAATGCGACCGAAGCCACTGAGAACTATTACGCGAATCAGTTCACCCTGCCCGAGGCGGATACGAACGGAAATGGTCAGTTTGACGACGGTGAAATCAACCAGGCGGCTAACCGCGCACTGGTGGACTTGAGCTCGGGCGGTATCAGCCTGGGGCAGTTCCCGACGTATCTCTCGCTTACCCGCCCCATCGCCATCGGCCCTTCGATCGATAGCTGTACCGATGACCTGGGTGATCTGGATGCCGACACGTTGTCGGTTGATACCGATTCCTGCATACAGGTGACGTTGTTGCCCGGTGGCGTCAACTCTCTGACCAGTATCAATATTGGTCTGGATGCCATCACTAATCTCCTTACAGGTCTCGGAGACGACGCCAGCCCGGTAGCCGATATTCCGGTTCTCGGCCCGATCCTGGGTGGCCTCGGCGACACCGTCGGCGCGGTTACCGGCGTTCTGCTGGGAAGCGACGAGCAACCCGGCCTTCTGGGCTCGATTCTTGAAGGCTTGGGCCTGGAAAACGAAGCCCAGCCGCTCCAAACCGGCCGTATTCTCCTTCGCTTCCCCAACGACGCGGATGAAGGCGTGGCTCAGTCTGGTTACATCGTGGAGAAATGCACCGGCACGAGCGGCGGCCAGCCCTACGATTACGAGCCGTGCTTCGTGGCCAACCTCGATCTGATCGCCAATGCACCTGACACTCAGGTGCTGACGGTCAATCAGCAGCGCTTCAACACGACGATCGCTGGCCCAGTGACTTTCGAGCAGAACGGTCGGCTGGTGATTTCGCTGAAGAATCTCGACCCGATCACGCTCAACGCAACGGCACTCATTCTGCCGGCGCAGGCGACCATCGCTCAGGGCAACCTCAACTTCCAACTGGTCGGCTCGCCGACACACGGTGGTCGTGAGTTCCCGGATCGCTGAGTTCGATGCATGACGATCCCGGCGGCCCTGGGGACCGCCGGGATTTCTACCCTCTAAACAAGATAAAACGTGACAAGGAGAAGGGAGATGAATCAGGACACAACGTCCAGACGCCGTGCGCTGAGCAGACGTGCGGCTGGGGTGATTCTAGGTGGCGCAAGTCTCTTGATGGCCGGCTCTGCATTGGCCCAGGGGCAAATGCGCAACGAGGATGGCGATACCGTGGCTCCAGAAAAGAGCTTCTTGGCCAAATCGTTCGATTATGTGAAGCACAATAGCTATTTCCGAGTCGGCGTACTGCACCTGCAGTATTACGGCAGCAGCTCCGAGCTCCAAGTGGACAATGCCGAAGGACTGGCCGCACAGGGCTTCGGTTCTGGCCAGAGCTCGCTCGACCACACCGGCTCGTCCACCGGCAACAAGACCACCCTGGGCGGTACCTATGGCCTGTTCCTGCCGTGGACAGGCAAGCATTTGGCCATGGAAGTCACCCTGGCCCCGCCGCTGAAGCTGGACTTCGAAGTCAGCAAGAACGCGATCGACGAATCGCTGGCGCCGGAGACCCAGAACGGGCTTCAGACCGGCATACCGGCGCTGGGTCGTTCTATCGGCACGCTCAAGACGCTGCCGCCGAACTTTACCATCGTCTACCGCCCATGGGTCGATACCATGATCCAGCCTTATATCGGCGTGGGCGCGATGTATCTCTACACCTACGACACCGACGTGAACAACGAAGTGCTCAACGCCTACGGCAACGAGCCTACGCTGAATCTGACCAAGCCGGTGGCATGCGTCGGCCAGTTGGGCGCAGATTTTCAGCTGCCGCAGAATATGTTCATCACGGCAGACGTGAAGTATGTCGGTTGTGCGACGGTTGAGGCCAAGGTCAACAACATCGTGATCAACTCGCCGAATCTCAGCGACACGGTCGGCCCGATCAACGTTGGCACAGTCAGCTCGTCCAACGATTTCAAGGCGATTCTGTATCAGCTGTCATTCGGCATGCGTTTCTAGCCAACCGTTCGGTCTTAGTTAAGCCGCCCGGACGTTTCGTTCGGGCGGCTTTTTTTATGAGTGACGTGCGAGTTCAGCACATATCAAACGCGAACATGATTTGGTGATGCCAGTATGCTTTTGCTGACGGCCGCCAAACACCTGTCTGAAAGAACGCCGACTCATACCCACACCAAATGGCTCCCATGAGCCAAGCGTATTGGGCAGCCAACCCGGGTCTCGAGGGGCAGTGGCCAATCCCAGGCCGACCTGATTTTCCTAGTTAATTAGGCGCAGACACTCACACGGACGCAGGGTCCGTCACACCGTCAAACAACGCACGCGTGTCGCCCGGCATCTAGCCCGCTTGAGCCACAATCCGGAACGCGAGCTGACGTACGGCGTCGGACATCGCGCGCCCGATTTCGGCTGCGTCACGCGTTTTTGCGGACAGCGGTTGCTGTATCAGCGTGTTGTCGCGTGCGATCTGCGCATCGTCCTGCGTATCCGTCACCGTCCAGCGCGCTGAAAGAACGACTTGGCCATCAGGCTGTGGCTCGAACATATCGACCGCCACATCGACCTGATACGGGCGATCACGCTTGCCGACGAGCTTTTCATCGATGGTCTGCTGCAAGAGGCGGGTCATGGCCAGCGGGAGCCGCTCGGCCCATTTCGCATCGGGCAACCGCGTCAGGACATACTCGTCGGTCCGCATCTGAATATCGTAGCTGTCGAGATATTCAGGCACCTGTACGCGACGTACATGCCACTCGCTGCTCCGTGCCGGTGCGCGCTCGTTTTGCGGCGGCGAGAGCAGGACGTGCTGTAGCGGCGGCACACTGGCACAGCCCGCCAATCCCGATATGACGAAAGCGGCCAGTCCGGCGCGGAGAACAGACTTCATCGCGAGCCTCCAAATAATAGTGCGTTGGGATCGCGCTCAAGGGTTTCGGCAAAACGCCGAAGCGACGATGCGCCGACCGACAGGTCACGAATCGCGCTGTGAATATCCTGACGCTCGTCCGATCCCGGATCGGTGAGGACTTCCAGATTTCTGGATATTTCCTGCAGATTTCGGCTGGTGGTCTGGGCATTCTGCAGCAGATCGTCGATCTGACCGTCGCGCGAAACCACCTGCTTGTTCACATTCCGTGTGAGTTTTCTGAGCTCGGCAAGCGTCGCATTGACCTGGCTGTCGCTCGACTCGATAACCTTGCGAGCCGTCTGCATGGTCTCACGCGCAGAGTCGCTGGTCTGGGTCAGGCTCGGCCCGAGCGTGGTGATCAGTTTGTCCAGATCGTTGGCCAGCGTAACCATCGACTGCATCGTATCGTTGACCGTCGTCAACGTCTTGCGCCACGGCAGGTCGCTGACCGTGTCCTTGAGCTGCTCGATTTCGGAAGGTACCGCCGGAATCTCCGGATATTCCAGTTCATCCTGCTTGGCCACGAAATTAGGCTGCGTATCCGGCTGAAAATCCAGATTCACGGCCAGCTGGGAGGTCACATAACTCCAGACCACCAGCTGAGCACGTAATCCACGCTTGACCAGACTATCGATGCTGGCGGCATCACCGCTCGGGTCACCGTTCATCATCACCGTGTTATTGCCCGCCATCTCCACCGTGACGCCAATGCGCGCCTTGCCCTGCTTCGGGTCCAGACGCAGCTGGACTTGCTTGACCGTGCCGATCTGTACCCCGCGGAATAGAACTTTGGAGCCGTTACTCAAACCGAGCACCGACTGGTCGAAGAAAATAATCGCCGTCCGATTGTCCGACAGCAGCCGAGTACCCCCAAACGCCAGAAGCGCGGCAACCAGCAATACGATGGCGCCCAACATGAACAGACCGATCACGGTATAGCTGCGATTACTGGCCATGCGGGCGCCCCTGTCTGATGATGGCAAAAGAAGAATGAAGCGGTGTCGTGTGTTCGCCGGCTGAACAGCAATATCGTGACAGACGAATGCCATCCGGCAAGCGCAGATTACAGCGCATCGGACTTCGCAGCGTCGTCGCCGACCGGGCGTCGATTCAAAAAGGCGCGCACACGCTCGTGCTCTGCGTGTTCGGCCAGCTCACGCGGGTCGCCGTGGGCGATGGCAGTACGGCTTTCATTGTCGAGATAGATGCTGTCGTCCGCGATGGTGAAGATACTCGGCAGTTCGTGGGTCACAGCAACAACACTGAGTTTGAGCGCATCGCGCAGGCTCATGATCAGCGCATCCAAGCGCTGTGATGTGATCGGGTCTAGACCGGCACTGGGTTCGTCGAGAAACAGATAGTCCGGATCAAGAGCGATCGCGCGTGCCAGCCCTGCCCGCTTCTGCATACCGCCGGAAAGCTGGCTCGGCATCCGATCCTCCTGCCCGGCCAGCCCGACCAGCGCCAGCTTGAAGCCGACCTGATCGCGAATTTCCGCCGCACTTAGCCGCGTATGCAGCTGTAGCGGCAGGCCGACGTTTTCTCCCACGGTCATCGAACTCCACAGTGCCGTACTCTGAAACAGCACGCCGATGCGCTTTTGAAGGGCCGCCCGCTCGGCTGCGTCGTCGGTCCAGAGCCGTTGCCCGTCGAACTGCACGTCGCCCTGATCGGATTGCTCCAGATCGATCATGTGGCGTAGCAACGTGCTCTTGCCACAGCCGGATACGCCCATGATCACGAAGATGCTGGCCCGCGCAACGTGGAACGATAGTTCCTGCTGGACCAGAGTCGGCCCGTACGCCAGACGCAGGTTCCTGACCACGATGCCTTCCTCTGGCGACGCCGACTGTTCCAGACGCGCCATGATCAGACACCCATCGCATTAGTACACAGCGCAAACACGGCGTCGATCAGAATGATGCCGATGATCGCGACTACAACAGTTCGCGTTGCCGCACGCCCCACCTCAGCAGCGTTGCGGCCCGCACGCATGCCCATGTGGCAGCTCGTCAGCGCGATCAGAATGCCGAAACAGATCGACTTGACGAAGCCGATCACGAAATGGCGCGCCGCTACAGCGTCTTCGAGACGCCCGAGAAAACTCGCCGGCGATGTGTTGAGCACCAGATCCGCCACGATCATCCCGCCCCCGATGCCAAGTGCTGCGGCATAGAGAAACAACAGCGGCATCATCAAGGTCAATGCGGCCAGGCGCGGCAGCACGAGAAATTCAAAAGGGGACACGCCAATCATGCGCAGCGCATCGATCTCTTCATTGGCCTCCATGGTCGCCAGATGGGCAGCAAAACTCGCGCCGATACGACCGGCCATGATGAAAGCCGTCATGATGGCGGCCATTTCGCGCGCCACAGCAATACCCACCAGATCGGCCAGATACAGACCGGCGCCGAATGTGGCCAGCTGTACAGCACCGACGAAGCCGAGCACCGCACCGATCAGCAGGTTGACAACGGTTACGACCGGCAACGACGACGCGCCGGTCTCGCGCAGGAGAGCCACGAAATCCACGCCTCGGGCCTGCGCACGGCCGGCGACGAGTTTGGGCGTCACCGCGGCGGCATTGCCGATCAGCCGTGCAACAATGCCCACGACCGCAAACTGGTTGCGCGACGCGTGGCCCAACCGCGTCACCCAGCGCGCACGCCGCGGGGGCGCAACGGGCTCTGGCGCCGGACGCGCGAGCTCGATCAAAGAGGACACACTCTCCGGCAGATTTGTCAGGTCGACGCGCGTCCCGTCTGCCCGCAATCGCTGCACCAACGCATAGATCAGTGCCGCAACACGTGGATGCGGGTTATCCAGACCTTCTCCGTCGATACGAACCGGCGTCGCGCTATTCGACGACGCCAGCGCTTTCAAAAGCGCCGACGACGTCGGCAGCCGATCGGCCGCGCCCCAGTCTCCGGCCAACAACAGGGTTCGGCCCTGCTCAGACGCCTCGATCCGGTATAGCGCATTGTCGGAAGCCGGCTCTATCGCCACGAATACTCGGCTAAAGGCAACATGGGACTATTGTGACATGCCGGTACGCGTGGCTCTCGCTTTATCGGACGACGAATAGCTATCGCGTGTGGCCTCGAGACCGGGCGTCAAGGAATCGCTGTTCTCGGTCCAGCCTCCGCCCAGTGCCTTGAACAGGTCGGCCGCGGCGGTGAACCGATCTCGGATCGCTTCTGCCAGATCCAGCTGGCTGGTAAACAGCTGGCGCTGCGCGTCCAGCACATCGAAGAACGCGGTGCGTCCCACCTGATACCGCAGCTGTGCCAGCTTCACGGTTTCCTCATAAGCGTCGACCTGCTGCTGAACGGCATTAAAGCGCTGTTCGGTGAGTTCGACGGCATCCAGCGCATCATGCACTTCCTTGAACGCTTGGCGTACCGTCTGGCGATACATGATCTCGGCCGCGTCCTTTTGCGCAATCGCAGTGTCGAATCGGGCCTGACGACGCCCGAAATCAAAGATCGGTGCGGTGATCGCCCCGGTAATACCCTGCACTTCCGAATAGGGCTCGAACAGGTCGTCGACGTCCAACGCCTCGCTACCGATCATCGCGGTGAGGTTGAAGGTCGGAAAGAAACGCGCCTTGGCCACACCCACGTTAGCGTTGGCCGCAATCAGCGAGGCCTCGGCGGCGCGAATATCCGGCCGACGCTCGACCAGCAGCGACGGCAGCACCACCGGCAGATCCTCCGGCAGCGTGACATCTTCGAAGCTACCTTCGGTGGCCATCGGTTCTGTCATGATCTGGCGCGGTGTCTGCCCGGTCAGGATGGCCAACGACGACCGCAACTGGCTGGCCTGCTGTTTGAGCGGCGGCAGCTGCGCGCGTGCCGTCTGCAGCAATGACTGAGTCTGAAGCAGGGTCAGCTTGTCGATCGCACCGTACTTGTAGCGCTGCTGATCGAGATCGAGGCCTTTCTGACGGGTCTTGATGGTCTCCTCGGTCACGCGGATCTGGCGCTCGGCCGCCAGCAACGACATATAGTTGGTCACGACATCACTGACCACGGTCAGTTTGATCGAGTCCTTGGTATACGCCGAAGACAACAGCTGTGCACGCGCCTGCTCATCTGCGCGACGCAGGCCGCCGAAGACATCCAGCTCGTAGCTGACCGACGCCGCAACCGAGAAATAGTTGTAGCGCTGGCCCGTCAGCTGACTCTGGCCCGCACCGCCGCCCCCAGCCTGGGAGGCCGCCGCACCGCCGCTGACCGCACCGCTACTCTTCTGGCGCGTCGCATTGGCCTGGCCCTCGATCGAGGGAAACAAGTTGGCGTTGGCCAGGCCGAGCTCGGCACGCGCTTCACGGAAACGCGCGGCCTGGAGCGCAATATCCAGATTCTCGTCCAGCGCGGCGTCGATCAGCTCATTGAGCTGAGGGTCACGGTACCGGGTCCACCAGTAGGCCAGCGCCTCCTGTTGGGAGTCGCTGAGCATCGTGGCGTCCAATGCCGAGTTGGGCAGATCGATCTGCGGTCGCTCGTAGTCCGGACCCAGCGTGCAGGCCGACAGGCCGGCCATGGCCACAAGCAGCACGGCCTTACGCATTGTGTTTTTCCTCATCTTCTTCCTTTCGTCCGTCCTCTTTCTCGACAGACTTGCCGCGTAGTTTGGCCGTACCCCGCTCCACCAGATCGTAGAACATTGGTACGAACAGAATGGCAAAGAATGTAGCAGCCAGCATACCGCCGATCACCGCCGTACCGATGGCATTACGGCTGTTCGCCGACGCGCCGCTCGCGATTGCCAGCGGCACCGTACCCAGAATAAAGGCCAGCGATGTCATCACGATCGGACGGAAGCGGAGTTTGGCTGCTTCAAATGCGGCCGCCGCGGGTGACTTCCCTTCTTCACGGCTGATGACCGCAAACTCCACAATCAGGATAGCGTTCTTCGCCGCAAGACCGATGAGCACGAGCAAACCGACCGAGAAATACAGATTATTGTCGATCCCACGCAGCCACACAGCAACGAATGCACCGAGCGCGGCAAACGGCACCGCGGTGATCACGGCCAGTGGCAGTGTCCATTTCTCGTACTGTGCCGCCAGAATCAGGAACACCATGATCATGCCGAAAATCACGGCAATGCCACCGGAGCCGGCCGCCGTTTCCTCTTGGTAGGCGGTACCGGTGAAGCTTAGACGGTATTCACCTGGATCAAGCACGTCGGCCACGACCTGCCTGATCACTGCGTTGGCCTGGCCCGAGCTGTACCCCTCCGCCGGTGAACCCATGATCTTCGCCGCCGGAAAGATATTGAATCGCTCGACCACATCCGCAGCAAGGGTACGCTTGGTGCTGATCAGGGAACTCACCGGGATCATGTCCCCGGTCGTGTTCGATCGAACGAACACCTTGTTCAGATCCTCGGGTTTTTCACGATACGGCGCATCGGACTGGATGTTGACCTGCCAGTTACGACCCAGCAGCGTGAACTGGTTCACGTACAAGGAGCCAAACGTCGCCTGCAATGTGGCAAACAACTGATCGATGGGTACGCCCAACGTCTTGGCCTTCTCGCGATCCACCGTCAGCTTGTAGCGCGGTACGTCCGTGGTGAGCGTGGTACGTACCTGCGAGAGCTCCGGCCGCTTGTTGGCTTCGGCCACCACCTTGACGGCTGCGTCATGAATTTCGTTGAAAGACGCGCCCGATAGACTCTGCAGATAACCTTCAAAACCGCCGGTCGTGGACAGCCCGATGATCGGCGGCGGATTAAACGCAATGATCTGCGCGTCCGGAATCTGAGCGCCGATACCGAAAGTCTGCCCGACCAGCGAGAACGAATCCTGACCGTCACCGGAGCGTTCACCCCAATCCTTGAGTGTCAGGAACGCGATACCCGCATAGGTACGCCGGGCACTGGCAAGAAAGTCGTAGCCGGCCACGCCGACGATATTTTCCACACCCGGCATGGCCTCAAGACTCTTCTTGATCAGATCGCCACGCACCTCTTCGGTACGCTGCAACGACGCAGCCGGCGGCAGCTTGTAGGTCGCGAAGATATAGCCCTGATCTTCCTGCGGAAGCAGGCCGCCCGGCACCTGCGTCGAGACCGCCCAGGTTGCCACCAGCACACCGGCGAAAAGCAGCAGACCGAACACTATACGCCGCAGCAGCAAGTCTACGCCCCACAGATACGCGCCGGTCGCCTTGTCGAACATGGCGTTGAACTTACGAAAGAACCAGTTTGGCTCTTTTTCGCGCGGCTTGAGAAACACGGCACACAGGGCCGGCGTGAGCGTCAGCGCGACCAGACCCGAAATACCCACGGATACAGCAATCGTGATCGCGAACTGTCGATACATCTGCCCGGACAAACCGCCGAGGAAACCGACGGGGACGAATACCGCGGCCAGTACCAGCACGACTGCAATCACCGGCCCGCTGACTTCCTCCATGGCCTTGATCGCCGCCTGCTTGGGCGGCAGACCTTCCTCTTCCATGATGCGTTCAACGTTCTCGATCACGATGATCGCATCGTCAACCACGATGCCGATCGCGAGAATGAGCCCGAATAGCGTCAATAGGTTGATCGAGAAACCCAGTGCGTACATCCCGGCAAACGTACCGATCACCGAAACCGGGATCGCAAGCAATGGGATCACCGTGGCACGCCAGTTCTGGAGGAACAGGAATACCACCAGCACCACCAGTATGATCGCTTCCACGAACGTGTGAACCACG
>Ga0207897_100634_pt1 | contig 9924 bp, 6 predicted proteins | sample LinPmetageLP42_FD_184054 | JGI IMG/M metagenome (GOLD analysis project Ga0207897, IMG submission 184054) | Marine viral communities from the Pacific Ocean - LP-42 (SPAdes) | ecosystem: Environmental > Aquatic > Marine > Oceanic | place: Pacific Ocean | collected 2010-08-27
TTCAAAAGCTAAATAACCTGATCAAAGGTGAGGCTGACTTACCCATTTATCATAAACAAGTGGTGTTTATCTTTGATGAGGCACACCGTAGCCAGTTTGGTGAAGCACAAAAGAACTTAAAGAAGAAGTTTAAAAAGTACTACCAGTTTGGTTTTACCGGCACTCCTATCTTCCCAGAGAACGCTTTGGGTGCAGAGACGACTGCCAGTGTTTTTGGCCACGAACTGCATTCATACGTCATCACTGATGCCATTCGTGATGAGAAGGTCTTGAAGTTTAAGGTGGACTACAATGATGTACGCCCACAGTTTCAGGCCATTGAAAGCGAGCAAGATGAGAAGAAGCTTACAGCTGCTGAAAACAAGCAGCTGTTATTACACCCTGATCGTATTGAAGAGATCTCAAAGTACGTTTTAAAAAGCTTTAGGCAAAAAACCCATCGCTTAAAAGGAAGTGGCAAAGGTTTTAATGCCATGTTTGCTGTTAGTAGTGTGGACGCAGCAAAGGCTTACTATGAGACCTTGAATCAGCTACAAAAGGACAGCGAGAGACCCTTAAAGATTGCCACTATCTTTTCTTATGCTGCCAATGAAGAACAAGACGCAATCGGTGACATTGCTGACGAAGGCTTTGAGCCTACCGCCATGAATAGCAGTGCTAAAGAATTTTTAAGCCGTGCTATTCATGATTACAACGAGATGTTTAAGACCAATTACGGCGTAGACAGTAAGTCTTTTCAAAACTACTACCGTGATCTTGCAGGACGCGTTATTAAGCAGGATGTGGATTTACTGATTGTTGTCGGTATGTTCCTCACAGGTTTTGATGCGCCGACCTTAAACACGCTCTATGTTGATAAAAACCTTCGCTATCACGGACTGATGCAGGCGTTCTCACGTACTAACCGCATTTATGATGCCACTAAGACCTTTGGTAACATCGTGACGTTTCGTGACTTAGAGCAAGCGACCATTGATGCCATCACCTTATTTGGGGATAGAAACACTAAGAACGTCGTGTTAGAAAAAAGTTATAGGGAGTATCTAGAAGGCTTTACCGATATTACGACAGGCAAAGCACGGCGTGGCTATTTGGAGGTGATTAAGGAGCTGCAGCAACGCTTTCCTAACCCTGATGATATTGTCAAAGAGGCGGACAAAAAGGACTTTGCTAAGTTATTTGGTGAATATTTACGTGTCGAGAACATCTTACAAAACTATGATGAGTTCGCAAGCCTAAAAGCGCTTCAAAGCATAGATATTACTGATGCTGAAGCAGTTGAGATGTTCAAAGCTGAGCACTATTTGACGGATGAAGATCTTGCTGCCATGCAAAGCATCGATGTACCCGCTGAACGAGAAGTACAAGACTATAGATCAACGTATAACGACATACGTGATTGGCTGCGACGTGAAAAAGCAGCCAAGGATCAAAGCGAGTCCTCGCTTGACTGGGATGAAGTGGTTTTTGAGGTAGATCTTCTTAAGTCTCAAGAGATTAACCTTGATTACATCCTTGAGCTGATTTTTGAGCATAATAAGAATACCAAAGATAAATCGGCATTGGTTGAAGAAGTACGACGGTTGATTCGAGCAAGCCTTGGCAACCGTGCCAAAGAGAGCTTAGTTGTAGATTTCATCAATCAAACCAACTTAGACAATATCCCAGACAAATCTAGCATCATTGATGCCTTCTTTAGCTATGCTCAGGTAGAGCAGCAACGTGAGGTCAAAGATATGATTGCCGCTGAAAACCTGAATGAAGAGGCAGCTAAGCGTTATATCACCGCGTCTCTAAAGCGTGAGTATGCCAGTGAGAATGGGACAGAGTTAAATACCATCTTACCTAAACTGAGTCCATTGAATCCCCAATACTTGACCAAGAAGCAAAGCGTTTTGCAGAAAATTGCGGCTTTCGTTGAGAAGTTTAAGGGTGTTGGTGGGAAGGTTTAGCATTAATTGCTATTGAGAAGCACTTTTCTGAATATGCTGCATTCGGAACAAGAATAATGACGACAAATCAATGTTGAAAAATAATATTTGATAAAGTTAAAAAAAAGAAAACCCTGCACAAGGGCAGGGTTTTCGCATCTGTCTAGGGGGGAGGTGTTAACCTACGATACCCCTAGCTCACAATTTAATTATAAGGCTTTGTAGGTATGAATTCAACTGTTAACGGTGAAAGGGTAAAAAGTACGCTATCTTCACCCAGACTATCTACTTACGAAAAAGAAGTTTCTGACCTAGATAGCGCTTTAGAATTGTATCTATGGAATGCAAATGTATCAGGCGCTTTTTTACCTTGCCTACATATTTGTGAGGTGACTATTAGAAATGCGGTTTCAGAGGTGTTGTTTAAGCTACATGGTAACCAGTGGCCTTGGAATAACGGTTTTATAAATACTTTGCCTAATCCTGCAAGAATAAACCTACAGCAAGCAAGCACCAAGTCATCTGATGTCAATAAGGTCATACCTGAGCTAAACTTTGTATTTTGGCAAAAAATGTTTACCAGTCGTCATGATGATCAGTTGTGGCTTCCGTATTTTAGAACTGTTTTTCCTAATGCTAATACCAATATTACGGTAAAAGCGTTAAGAGGTGAGATGTATAATGATCTCGAGAGGATTCAAAAATTAAGAAATCGTATAGCTCACCATGAGCCAGTATTTAGTAGAAAGCTTGATGAAGATTATCAGGCAATCATAAAAATAATCGGATATAGATGTAATGATACAGCTGAATGGTTGAACTTAAACCAGAGTGTAGGCTCGATGTTGAGCAAAAAGCCTTAAAAGAGGGGACTTTCCTAAACTTTGTGTAACTTCTTATACCCTATTAGCAAATAGAAGTTACACAAAATCCAAGATGGGCTCGTGGTCGATGCCAATCCGTAACTGGACGTCTGCTCTGAATCGTTTTATGATTATGTTTGATGACCGTATCAGCAAGCATTTAATCTAAACGGCAGTTACACAGAATTCGGGATGGTCTCAAAATCAGCGACAACTTCTACTATTAAAAAAGTAGTCGTTAAACCTAAGGCAACCATTAACTTCTTACTATTTTCTTCAGTAACAACCGCATGGCTATGATCATGATGTTCTGACATAAAATATTTTCCTTATTCTATTTATGATGAGCAGAGATATTGGATAACAGCCAATATCTCTGCTGTAAATCGACTAATCTATTGGATTAAGAAACTTTTTTTTCATTTATCCAACGATAAAGCACGGGTAACAGCACCAAAGTTAGTAATGTTGAAGAGATAATCCCGCCAATCACTACGGTTGCCAGTGGCCGTTGAACCTCAGCCCCTGTTCCGGTTGACAGCGCCATTGGTACAAAACCCAGTGAAGCCACACAAGCTGTCATCAACACTGGTCTTAAGCGCAAAATAGCCCCTTGCCACACGGCTTTATGCACTGGATATTTGTCCCTTAATTCCTTAATAAAGGTCAGCATTACCAGTCCATTGAGGACTGCAACACCAGATAAGGCAATAAAGCCAATTCCAGCTGACATCGATAATGGAATATCCCTTAGCCAAAGGAACAGCACACCACCGGTCAAGGCAAAGGGTATCCCGGTAAAGACCAATAGACTTTCTTTGACATTGTGAAAGACCGCCATCAGTAAAATAAAGATAGTGATTAAAGCCAGTGGAATCACGATTTGCATCCGTGCTTTGGCTGAAGCCAAATTTTCAAACTGACCGCCATATTCTATCCAATAACCACTTGGCAAAGTGTATGCTTTGAGCTGTGTCTGTACATCAGAAACAAAAGACCCTAAATCACGCCCTTCAACATTCGTTGTAACCACAACTCGGCGTTTACCATTTTCTCGACTGACTTGGTTGATTCCTTCAATGGTCGAGACTTGCGCGACATCCGACAATAAAATACTGCCACCATTTGGAAGCTGAATAGGTAACTGGGAAACAGATGCGACACTACGGTCTTGCTCTCCAAGACGGATAACAAAATCAAAACGACGATCGCCTTCTAAAATCTCTCCCACGCTTTGTCCACCAATATTGGTTGCCACAAGGTCTTGAATTGAACGCACACTCAAACCATATTGTGCAGCCAAAGTTTTATTTACCTCGACATTCAGTAATGGCAAACCTGAGGTCTGCTCAACTTTCACGGCACTGCTACCCGATATTTGCTGAATGATTTTGGAGATTTTAGTCGCCTCAGTATTGAGGACATTCATATCATCACCGAAGATTTTCACACCAACATCACTACGCACACCTGAGATCAATTCATTAAATCGGAGTTCAATCGGTTGTGAAAATTCACTATTATTGCCTGGAATCGTGGCTAAATACGTCACCATACGGCCACGTAATTCATCTAAACTTTCTTTAGGATTTGGCCATTCTGAACGAGGCTTTAACATGATATAGCCATCTGAAATATTGGGTGGCATGACATCTGTTGCAACCTCGGCTGTACCCGTTCTGGCAAATACTGCCTTAATTTCAGGGAAACTCTTTAAAAGAAGTTTTTCAGTATTCTCCTGAATACGTAAAGACTCTTCTAAGCCTGTACTTGGTGAACGTAACTGTTGTATCGCAAAGTCTCCTTCACTGAGCTGTGGTGCAAATTCACTGCCGAGTTTGGTACTGATAAATCCCGTAATCACTAATAAACACAGTGCAAAAGTCAGCACAACTGCTTTGTATTGATACGAAATATCAAGAGTTTGCTGATATTTAGCTTTTAGCCATAACATCCAACGACTTTCTTTTTCTTGAATATCGCCTTTGACCCACAATGCCACAGCAGCAGGCACAAAGGTGATCGATAAAATAATGGCTGCAACAAGGGCGAGTACCACTGCCAATGCCATCGGATGGAACATTTTTGCTTCCACACCACTTAAAGCAAAAATCGGCAAATACACCACCAAAATAATAAGCTGACCAAAAATAAGAGGACGACGTGCTTGGCGGGCAGCCAGAAAAACTTCCTTAAAGCGTTCACTTTGTGTGAGAGGTCGTTTTAACAGTTGCTGTGTATGGGCTAAACGCCGGATACAGTTTTCGACAATCACCACAGCACCATCGACAATGATGCCGAAATCGAGTGCACCTAAACTCATCAGATTGGCACTGATATTTTGCTGTGCCATCCCGGTTAAGGTAAACAGCATAGAGAGTGGAATGACACAGGCAGTAATCAAGGCAGCACGGATATTCCCTAAAAACAGGAACAGAATGATGATGACCAGGATTGCTCCCTCTACCAAGTTTTTCTGAACGGTTTTAATCGCCTTCTCAACCAAGGTAGTACGGTCGTACACCGTTTCAATCACTACCCCTTTAGGCAAACTATTCTGAATATCTTGAAGCTTGGCATCCACAGCTTTAGAAACAGTCTGGCTATTTCCACCCATCGCCATCATGACAATCCCTAAAACGGTTTCTTTGCCGTTATAGGTTGCCCCACCGGTTCTTAAATCATGCCCAATAGAGACTTGCGCAATATCACCAACCCGAATTGGGCTGCCATTTGGGCTACCCAGCATGGTGTTCTCAATATCAGAAAGCCCATTGAATGTACCCGGTACACGTACCGTCAGTTGCTGACCATTGTCTTCAATATAACCTGCACCTCGGTTCTCATTATTTTGCGCTAAAGCCTGTTGCAGTTGTTCTAATGAGATATTCAGTTGCTGCATCCGGTTTAAATCGGGAGAGACCACATAGGTTTTTTCAAAACCACCAATACTGTTGACCTCTGCAACTCCCTTAACACGTTGCAGTTGAGGACGCACAATCCAGTCCTGAATCTCACGCAAATCCATCGGCGTGTATGCAGTTCCATCCGGCTTTTTCGCATTCGGATCTGCCTTCAGTACCCATTGATAAATCTCACCGAGACCCGTAGAAACGGGGGACATCGTCGGTGCGATTTGTGCAGGCAACTCAGATTGCGCCTCCTGTGTCCGTTGGTTAATCTGCTGACGGGCCCAATAAATATCAGTCCCATCTTTAAAGATAATGGTGACTTGAGAGAGTCCATAACGGGATATGGAACGGGTAAGCTCCAGATCCGGAATGCCAGCCATGGCATTTTCAATGGGATAGGTAATCAGCTGTTCGACTTCAAGCGCAGTAAAACCCTTGGCTTGAGTATTAATCTGGACTTGGGTATTGGTAATATCGGGTACAGCATCAATCGGGAGTTTCTGATAGCTATACACCCCGACCGCAATCCAGGTACAGGCAAAGAGCAACACCCAAATCGCATTTTGTATGGAAAACTGAATGATTCGTTCGAATAAACCTTCTGGTTTTGGTAGATCAGAATTAATGTCCATGGCCTGCCTCGTCTTTTTCTAATTCAGATTTCAACAAGAAACTGCCTTGAGCGATATACTTCTGCCCTTCAGTCAGCCCAGAAATCACTTCAAGCCATTGTCCATCACTTGAAGCCTGCCCCAATTGCACTTTCTGTGCTTTTAAGTGGACTTGACCTTTTTGTTCTGAATCTACGATGAAAATACTGTCTTCACCTTCAATACTTTGCAGCGCAGACTTTTGAATCCGAAGGGCTGATTTTGCTGTAGCTTCCGGAATCAACACTCTCACTAACACATTAGAACGCAACTCAGTAGCTTGCGCATCGAGTTTTGCGCGCACCACCAGACGCCCTGTTTGTACATCTGCCTGAGAGGTTAAGCTTTGTACAGTAGCTTTATAGCTTTGATCTGAATCATTCACTTTAAAGTCAATTTTTTGCCCGGCTTGCAGTTGACCTGAGAATTGATTCGGCAAATTAAACTCAAGCCATAAATCTTTCAGCTGTTCAATGACAAAGAGCTGATTAGCCAGTTGCACATTTTCACCGACCACAATATCTTTTTGACTGATCACCCCAGAGATCGGTGCTTTAATCAGAAAACGCCCATTGTTATTGCCACTTGCACCTAATGCATTTAAACGTGCTTGTGAGGACTGGACAGTAATCTGCGCTTGACGGTAGGCATTTTCGGCACGCTGGTAATCCTGTTTGGCAGAAACCCCCTGTGACCAGAGTTGCTGTTCGCGCTGGTAATCTTTACGGGCCAAATCCAGATTCACCTGTGCCATACGCAGATTTGCCTGTTGGTCGATCAGTTCAGGCACGGTTAGTACAGCCAGCGTTTGTCCTTTTTGCACGCTCTGTCCTAAAGCCACATTGATCTGCTCGACATAACCACTAAAATTAGGCGATATATGCGCTTGTTGATCGGTATTCACCACCAATTTACCTGGCAGGGTTGTCAGCTTTTCAACCAATCCTGTGGATGCAACAGCAACTTTTAAACCTTGTTCAACCATTTGTTGGCTGGTCAGTTGTATTTCGCCTTCTTCAGCATGTCCTTCTTCAGAACTATCTTCATCAGAATATTCGGCATTTCCCTCATCATAACCACGCCCCTCAGATTCAGTTTTTTTTGAACTTAACCAAATAGCCAGACTGACCAAGACCGTAATCAGAATCAAAATTGCAATCATGAGAGACTGGGATATTTTTCCGTTTTGCTTGGCGTTCATTTTATCGTGCTCCCCCATTGATTAAATTTTGCGATGCTTCGACTGCCTTTTTATTCAGTTGTGTATAGGCATCCGAACGGCTAATTTCTTCATAACTTGTGCCAATACTGAGTGCCTCAGCTGCTAGGGCAGTTTGCCAAGCTTGACGTAGAGTTTGTAATTGACCCAATCGAAGATTCTGCAGTTGGGTGGTTGCTTGCTGAACGTCGGTAATGGACAGTTTCCCTGCCTGAAACCCTAGTAAAGTACGGCTCTGAACTTTGGTCGCCAAAGTAACTTGTGCTGTTGTGGCATCGAACTGGCTACGTAAACCTTTGAGCTGATGCATGCTGTTGGCAATATCGAGTATTTGTTGCTTCAGCTCACGCTGCTGCTGTTGGTTCAGCAATATTTGCTGTTGCTGGACCATCGGGATCGCATATTGCTGGCGATTGAAAATATTCAGTGGAATAGCCACGCCGATTGCTAAAGTCGTATCGTTGCTTCCATTAGGGGTTTTGCTACGTTTCATGCCTACATTTAAAGTCGGATTGGGACGTGCCTGAATTCTTAAATTTTCAATTTGATGATCCGATTGCTGAATGTTCAAGGCATAGAATTTTTCTAGCCACCCTTCAGCAATATACCGTTGCACAGTTTGGAGACTTTGCTCTGGCCAAGGGATAGCGGTTTTATTCAATTGAAGATGTGAAGATGTTTCTCCCCCCCACAAATTAGACAGCTGACGACCGGCAGCTTGTTTATTCAGCATCGCTTGCTCATAAAGTCGTTGGATTTCTAGCGCTTCAATTTGGGCACGCTCAAAATCAACCAGGGCAATACTGCCTGCCTGATAGCGTTTCTGGGCACTGTCCAGATTGACTTTACTTGTTTTTAACTGTACTGAATAAGCAGACTGCTCAACCTCAGCAAGTGCAAATTGCGACCATGCAAATTTAACAATCAGTTGGCTTTGTGCCTTCCATAATTGCTGTTGCAATTGGATTTGTTGATTCGAGGTATTGGCAATCACCCGGTTCAGCTTACGCTGACCAAATAGATCTAGAGGTTGACTAACGCCAACATTGAATTCCTGTTCTTGACCTGAGCCAAAGCCAGACTGTTCTAAACTTATACTTGGATTCTGCCATAACCGACTTTGCTGAATATTCAATTCAGATATTTGCTGAACTTGTTGCCACGGCTTGTCTTGAGTCTGGTAACTTTGTACTTTTGCTAAAGCGGATTCAAAGCTGGTAACGTTTTCAGCATAGCTATATTGCATAGCCGCTGCACATATACAAGCAACCAAGCTATGACGCAAGAGTATAATTGATTGTGAAGACATGATTTTTCCCACTTATTTAAATAATAAAAGTGGTGGGAATGTTTTAGGCTACCCCACCATGAGCGGGGAAAATTCGGGAGGTAGGCTTTGTTGAAACAGGTCAGGAGCCTGATAGCTGTTTTTCCAATGAAATTGTGGATTCACTTTAACTTCAGAGCTTGGATGAAACACATCTACTTTTTCATTTTGTACAATCAAATGCATCATCGATGGTAGATGATCTTGATGATCTTCACCGATTTCTAAATCGCTACTGAATGTTTTTATGTTTTCTGACTGTCCATTATGATCGTGTTGACGACTATCGCTGGCACACAAGGTATTTTGGTGATGACCAAAATGATAACTCTGCTGTGATTGAGGCTGTTGTTCATGGACACAAAAGGCCGCCGCCACATTCCAAAAGCTTTGGAACATGAACAATCCAACCAAGACTGTAATCCATGTAGTAGAACGCATCATCATAACAACCGAAAAATTTGTACCAAGTATAAGGCTTAGAGCCACTCCAAGGTCAAGCTTAATAAATTAAATTAAACATTCAATGAACACTGAATAGCCGGCACTTTTGCAAATTTACCTTGTCTCTATAAGCTCACATCAATTTCAGGTAAGAATAACAATAGATAGTGAACCGTACCGGGTTTGTCGGAGACTTTTTATTTAAGTTAGGCCACCTGACCTAACGGGTTAATCTTATCATTGTACATTGCTTCAAACTCAAAAGGCAATTTTCCATGAGAATTTCCCAAACTTTGTGTAACTGCTTATAATCCACTAACAGGAGAATAAGCAATGACTAACCAAACTGACATTAAAAAACTGGCTGAGCAAATGGCTGGTAGTATGAACAGCTTCGATGACATCAAAGACTTTCAAAAGCAGCTCATGCAGTCCTTCATCGACACTGCCCTAGAAGCAGAAATGGAAGAGCATCTCGGCTACCCCAAGCATGAAAAGGCAGACAGGCCTAATAAGCGCAATGGGCACACTAAAAAGAGAGTCCGTAGCGACACAGGCGAGCTTGAGATCTCCACCCC
>Ga0207897_100636_pt1 | contig 9899 bp, 7 predicted proteins | sample LinPmetageLP42_FD_184054 | JGI IMG/M metagenome (GOLD analysis project Ga0207897, IMG submission 184054) | Marine viral communities from the Pacific Ocean - LP-42 (SPAdes) | ecosystem: Environmental > Aquatic > Marine > Oceanic | place: Pacific Ocean | collected 2010-08-27
GTTGGGAATTCACTAATTGGTATGACTGGCTGTATCTGGCGAATCCGTCCGATCCTCTGCGTCCTCTATGCGTTAACTTGCCGTCAGGAACAGCTGACGCAGCAATTAAAGCGATATGGGGCTTTCTGCAGCGACCGCTGGATCAGCGCGAAGAAGCTTACAATACAATTATTGAGCAATTCGACACGCACAAGCTGCGTGACTACATGCAACAAATACGAGATAAGAAGGCTGAGGACATCCAGGGAGAGAGCCTGGCTTCTGTTTTAGTGGGGCATCAGCACCCTGCCCCTTACTACTATTGCGACCGTGTTACTGAGGAACGTCTCTTTGGTCACATTGGTGTGCAGTCTGTTGAAGGAACGGTCAGTTCAGAGCTGCATTTGATTGAGGCCGGCCTTTTGCATAAAGCAAACGGAGGCATTCTTGCTATTGAGGTTGCTCAGTTGCTCGAAAACATCACGCTCTGGAAGCGCCTGAAAGATGTTATCGAAGGTGGAGAATTTGAGTGGCCGCGTCAGTCGCCGACTTCAGGTGCAGCTTTCTTTTACCGACCCGAGTCTGTGCCCATTAATATTAAGATTATTTTACTGGGTTCACGTAACGAATACGCACAGCTGCGCGAGTACGACGAAGACTTTGATAACTTCTTCCCATTTTTAGCAGATTTTCACGGTCACTATGCAACTCAGAATGAGCCGGTAGCGCCCTACTTCAATTACTTACAGTATGTGTGGCAACTCGCCGATGTGCTGCCGCTAAGTACAGATGGTTACTCAGCCTTACTGCGAGTTTGTGCCCGATACACGGATTATCAGCAGGAACTTACGTTAAACACAATACAGTTACTGCAATTGCTTCGCGAAGCCAACGACTGCGCGCTGCGGAATCAACACGCAAAAATAGATAAAGCGGCAATAGATTTAGCGCTGCAGCAACAGCGGGATCGTGAAGGTAATCTCGCTGAACTGAGCCGCCGCAGCATACTCGAGCAGCAGGTTCGAATAGACACTCATGGTTCTGCAGTTGGCCAACTAAATGGCCTGACGGTAGTGACTATGGGCGGCAGTGAGTTCGGTGAGCCTTCCCGAATTACTGCGACCATTCACTATGGTGATGGCGATATTATTGATATTGAACGTAAATCTGACCTCTCTGGCAATATTCACACTAAAGGGGTTATGATTTTAAGTGCCTATTTGGCCAACCAATTTGCCCGCCATGAACCGCTATCAGTATCAGCAACTGTGGTATTTGAGCAGTCTTACTATGAAGTAGATGGCGACAGCGCCTCACTTGGCGAGCTTTGCTGCTTGATTTCAGCTCTGGCTGAGCAGCCGTTAAAACAGTCACTGGCTATTACTGGTGCGATAGATCAGTTTGGTAACGTTCAGTCTATTGGTGCAGTGAATGAAAAAATTGAAGGTTATTATGCGCTTTGTGCTCACAGGGGCTTAAATGGCGAGCAAGGCGTTATTATTCCTCAGTCGAATAGACATCAGCTTAACCTCAATGACGATATCATTGACGCGGTTAAAGCCGGTAAATTTCATGTGTACACGGTAGAGCATGTTGAGGAAGCATTAGAATTACTGACAGACACGCCGGTTAAAGAACTTTTCCAGAAAGTTCGGGAACGAACACTGGATAGTTCTGATAATGATCAACCCCGGGGTTTCTGGCGGCGCCTTTTTAGCTGAGAAGTCACTTGTCGGATTTGTCTAGCGTACAGTTGTACGCTAGACTGCTGCCTAGTTTTTTCGAACAATTAATTAGGGTATTTATGAATCAATCGAGCTTTACTCGCGAAGAACTTCTCGCCTGCAGTCGCGGGGAAATGTTTGGTCCCGGTAACAGTAAGTTGCCTGCACCTAATATGTTAATGATGGATCGCATCATTGAAATTAACGAAGACGGCGGATCGGCCGGAAAAGGTTTTATCCATGCCGAGCTCGATATTAACCCAGATCTTTGGTTCTTTGACTGTCACTTTAAAGGTGACCCGGTAATGCCTGGCTGTTTGGGTCTTGATGCTATGTGGCAGCTGCTTGGCTTTCACCTGGCATGGTCTGGTGGCCCTGGGCGCGGTCGTGCGTTAGGTGTTGGTGAAGTTAAATTCACCGGACAAATTCTGCCGGAACACAAAAAAGTCAGTTACTTTATTGATATGACACGAGTTATTAAACGTAAACTATTTATGGGCGTTGGTAATGGTCGTGTTGAAGTTGATGGTCGCGAAATTTACACAGCCAAAGACTTAAAAGTTGGCTTGTTTACCGACACTTCTACTTTTTAATAATACTTCTTTGAATTCAAAAAACGCCGATGCTTTCGCTATCGGCGTTTTATTTAGCCTTTAATGCCTCTGACAATCAGCGGAATAAGCCGGTATTTCGGGCTTCCATTGCATCTCGCCAACCTCCCAGCCAGTGGGAACGAAAATCATCCTGGGTCTGATAAGGACAGTTGTCTTTTGAGCGACCATGCAAACCGGCTTTAAAGCCTTGAGTATGTGCTCTTTCAAAGCGATCGCGCTTTTGTCTTTTCATAAATCTATCCCTCGCCTGTTATTCACAGATTATTATTTAGAGAGTGAGACTTTTTTGCTGCCTCATTACTATTGATAGACTTATTTGGTGAGAGTTCAATTGTAAAAGCAGCACAGTATCCATTGACTTTTTTTAACGGATTGAAACTGTGCTACTTTTTATTTTCAGACCTATTATGATTTTTTGGTCTTAAGGGAGGTTCTTCTTCTTATTCCGGTAATAAGCAAACCCAGTGTGCCAAATCCAAGTAGCGAGCCAAACCCGACAGCGGCGCCCTGACGCTCTAAAGGCTCTTCGTTATCAGTACAGTTATTAAGCTCGCCTTCAATAGGATCGAGCTTTACATTGACCAGAATTTCACGAGTCTGCTCTTCTCCGTCTTCGTCTGTGTAAGGTTCAGTTTTAAGCGCTGTAGCAATAATTTCACCGTTTTCGGTAATATCATTGGCATCAACAATATTGTATTCGCTGTCACAGCTAATCGTATTGTTCAGGTTAATAATTTGCGGGGCTTCGTCACTCATATCATAGTAAAAACCAGCACGAGCACGAACCTGAGACAATGTCGGATCAACCTCTGCTGTACCGACCATTTCGCCGTTATCATTGATACTGCGAACGATGGTCGACGCGCCATTAAAGAAACTGTCAAGAATTGTCAGTTCCCCCTCGTCAACATCATAATAAAAGCCGTAGCTTCGCAACTTTCCTGCAGGGCGTTTGGTTAAATGACCTACCGCAACATTCGAATCATTAATGTCCGTTGCAGCGCCCCACAAGTAGATAGGGTCTTCAGTGACTGGCAGCGCTTCTTCATTCTGGAAAATTGCCGGCATACGAATAGCATTACGCTCAGGATGATATGTCCAGCTTTGCCCTACTGCTATGCCATTGTTATTAATGGCATAAGCGTAGCTTGAAAAGTCATTTTCATCGTCGCTTCTTCTCTCTACCAGCGTTGGTAATTCAACTGCGTCAATGACCTCACCACTAGCATCAAACTGCCATAACTTTCCGCGAATGTCATAGATAGAACGGCCCGCATTGTAACCTGAACGCGGACGACTATAGCGATAACGGCTATTATTAAAGGCCGCGATATTCGACGCATCGGCGTTTTGCAAGCCTCTCCAAATACCCCATACACAAACCTCCAGGGGCTGTGATGCACTGGCAACTTCAGGGTCTTCGCAGCTTTCTTGAATTCGAGTTGTTGCGTAAGGACTTAACGAAACACTTTCGTAACCGGCAGCAAGTCCACTCTCGTTTATATCGAAAATAGCACTTTCGCCGCCCAGGTAATCCAGAGCTTCCGGCTCAACGACACTGGATTCTCCGTTGTTGTACCACATTCCGCGAGTTAAAAATTCGGATACGAAGTACTCCTCGGTCTCAGTTTCATCGTCAGAATTGGTATATTCATGCTCAATAAGCTCAAACGGTGCACTGGTGACCCCCACCGCTGTATTGGCATTATTAATTGAGTATAAGAAGCTGTCCACGCTATTAGCGAGTTGGTTCTCAGTTGCTGACACCGCGTTAACTTCACTGCTGGCCCCGCTGCTATAGATGAAGGCCTGGTTCAATCCAACACGTTGAGTCTGAAGGCTGTTATTTGCATAGTTTCCCAAGTTTTCTACAATTGCCTGATACTGAGCAATTGTCAGTTCTTCACCGGCTTCAGGATCAAAACCTATCTGTATGAGTAGTCGCTCGGGAACTTTAGAAAAATCAATTTCCACATTTTCCGGGAAACGTGCAACACCAACAATTTGCCCACTGGCGTTAATGCTTTGTGGAACACTGCTGCGATAATTATTCAAAGTGTCAATTGTTTCAATATTATAAGTGTCTGCTGCAGAAGCAAAAGAGACGGTTGAAACAATTGCGATGGTAAGTGACTTCAACGTAAATGATTTCATTAACTAACTACTCTGTTCTGATAAGTTTTCCAGTTCTTCCCAGCGCTCCAGATCTTGCATCAGCTGCCCTTCAATGTCGGCAATTTGACTCATGACTGGTTCGGTTTTTTCTAGTGGCTGTTCGAAGAACCCCGGTTCATTCATTAACTGTTGTAATTCTTCAAGTTTTGCTTCTTTTTCCGCAATAACTTTGGGTAACTGCTCTAGTTCGCGTTGCAGTTTATAGGATAACTTCTTCTTCGGCTTGTCTGAACCTTTGTCTGCGGGTTTCCTTTTATTTTGCGAACTTTTGTTGCTGTCAGACTCTTTAGCTGCTGCTTTGGTTCCGTTGCTATGGAATGAATTTTCCGCTTTCGCCGCTAAATAGTGGTTTAGCTCGGTAAAGCCACCAATAATTTCTGTAATAACGCCCTCACCTTCAAAGTACAGTACACTGGTCGCCGTATTATCGACAAATTCCCTGTCGTGACTGACCAACAGAACCGTGCCCTGATAATTCGCTACAATTTGCTCGAGCAGTTCTAAGGTTTCAATATCAAGATCGTTGGTTGGTTCATCGAGTACCAGAATATTACTGGGTTTAAGCAGTATTTTCGCTAACAACGCCCGGTTTCTTTCCCCACCGGAAAGCGCCCGAACCGGAGTTCGTGATTGTTTCGGTGAAAAGAGAAAATCCTGCAGGTAACTTAAAATATGTCGGCTGCGGCCCTGAAACTCTATGTCCTGCTTGCCGTCACCAACGTTGTCCATAACGGTTTGTTCAGGGTCAAGCTGCGCCCGGTGTTGATCAAAGTAAGCGACTTCCAGATTAGTTCCCAGCTGAACCTTACCGCTGTCCACTTCCTGCATGCCTAAAATTACTTTAATCAGCGTACTCTTACCGCAACCATTAGGCCCGACAAAGGCTACTTTGTCGCCGCGCATCAATAAGAGATCCAGGTCATTAATAATGGGCTTGTCGCCGAAGCGCAAAGCCATATTTTCGCCGTCAAAGACCTTTTTACCAGAACGTGAGGATTCGTTCACTGCCAGATTTGCCTTACCCTGAAGTTCGCGTCTTTGCTGACGTTGCTTTCGTAAGTCCTGAAGTGCACGTACCCGCCCTTCGTTACGAGTGCGGCGCGCTTTAACGCCCTGGCGTATCCAGGTCTCTTCAGCTGCCAGCTTTTTATCAAACTCAGCGTTGTGGCTTGCTTCAACTTCCAGTGCTTCCTGCTTTTTCTGCAGGTAGGTATCGTAGCTGCCCGGGTAACTGGTTAAATGTCCGCGGTCTAAATCGATAATTCGTGTGGCCAAACGGCGGATGAATGCCCTGTCGTGACTAATAAATAACACGGCGCCGGAAAAGTTAACGATTTGCTCTTCCAGCCAACGCACCATTTCAATATCCAAGTGGTTGGTCGGTTCGTCTAACAGTAAAATGTCCGGATCAACAACCAGAGCACGGGCAAGTGCCACGCGACGCAACCAACCGCCGGAAAGTGCTGCCATGGTTTCATCTGCGGGTAATTGCAGCTGAGTTAAAACCTGCTCAATACGGGTATTCACTTGCCAGCCGTTAATGGCATCCAGTTGATTCTGCAGTTTGTCCATTTCGTCAAGCGTTGCGCTGCTGGGCGAGTCGGTAAGACTGGCAGACAATTCATGATAACGAGCCAACGCCTTGCCCGATTCAGCAAGAGCTTCTGCTACGTAGTCAAACACCCGCTGTTCAGATTGCTGAGGCGGGTCTTGCGGCAAACGGGTCACTTTAGTATCGCCCACCCACTGTATTTGGCCTGAATCTAAGACCACTTCGTTATCTATTGCTTTTAAAAAGGTAGATTTACCGGCACCGTTACGACCAACCAAACAAACTCGTTCACCGGCTTCAATGGTGAAATCAACACCGTCTAAAATGGCGTCAGCGCCAAAGGCCAGGTGTGCATCCTGTACACGTAATAAACTCATTGCTCTACAAACTCCAGCAATTGATTAGCATCGAAAGGCCAACGCAGCTCGGCGTCGTCTTTTCCCCGAATAAATACTGGTACTAACCAGCCATACTCTTCTTGCAGCTCCTGCTGTTCGGCAATGTCGACTACTCCAAGTTCAACCGGCTCTTCCAGGTCAAGCGAGTGCAGTAGCTGAATAGCCTGAGTACAAAGCGGACAGTTTGGTTTCGTAAGCAAATACAACGCAGACATTAATTAAGCCCGTGAAATAATATAATAATGATGAATACCTTTATGGCGTTTGAAGTCCTCGGGTATTGAGGCTTGAGTCTGATCATTCACCTCAAGGCCAGCTTTATCCAGGCCTTCGGTGTCGATGCGGAATTTCTTTCTATTGTTAGAGAACAGAATCACGCCATCCTCTTTCAGCATGCCCGTGGCGGTTTTTATCAGGCCAACGTGGTCACGCTGTATGTCTAAAGTTCCGCTCATCCGTTTTGAGTTACTAAAAGTTGGCGGATCAAGAAAAATAACGTCAAACAGTTGCTTGCCACGTTGTTCCCGCATCCAGCTAAAGCAGTCAGCCTGAATAAACTGGTAGTCGCCTCGTAAGCGGTTTAAGGCAAAGTTACGCTCGCCCCACTTCAGGTAAGTTTTCGACATATCGACGGAAACCACGCGTGCGGCTCCGGCTCTGGCGGCCTGTACAGATGCGGTGCAGGTATAGGCGAATAAATTCAGTACATCCAATTCTTCGCACTTATCCAGCAATTCCTTACGCACCAGTCTATGGTCCATAAATAAGCCGGTATCAAGGTAATCGGTTAAGTTCACTTCAAACTTGGCGCCGTACTCATTAATCGTTAACACCGTGCTGTCCTGCGATTGTCTTTCGTACTGCTGTTTACCGCTTTGGCGCTGGCGACGTTTCAAAATAATTTTGTCTTCAGATACAGGCAAGGCTGAACTCAAGGACTCGAGCATGAACCACAAGCGGTCATTAGCCACTCCTTCCGGGATGTCTTTCGGCGCTGCATATTCCTGAACAACTACGTAATCCTGATAAATATCGATAGCCGCGTTGTACTCAGGAATGTCGGCATCATAAACACGCCAGCAATCCAGTCCTTCCTTCTCTGCCCATTTACTTAATTTCGCGTAATTCTTTTTAACTCTATTAACCAGGTCATCAGCTTGACTCTCTGCGAAGTCAGGTTGCTCTTTAGTTAAGTCGTAAAGCGCCAGATTAACCGGAATTGCGCCGTTTAACAGCGGGTATTTCTTATGACTACGCAGTTTCAGACGTTTCAGTAACTGCTCGTCTCCTGCCAGTACCGCTATGTGCCAATTGTGGAAAGTGTCTTTTAGTTGACGGCCAAAACGGCGGTACAAGAGTAAGGTTTCAACGGCTTCACCCAGACGTTCACCGTAGGGAGGATTACAGACTAACAGGCCCCTTTCCGCCGGTGCTTCACAGTTTGTTGCATCCGCAACTTCAAACTCTATCACTTCATGTAATAGCACTCGCTTGGCATTATCTTTGGCTTTAGCGACCAAATGAGGGTTGTTATCAGAGCCTTTTAACTGGCCTTTAAAGTTCTTCTTACCCACTTTAAAGCGCTGCTCAGCCTGCTCTAGCACGTCGTGCCACAGTTGCGGCGAATGTTCATGCCAAAACAAAAAGCCCCAATGCGCGCGGCTCAAGCCTGGTGCGTGATCCATTGCCATCATGGCAGCTTCTATGACTAAGGTACCCGAACCACAAAATGGGTCAAAAATAACGGGCGCGTCTTTTTCTAATTCGTTTTTGATACCGGCACGGAGTAATAAAGCGGCAGCCAAGGTTTCCCGCAGCGGTGCTTCGCCCTGCTGCAAGCGATATCCCCTTTTGTGCATACCATCACCGGTAAAGTCTAAAGACCAGGTGAGCTTGTCTTTATGCACCCGCACGGCAATACGAATGTCCGGGTGTTGTTTATCGATACTGGGGCGTTCAAATCCGCTATTACGAAAGTTATCGACAATACAGTCTTTTACTAACTGTGCGCCGAACTGAGTATGGCGAATATCGTCATTACCGCCTGAAAAATCAACCACAAAGGTTCTGTTCGCATCGAAAACCTTGCTCCAGGAGAATTGAGTCAATGCCAGTTTAATCTCATCCAGGCTGGAAACTTCTTTTTCACCTAGTTGCAACAGCATACGGCTTGCTAATCTGGACCACATAGCCACGGTATAAGCTTGCTGCAGATCAGCCTCGATATAGCAGCCCGCAAGGGTTTGCTTAACATGACTTAAATTGAACTCTTGCAACTCATCAAACAAAAGCCCTTCAAGACCTTTGGAGCACGCAATAAAAAAACGATACATAGAAACTTCGCCTGAAAAATTAAGGGGACAATTATAACGGAGAGCTCAGTGGCTGTCTGTAATTCCAGCTGAAATAAGGGAATTACAACGAGAATGATTAATAAAACAGCAGTTAAACCGTATTTGTATAAATACTATGCGGTTGGCTTAAATAAAGCTTGCGCGGCACGAATTATGGCTATACTATGCGCTCTCAATCGGACGCGGGGTGGAGCAGTCTGGTAGCTCGTCGGGCTCATAACCCGAAGGTCGTAGGTTCAAATCCTGCCCCCGCAACCAACGTCCGGAATTAGAATTCAGTAATACCTTCCTGCTAAATACTCTTTCTTTGAATAAATTCTCAAGTAAGCCTAAAAATACACTTAAATTTTAAGCTTTACACTTAAAGCAACTACGCCAGTTGTTGACCCCAGTTAGATTGAGCCGATAAAGCTAAATCAACGGTTGCCGGCAACAAGCGGTTTAAGGTGACTTTAATGACATGATACTGGCGCAGCGATTTAATCGCAGAAAGCTGCATGCCCTCACTTAACAGTAAGCAAGTCGCAAATTCATCATCTGTATCAAGAATTAAGAACAGCCCCTGATCAAAACCTGAGTTCAATTCGCATAAATGCCGCTCTACCGGCCATTCGCTAATATCAGATTTTTGAAAATGCCAACTCTGTGGCATTTGAGGACGACCAAAGCGACACCACGCTGTTGCATTAAGAGCTGCATTTTGCGGTGCGCAAGGCATTTTATCAGCTGGGTAAGCTTCTAATGTTTCACTAACGGTTTGGAAGGTTGTCGCGTCTTCAATATCCATCATTTGTTCATTAAAGTGAATATTGACTAGCTGACTCGGTTTGTAAGGCGTATCAAATACGTCGGAATCACTTAGCTTAACGCTAAGCTTGCCGCTTTCTGTATTGAATAACCATAACCAATGGGATTCCGATTCCACGATGTTAGCCTTTATTATTAGAGGAATTTAAGCTTTGCGATAAGATACTAAAGTCACTTAACCATTACAAGTGACTAACAATTGAGCGAATTAGCCTTGGGCCTTGATAGATAAACCCAGTGTAAACTTGCACCAGGCTCGCTCCAGCCTTGAGTTTGGCCTCTGCTGACTCAACTGA
>Ga0207897_100637_pt1 | contig 9876 bp, 5 predicted proteins | sample LinPmetageLP42_FD_184054 | JGI IMG/M metagenome (GOLD analysis project Ga0207897, IMG submission 184054) | Marine viral communities from the Pacific Ocean - LP-42 (SPAdes) | ecosystem: Environmental > Aquatic > Marine > Oceanic | place: Pacific Ocean | collected 2010-08-27
GCAGATGCTCATCAGCAAATTCATCTGCCGAGTTGTGATCTGCTGATTCTTCAGTAATATAATGCTGCTGCGCTCTATATAGTATCAGTCGATCACGACTCAAACCACGCAGTAGCGCATACATCATGACAAAGACCACTAAGGCAAACGGTAGTCCCGCTACGATAGCCGCCGCCTGTAGCGCAGACAATCCACCAGCCGCTAGCAAGATAGCGGCGATAACGCCTTCTGTCGTCGCCCAAAATAAGCGCTGGATTTTAGGTGGGTTGGTATCGCCACCAGCAGTCAACATATCGATGACAAAGCTAGCAGAATCTGACGAGGTCACAAACCATAGCATAATCATGACGACAATCAGTAGCGTAATCGGTTTTGCCAATGGATAGTACTCGACCAACTTAAAGATGGCACTACCAGAATCCGCTTGTACTGCTTCAACCAATCCTGGGCTAACACCTGACAGAACAGAAGCAAGCTCCATATGAACAGCAACGCCGCCAAAGGTGGTAAACCAGAAGAACAAAATCAGCATTGGAATCAGTAGTACACCAAGCGTAAATTCACGGATAGTACGGCCACGAGAGATACGAGCAATAAAGATACCAACGAATGGTGCCCAGCTTACCCACCATGCCCAATAAAATATCGTCCAACTACTTTGCCAATCTGTACCGCTATAAGACTCACCCCATGTACCTAGAGGTACAATCACAGTCAGATAGTTGCCGATGTTTTCGATAAAGCTATCAAAGATAAATAGCGTTGGTCCTAAGATGACCATAAACGCTAATAAGACGATAGTGAAACCAATATTGATATCACTTAAACGCTTAATACCTTTATCCAAACCCATCAAGACTGAAGCTGCTGCTAGCGCTGTGATGAAAGCGATCAAACCAAACTGTACGGTAAGACTGTTAGGCATACCAAACAGCTTTTCGAGTCCAGAGTTGATCTGCATAACCCCAAGCCCGAGTGAGGTAACCACACCAAACATCGTACCAAACACAGCCAAGATATCGACCGTGTGTCCCCAACGACCATAGATCTTTTTACCAAGTAAAGGATACAAAGTAGATCGAATCGATAATGGTAGGCCGCGACGGAAATGGAAGTACGCTAAAGATAGCGCTACAATCGTATAAATCGCCCAAGCATGTAGACCCCAATGCATAAACGAGATATTCATTGCTTGCTTGGCGGCTTCTACTGTCTCGGCATCGCCCATTGGTGGTGCCATAAAGTGATACAACGGCTCGGCTGTACCCCAGTAGACAAGTCCAATACCGATGCCGGCAGAGAATAGCATGCCAATCCAAGAGAACAGATTGTACTGCGGTCGTTCTGTTTGGTTACCTAGTCGAATATCACCATAGCGACTCATTGCCAAGTAAATACAAAGCGCAAGCGCAGTATTAACTAGAATAATGAATAGCCAACCAAACTTATCGGTAATAAAATTTTGTAAAAAACTAAAAACAGCCCCTGCTGTTTCGGTGAAAAACGCACCGAAAATAATAAAGCCAACAATCAGCAGTGACGATGTAATAAACACAGGTTTACTTACCCGCGGAAAAGGTCCTAATCTGCCTACTTTTACTTCTTCCATGTGCAAGTCTCAAATTTCAAGGAACGTTACCTTAACAAAATAGGTCTTAACTATCAATCTATTACAAAATAAAACTTGATAAAACTATTAATTTACTCTAAAAGAATTCGATAGTTTTATTAAAATAATTAAATATACAGGTAGATAAATACGTCTTTAATTTGATGTTTTTTCAATATTGTTTCGATGTTATTTGGGCAATAATCTGAGTAATTGTGCATCATTACCGTCTTCAAGTGTCCACACTTGCCCGTCTACTGCTAGCACACTGCGTACACGCTCTCCCATGTCATAGCGATAACGCTCAGCCGCGGTATTGTCGTCGTTTATGCCCACTACGATAAGCGCTTTAGACGATAAGCCACTGATAAGCGCATTGCCCTGCCAGCTAGGAAAGTCATTATGAGTACCAGCCGCATAGATGCTCATAGCAGATGGTGATATGACAGGTGTCCAAGTAATTTTGGGTGCCGCAAACTCTGGCTTAGTATCATGGTCAGGAATATCTAGACCTGAATAATTGCGTCCATTGGATACCACTGGCCAGCCATAGTTGTTACCCTTCTCAATAATATTAAATTCATCCCCGCCCTTTGGTCCCATCTCGTGCGCCCAAAGCTGTCCGCTATCGTCAAATGCCATACCAAGCACATTGCGATGTCCGATGGTCCAAAACTGTTTGGCCAACTCATTATCAGTAAACGGATTGTCTGTCGGGGCGTTACCATCAGGACTCAACCGTATTATCTTACCCAAATTACCACTCATGTCTTGTGCTGGGTCTTTGTCTTGACGCTCGCCTGAGCTGATATATAGATAGCGGCCATCGGGTGAAAACAGCAGGCGATGACTATAATGTCCTTGCCCTGTGACTTTCGGAGACTGTTGCCAGATAGGTGTGATACCTTGCAACGTAGGTGTGGCTGTCTCTAATCCTGAGAGTGTCGCCTTGATCACTTTGGCACCAAATTTATTGCTATCATTTCCTGTTCCTGCTTCCGCGTAGCTAAGATAGACGGTATTGGACGTCGCAAAATCTGGAGCCACGATGATGTCTCCCAAGCCGCCTTGACCACCGTAAGCGACTGTAGGAACGCCTTCGATTTTGGACTTATTACCCGTCGCGGTATCTACGATAAATAGCTCACCTGTTTTTTGTGTTACTAGTAATTTTGGCGCTTTGCTATCTGTAATGGGTAACGCTGTCATGGCCCAAGGCTCATCAAAGGTTGCGACCGCTTTGGTTGTAAACTCAGGCTTGTCCGCGCTAACTTGAGCATCACTTGTCTGCATGTCTGCTTTAGAGGTTTGCATCTCTTTCTGTTCTGGTACGTTGTTGCTGGTATTGACGGTTGCAGGGTTGGAGCAAGCTGATGTGCTGAACAATAAAGCCGCGATTATTAACGGCGATGTTAAGGGGAGGCTTACACGTTCAATATGGATCGTCATCATCTTTCCTCTTTATCCAGTTTGCACTTATATGATTAGTCGTTCATTTATTTATAGCATAGTCTTGATATTTAAATGGTAAAAGAATAGTAGCGTAAAACGCCCTTTCTCAAATGAGAAACCCCTTACCTACAATTGTAGATAAGGGGTTTATTTTAAGCGTAAAGTTAGCTCATAAAGACGTCAAAGATAAATTGATTAGCTCATTCTAAGCTTATCAAAGGTTAGCTTGTCATCGGCACCTACATCGACTTTGATAATATCACCAGCGACAAAATCACCTGCCAATAGCTTCAATGATAATGGGTTTTCAATCTCTTGTTGAATGGCACGCTTCAAAGGACGAGCACCATAAACAGGGTCATAACCCACGGCAACCAATTTATTCATCGCATCTGCTGACAGCTCAATATCCATCTCACGCTCTTGAATACGCTGACGTAAGCGATTCAGTTGAATATCTGCAATACCTGCCATCTGCGACATACCAAGCGGATGGAAGACTACGATTTCATCAATACGGTTGACGAACTCTGGACGGAAATGCTGCCCAACAGAATCCATTACTTCCGCTTTGATATCATCGTAACTTTCACCTACCATTTCTTGAATCTTATGCGAACCCAAGTTACTGGTCATGATAATCACAGTGTTTTTGAAATCTACCACCCGACCTTGCGAATCGGTTAAGCGACCATCGTCCAATACTTGCAGCAAGATGTTGAATACATCAGGATGCGCCTTCTCTACTTCATCGAACAATATGACGCTGTACGGCTTACGGCGTACTGCTTCAGTCAATGTACCGCCTTCTTCATAGCCAACATAGCCTGGAGGCGCTCCTACGAGGCGGCTGACACTGTGTTTTTCCATATACTCACTCATGTCGATACGTACAATCGCATCTTCAGAGTCAAACAAGAAGTTTGCTAGTGATTTGGTCAGCTCAGTTTTACCAACACCAGTAGGTCCCAAGAACAAGAACGAACCAGAAGGACGATTTGGATCAGATAAGCCTGCACGGCTACGACGTACCGCATTGGCCACCGATTCGACCGCTTCGTTTTGACCGATAACACGCTCATGGAGCTTTTCTTCCATTGCGATCATCTTATCACGCTCGCCTTGCATCATTTTGCTGACTGGAATACCAGTCGCGGCCGCAACCACTTCGGCGATTTCATTGTCTGTCACCTTATTACGTAGCAATTTGACACCGCTACCTTCACCTGTCTGTTCTTTTTGCTCTGCCAAGTCAGACTCATGAATACGTCGTTCTAACTGCGGAATGGTTTCGTATTGCAGCTTACTCATGGTCTCATAATCGCCTTCTCGGCTAGCCTTGTCATACGCAATACGGGCTTTATCTAGCTCGTCTTTTAGCTGTTGACTGCCTTTGACCAGTGCTTTCTCTGCCTGCCAAACCTCGTTGAGATCAGCATACTCTTTTTCCAATTCCGCTATTTGCGCATCGAGCACTTTACGCTCGGCTTGCGCGCCAGCATCTTCTTCATTTTTGAGCACTTCACGCTGCATTTTTAATTGAATCAAACGGCTATCAAGCTTACCTAATGATTCAGGCTTGCTATCCATCTCCATGCGCAGACGACTGGCCGCTTCGTCAATTAAATCAATCGCTTTATCTGGTAGCTTACGGTCAGTGATATAGCGATGACTCATGCGCGCAGCAGCGATAATGGCACTATCTTGAATATCGACGCCATGATGCAGCTCGTAACGCTCTTTTAGACCACGTAATATCGCAATGGTATCTTCGACCGTTGGCTCATCGACTAGTACTTTTTGGAAACGACGCTCAAGCGCTGCATCTTTTTCGATGTACTTGCGGTATTCATCAAGCGTCGTTGCACCAACACAATGTAGCTCACCGCGAGCTAGTGCAGGTTTTAGCATATTACCCGCATCCATTGCACCTTCAGATTTACCCGCACCAACCATCGTATGTAGCTCATCGATGAATAGGATGACATTGCCTTCTTGCTTGGCCAAATCACTGAGTACGCTTTTGAGGCGCTCTTCAAACTCACCTCGGAACTTTGCCCCTGCAATGAGCGCACCTAAATCCAATGACAACACTTCTTTACGGCGCAGACCTTCTGGTACGTCACCATTGATAATTTTTTGTGCCAAACCTTCGACGATGGCTGTTTTACCAACGCCCGGCTCACCAATCAGCACAGGGTTATTCTTGGTACGGCGTGACAGCACCTGAATAGTACGGCGGATCTCTTCGTCACGGCCAATGACTGGATCTAGCTTGCCAAGCTCTGCTTGTTCAGTCAGATTAATCGTGTACTTGTTGAGTGCATCACGCTGATCTTCGGCGTTTTGGTTATTCACTGTATCATCGCCGCGCAATTGCTCAATTACCGCTTTTAGCTTGCTTGCCGTTACGCCTGCATTTTCAAAGATTTTCTTGGTTTCGCCCTGCTCAGCGAGTGCCAACATCACCCATTCTGTTGCGATAAAATCATCGCCTTCTTTTTGCGCCTGACGATCGGCCAAGTTCAAGATTTTGACCGAGTTTGGGTTTAGATTGACGTCACCTGTCGGCTCCGAAATCGTTGCTTGGTTATCCAATGCTTTCGCAACGCCATTTTTTAGTGCTGGAATAGAAGCACCTGCTTGTTGGCAGATCGATAAATTAGACTCATCTTGTAGCAACACGGCAAGCAAATGCACAGGATCGATGCCTGTATGATCGCGACCTAATGCTAGGCTTTGTGCTTCTTGAATGGCGGATTGCAGTTTTTGAGTAAACTTCTCAAATCTCATGTCTATATCCTTTTATAATTGGTATTCTCAGTAGCACCTCTAAGGATTATCTTAGTTTAGTGCCTACTGTTATCTGTCACTTATATAAGGTATATATATACCTATTTCAAGACGATTACCAAATAAAACCTTACTTAAAGCAATGATATTTACTATTAATAATATTTAAATGAGCTATTAATATCAGTTAAAGGTAGTTAGTAGATAAGTTATGCCATTTTATCAATGAAAATTAAAAATAAATCTCCATTGGATACGGTAATGAGCAATGTACCTATTTGGCATAGACCCAATCATAAACCGACTATTCTACTCCACGATTTCGATAGGAGTACCAAGTGTCACCGCTGCCATAATTTCATCCATCTCATCATTGGTGACCGCGATACAACCATCGGTCCAATCGCGTTGTTGATTCAACCAGCCCAAATGTCCAAAGCCATTCATTTGCCCGTGAATCATGATATTACCGCCCGGGCTGACTCCTAATGATTTCGCTCGTGCCTTGTCCTCATCATTGGGATAGCTAATATGAATAGAGCGATGGGCAATAGAGTTCTCATTTTTATAATCTAATGTATAAACCCCAACTGGCGTACGCTGGTCACCTTCTTGTTGCTTGTGACCTGATGGACTGCCCCCTAGCGCAATACGATACGACCTAAGGATTTTACCATCGCTCATCAATTTTAAGATACGATCTGATTTGTCGACAAAGACTCGGTCAATGACTATGGAAGGAGGAATGGGGTTTTTGATTTTTGAGGTGCTTTTGGCATAAGCAATGGCGCTGGTGCTAGTGCTAACAATGGCAGCAAGACTAAGGCCAATGACAATGGGCAACCAAGGTGTACGCTGCTCATTTGATGAGTAAGATTTTTTATAAAAAAATGGCATAGACTCTGTTTCCCATAATTAATTTTTTGTCATTAATCATATGTATCAAAGCACTATGCCAGATTCTGTAGATACGTTTTGTGCAAAAGTGATGAATCACTCACGAGACTGTTACACCATGCGAATCGCACCATCTAAGCGAATGACTTCTCCATTTAGATAGGCATTATCAATGATATGGAGGGCAAGTTTAGCAAACTCATTGGGTGCGCCCAAACGTTTAGGATATGGCACACCTGCCTCTAACTGCTCGCGTGCCTTTTCAGGAATACTGTCCATCATCGGCGTAGCAAAGACACCTGGTGCGATGGTCATCACGCGAATACCATGACGTGCCAGCTCGCGAGCAAGCGGTAAGGTCAGACCAACCACACCTGCTTTAGACGATGAATAGCTTGCTTGTCCTACTTGACCGTCAAAGGCTGCGATAGATGCTGTATTAATAATAATGCCTTGATCTATGTTCTTCTCTACATGGTCGCCTGCATTGCTATCATTCGCTATACGCTTGGCAATGCTAGCAGCTACCAAACGAGCGACATTAAATGAGCCGACCAGATTGATATTGACTCCGCGGCTAAATGCCTCAAGGTCTGCCGGATTGTTATCACGATCTAGCAGCTTTTGTACCACTACGATACCAGCACAGTTGATTGAACCTTGCAAACCACCGAAAGCTGACTCTGCCATTTCGACCGCTGATTGTACTTCATCGCCATTAGTTATATCACAGCGTACAAAGCGCGCATTATCACCTAACTCAGCGACTAATGCTTGCCCAGCAGATTCATTTAAATCAGCAATAACGACGTTACCACCTTGCTCTACAATCGCCCGAGCCACTGACTCTCCCAAACCTGATGCACCGCCTGTGACCAAAAAGCTGTTTTCTTTAACTTGCATGATTATTCCTTTAAATCTTCACTTTTTATTAGACATTTTTCTATTAAATTTATGTAAGTTTTACCAAATTATTTATGCGGCAGACAGACTACGCAGCAAAAAGCGTTGAATCTTACCACTCGGTGTTTTCGGCAGTTCTGTCACAAACTCGACCTCACGCGGATACGCATGAGTGGATAGCCGTTTGCGTACCAGCTCTTGGATTTCTTTGGCGATTTGCTCACTGCCTTCGATGCCATCTTTTAGCATCACATAAGACTTGATGGTATGACCGCGCACTTCATCTGGCACGCCTACCGCCGCAGACTCTGCGACTGCTTCATGCTCTAAGACGGTATTTTCTACATCAGTAGGCCCTACGCGGTAACCTGCGGTAATAATGATGTCATCATCACGGCCTGAGAACCAGTAACTGCCATCACTATGACGCTCGACCACGTCGCCTGTCAGATAGTAATCATCTACAAAGGCTTGCTTCTCATTCCAGCTATAACCACGGAAGTAAAACGCAGGTGACTGACTGACCACGACTGCCAGTTGCCCTTGCTCACCATCTGGCAGTACATTCATATCATCATCTAGTACGACTAGCGTATGACCTGGTAGCGCCATACCCATCGAACCAACAGGACAATCATGCGCCAATGCATGATGTGCACAGCAAGTCATGCCAGTCTCTGTTTGGCCATATTGGTCTTTGACTTGGCACGCCAGATAGGTTTCAACCCAGTTGACCACTTCGGTATTCAATGTCTCCCCTGCCGAGTTGGCACAGCGTAAAGACAGCTTAGTATTAGTATCGTTATGAGCGCCTTTATCAACACTATCAAACACACCACTAGATTTCATCATTCGAAATGCGGTGGGTGAAGAGGCTAAATTGGTAATCTTATGACGCACCATAAAGTCACGGGTATGGGTCGCGTCAAATCCTGCTTCATTAAAATAAGTTGTGATACCCAGTAGCAAAGGCCCTGTAATGGCATAATATAATCCATATGCCCAACCGGGATCGGCCATGTTCCAATATTGATCGTCTTCGCGTAGGTCGATGGCATAACGCATATATAGGTAAAAAGCAGGTAACGCGGCCAATGGAACGCTGACGCCTTTTGATTTACCAACCGTACCAGAGGTGAACATTTGCAAGAATGGCGCATCCGTATCGAGCATCACGGGTTCGATCGTTTGCGACTGTGCTGCCATAGACTGGCTATAGTGATCGTCACCCCATGTCTGAGCATCTTCTATACTGCTGACCAACACCATTTTGGTTTGCTCAGCCAAATCTTCAAACTTGCTGCGATTCTCTAGATTGGTAAAAACGACTTTGGTGTCGGCTTTGTCCATCCGATATTTGATTGAATCATAGCCAAAAGCAGTGAATAGCGGCTGATATACGGCCCCGATGCGCCATGTCGCCAACACAACGGTAAGAAGCTCTGGCGTACGCGGTAGCATCGTCGCTACTTTGTCGCCCGCTTTTACCCCATACGACTGTAGCAAATTGGCGATTTGAGCACTTGCTTTGTCAAGCTCACCAAAGCTCATGCGCGTTATATTGCCTGCCGTGTCTTCATGTACTAACGCAGCATTGTCAGCGCGGCCATCGCGTACATGGCGACCACAGCAAGCCATATAAGCATTTAACCGATCGTCTACCTGCTCGCCAAAGATTTCTGACAGCAGTTTATCCATATCAAAATTATTATAGTAATCGCTATAGTTTTTTGGCGTAATGGTAGTATCTGTATCAATATTCGTCGGAGTTTGAGAGGCGGTGTTCATAAGCTAATCCTTTAGCAATAGCAGGTAACTGGTAAAATGGTATTTATGATTGAAAAACGGCCACATCCTATAGACCGTTTCATAGGTTCGTATTTATCATGCTCTATTAGTAACGCATTTTTACGTTTATTTCAATACATAACGTATCATTTTTATTTTATAGAAGTAGAGATAATCTATAACTAATTATCATTAATTCGCTATAAGTCCGCGAAGACACCTACAATCAATAGCCAAAGTACTGCCACATACTTTCGATTTCCTATTAAAGAATTAACACCTCAATATTATTATCTAAAACCTCACACCTAAACATCAGCTCTTAAAAACCCTAACAATGCTTTTTCTTCACAGCTTTGGTATTTCTTAGTTCGTCCACGGCGCGCTTGTTTGTAAGCCTCAAAGAATTGCCCTGCCAAAAAACGCTCAATGAC
>Ga0207897_100638_pt1 | contig 9868 bp, 9 predicted proteins | sample LinPmetageLP42_FD_184054 | JGI IMG/M metagenome (GOLD analysis project Ga0207897, IMG submission 184054) | Marine viral communities from the Pacific Ocean - LP-42 (SPAdes) | ecosystem: Environmental > Aquatic > Marine > Oceanic | place: Pacific Ocean | collected 2010-08-27
TTGAGGATAAAGTAAAGGTTGGTAAGGTCGCAGATATTCTCAAGAGGCAAAATATAATTACTGAATATTATTTTGTTGACGACTATGCAAGCCAGGTTTTAAACTATTTCGATTTAACCAAAGATTCTTTCAAGGGTGGTTATTACTATTCAATTTCAGAATTGACCGGAATATACTTATGTGCGACTCGCTATCTCCTTCATTTTTCAAGTGATTCTTTTCTAGAAGAAAATTCAGAAAATTGGATAGATCCAGCAATAGCTCTTATGAATAAAGAATCAAATTTTATAGTTGCTAATCCGGTTTGGAACTATAATTTCAATGAAGCCTTTGGAGAAGTAATAGGGGATCAGAATAATTTTTATATCGGATCTGGATTTTCAGACCAATGTTATTTAATTCCGGTTAAGGTTTTTAGAGAGAAAATCTATAATGAATATAATGAGGAGTCAGAAAGATATCCCAAATATGGCGGAGAGTTGTTCGAAAAGCGAATCGATAGTTTTATGAAAAACAATAATAAATTACGATTAAACAGTACCCGCGTTAGTTACATACATAGAAATTTTCCTAAGATTCAAAATTTGTCTTTCTTGGAGAAAATGGTCTTTAAGCTCAAACTGATCAATCGAATTTAATTTTGGAAATATAACGCGTTTGAAAGTCACTATATTATTATCTACATACAATAGAGCTAATTTAATATTAGAAACCTTAGAGTCTATTAAAAATCAGACCTATAATAATTTTGAATGTTTGATAACTGATGATAATTCAACTGACGATACAGAAATTGTAGTAAATTATTTTATAAAAACTGACTCTAGGTTTTATTATTTCAAAAAGCCCAAAAAATATCCTCAGGGGCTTTCTGCTACTCGTAATTTTGGATTGGATTTAGCACAAGATAGAAATGCAGAGTTTATTCAATTTTTTGACGATGATGATATTATGCACCCTCGAAAGTTGGAGCTGCAAATTCAACCATTTTACGAGAATCCAGATTTAGATCTTACCATTTGTATGTATCGTAAATTTTGGGATATAGGTCAAATTCAGTTCAATTTAAAGAAAGCTTTTGATCCTAGCTATTCAATTAAAACCAATAATCTTCTAAGATCTTTTTACCTTAATCAAATACATTTAAATTCATTAGGACCAGTTTGGAAGTTTGAAGTTTTGAAAAAATACCGCTTTGATAATACCTTATTTTATGCAGAGGAACGGGAATTTTATTTGAGGATATTTTTGGAAGAGTCTTTAAATTATCGATTAATTGAGCAGATTTTATGTTGGTATCGAAAACACGATCAGGCTATTACTTCAAACCTGTATAGTGATCCAAGTATCAAAGGAGAATCTGAAAAATTATTTCAAAAGAAATTTCTGGAACTCGTTTTGATACAAAAGAGGCCTCCATTTTTCATATTGAAATCATACACGAAAATTGCTGTAAAGAGAAACAATGCGCTCTTTCTCAATATACTCACCCAATACTTTAGTCAAGTAAAAAATATAGTCAAGCCTAAACATTTTGCCCTTTGGATGTATATTAAATTCAACAAAGCATTGAAACCAATCAAAACTGCTTAATTCTTGAGAAACGGCATAAATCCTGAAAAGCTTAAAAACGAGACACTGCCTGTTTTTTTACATCGCGTGATTGTGCCGGTTTACATTCCTAATCTGAAAGAAGAATATTACCTAAATCACATGGAAGTTTTTGAAAAGTTTTTAGGTCAATTAATAAAAACAATTAATCCGAAAACCACCGCAATTACGCTCATCAACAATAATTCCTGCGATGAAATTGCAGGTCTAATTAATAAATATCCCTCAGCGGTTGATAAACTGATTTGGTATGGGGAGAATAAAGGGAAGGTTTTTCCTGTTTTGCAGGAGGCACGCTCTGCAGCTGAACCATTTATTACCATAACTGATGCTGATGTGCTTTTCTACGAAGGTTGGGAACAGGCTGTATTTAAGGTTTTCGCTTCGTGCCCTAAAGCCGGTGTAGTTGCACCCTTACCTTCTCCTGCTTTAGCTTTTTATGAGAATACAGCAGTTTTTTCAGACCAGTATTTGACCGGTGGTATCGCTTATCAAAAAATACTATCAGACGCAGATGCAGAGCTCTATTTGGCAGGGATGGGAAATGACTCGCTCTTAAATCGGGAAAACCGAAAGTATTCTTGGAAGGAACGGCAGTATGTACTTAAAAATGCCAATGCACTGGTTGGCTGTGGTCATTTTGTGGCTACCTATCGAAGAGAACTTTTTAAAGGAAAATACGATTATCCTAAAATAAAGTTTAATAATGGATTAGAGCGTGAATTTATTGATTCCTTAAGTGATGAAAAGGGCTATTACCGCCTTTCAACGGTTGAGACCTATGCTTATCATATGGCAAACAACCTGGATGAGCATTCCAGATCGTTTAGCCTTAAAAAAGAAAACAAGTTAAGCGAAGACCTGGTCAAAAGAGCCAGCTATTCAATCAGGTCTCCTTTACCCTGGGTATTACGCAAATTGATGTTCAGAATAATTAAGCGACTGTTTAAACTTTAATTGTTGACGATCAGCACAAAAAAATTACTCGTTGTTACAGATTCTATTAATCCCGAAGATAGCAGCGGCTCTAAGGCTAATGTGGCCTTTATTAAAAGTCTTGTAGCTTCAGGTTACGAAGTAACAGTTATTCACTATACTCAGCGCAAGATTCAAATAGAACGGGCTACCTGTCTTTTAGCCAAGCAAAGAAAAAACAATTTATTCTATATACTTGGCGGAATTCAGCGTACTGTGCAGCGTAATTTAGGTGTCAACTGGTCAGTCTTTTTAGAGAATAGCTTTGGATTTAGTTTTGCTTTTTTTAACGATAGTAAATCTATTATCCAAAGAATTAAGAGTCTTAATATCAAAGATTTTGATTTGGTCATAACCTTGAGTAAAGGAGAGAGTTTTAGACCTCATCATGCGATTTTACAACTGCCCGTCTGGCATCTAAAATGGTTGGCTTATGTACACGATCCCTATCCCTTTCAAAATTATCCCTGGCCGTATACCTTTGTTCCTAAAGGGGCAGAACAGAAAGATCATTTTTTTAAAAAAGTAGCTGCCCATTGTAAATTTGCAGGCTTTCCATCGCGTCATTTAGCAGATCATATGGCAGGATTTTACCCAGAGTTTATAGAAAAATCTTTTGTCATTCCACATCAATACGATAACGTAATTTTGGGGGTTTCACTACCTTCATTTTTTAAGGATGCTGTGTTTAACATCGTTCATACCGGAAATTTAATAGGAGGCAGATCACCTGAAGGACTATTAAAAGGATTTCAACTTTTTTTAGAAAGTCAGGAAGAAGCGAGACAGGAGAGCTATTTGTATTTAGTGGGGCCTTCCAGTAATTATAGAGAATTGATGAGTTCATATGAGCATGCTCCACAGTTTATTTTTCATCCGGGTGTTTCTTATGCTGAATCTCTAGCACTACAGGAGGCTGCTTCGATAAACCTTATCATTGAGGCAAGTGATACCGACTTTAGCCCGTTTTTACCGGCCAAGATGGCTCATTGTGTGATGGTAGATAAGCCTATTTTAGCTTTAAGTCCTAAAAAAAGTGAAGTGCGTAGACTGCTCGGGGAAGATTACACCTGGCAAAGTGAGGCAGACGATTCCAAACAGATCGCCAGAATTCTTTCTGAGCTCTACCTCAAATGGAAAATTACAAAGGCAGAATTCTGGCGTTTAAACCGGCCCGATTTACAGGACTATTTTTCATCAGCGCATCTCAATAAACAAATTCAAAATCTCCTTAATGCCTCTGCTTAACTCCAAAGAGATAAGTATATTAATTACTACTTTTAACCGTAAAAAGGAGTTAATTTTTACCTTGAATGCCTTGCGAGAAGTTATTGCTGATGAGGGGATTTACATTTGGGATGATGCATCTACAGACAATACTTTTGATTACATCTCGAGTGAATATCCGGAGATTAATATATTTCAGAATGCAGTAAATAAAGGCTTGATAGCCAACCGTAATCAATTGATGCAAGCCGCTCCCACAGAATACGTTCTTTCCCTTGACGATGACGCGTACTTTTTAAATCCTGAAGGGTTAGAAAAAGCAATGTCGTTTATGCAGGAGAATCTCAATTGTGCTGTGTTATCGTTTAGGCTTTTCTGGGGCTTGCAAAAACCGGCGAGTCAAAAAACGTCTGAGAATACCTATCAAGTAAGTAATTTTCTGGGAGGCGCTCACCTGATGCGTAAAAGCGCCTGGGATAACTATATAACGTCTTACCCCGAGTGGTATCATTTCTATGGAGAGGAAGACTATGCTGCAATGAAATTATTTAGGGCGGAACAAATGGTGTTCTATTTTCCAAAAGTGCTCGTTCATCATCGGGTATCACTTAAGAATCGAAAAAAGAGCGCTGAAGAAACCAACTTAAGGTCCCAATGGGCTTTACAGGCTGCTTGGAGTAACTATTTGATCTTTCACCCAAAACAAAAAGCCTGGTTTAAGATTATATATTCCATAAAAGAACAATTAAGGCTGAAATTTTTAAAAGGAGATTTCGATATTCTGATGAGTATAGGCAAGGCCGGATTAGCGCTTATTCAGAATAGACAACATCGACAAAAGCTGGACTTAAGATTTTCTAACGAAAGGCTTAGAGCCTATTTATCATTGCCTCAAGCACCTGTTTATTGGAAGCCAGAATAAATGTTTCAAAAATAGCACTTTTGACCACGGTTGCTAATTTCGACCTTTATGAGAAGACGAGGTCTTATCAGCCACCAGGAATTCGGAAATTGGTGATTGATGGTCGAGGGGGAATGTACGGGCTGGATAGCTTATTCTATACCTTTGAGAAGTTGCCGCTCAAAGATGTCAAATGGCTGATTTTGGCAGATGAAGATGTTTTATTTCTGGAAAACAGAGCCCTCGTAAAGATCATTGAAGAAATGGAGTCGGGTGATTTTACGGTCGCAGGCGTGCGTGACGGGGGAACAATGCCCAACCGAAGGCACAATCCGTATGTGCCCAACACCTTTTTTTGTGTTCTTGATTATCAAAACATTTCTACCATTTACAGTAGAAAGGAAATAAAAAAGCAACAGTATAGCAGTCCTAAAGAATTTGCCGAAGATTTAAATAACTTACACATTGAATTTGATGCAACTTCTCTATATGAACCTTATTATTGTTTCTTTTTATGGCTCAAACGTAAAAATCATAAGTTCCTTTTTCTAGATGCAGATCTTTTACATCCTGATACAGACGAACTGGCAACAAAAGTCTATGATTTGGATAACAAACCTTTTCTTATTCACACCTGGTACGCCCGAGCCTATGGGGAAAATGCTATGCAAACCAAACGGATAAACACCATTATAGATGCGTATGCACCCGATTCAAACAAACATGCTGACGAAGCTGAAATCTTTAAGGATGAGTTTTTCAAATTTAAGTTAAACCTTAGAAAGTTGAAAAAAAGAATTCAAAACAAACTGGGAAAAGTATTTTGATGACTGATTTAGTTTCTATAATTATTCCTATTTACAACAGGGAAGCTCATCTAAGGGATACACTCCATTCTATAAAGGCTCAAACCTTTCGCAATTGGGAGTGTTTACTTGTTGACGATCACAGTACAGATGAATCTGTGAATATATTAAAGGAATTTGAAGATGAAGATTCCCGATTCAAAATGTTGATTCGTCCTGATAGCAGACCTAAAGGAGCTAACGCCTGTCGTAATTTTGGTTTTGAACAGGCTAAGGGAAGATTTATCAATTGGTTTGATTCTGATGATTTGATGGAGCCGGATTTTATTCAGAAGAAGCTTTCTGCTTTTGATGCAAAAACGGATATCGTTTTGTCAAAAACGAAAATCTATTATGTGAAAGATCAAACGGAAGTTTATGAACAGCGTACCCATTTAACCTCAAACCTGCTCGAGGACTTTATCACCCGTAAAATATCATGGTATTTGCCAGACCCAATGTATGCCAAATCCTTTTTGGATAAACATAATTTAGTTTTCGATGAACAACTCTTGGGAGGGCAGGATCGCGATTTTTTTCAACGTGTATTGTTGCACAATCCAGAAATGTTAGTCATTAATGACTATTTAACCACATACCTAAAGCACAGTGCGAGTATTTCAGAGAAAATATATAAGCAGGGCAATTTTAAAATTACGCAATCACGAGTTGGTGCTCTGATTTCTTTCATTAAACGGTTGCAGTCAGAAGGCAGGTTGTCTCCTTTACTCAGGAGATTTTATACCGCTGAATTGCGAAAAATGATACCGCTGGTTCATAAGGATTCAAAAACAACAAAATCTATTTTGAAAGTATTGTTAAAATTAGGTTCTCTAAATTTTGAGACACTTAAAAGCTGGAGTAAAGTGAGTTTAGGATTTTCAAGTTTGATTATTACTGGTAAAGGTCAAAAGCTATTTAAATGAAAAATTACTTAGTTTTAATTCCCGCACGTGCCGGTTCGCAAAGACTTCCAAAAAAAAATATGCGGCAATTAGGAGATAAACCGCTGGTGGGACACAGTATAGCATACGCCCAAGATAATGGTTTTAGTAATGTGGTAGTTACTTCTAATGATGCACGTGTTCTTGAATATGCAAAAGAAGTAGGTGTTGAAGTTATTAAAAGGCCTGATGCATTAGCAGGCAATGAAGAACCTGTTGTAACAGCTTTGAAGCACGCAGTAGATCAATTGCAAAAAAAATATGATGCGGTAATTTTACTACAGCCCACAAACCCATTGAGACCTGAAGGTCTTCTTAAGGAAGCTATAAGCATTTTTAAACAAGAGGATTGTGACAGCCTGATGACCGTTTCCCGAAATGAACATAAATTAGGAACCATTTCTAATCATCAATTTATACCTTACAATTATAAAATGGGGCAGCGCAGTCAGGACCTTGAGCCTTTGTTTTACGAGAATGGATTGCTTTATATTTTTAATACGGAACTATTAAAGCAAGGAAAGCTTCTAGGAGAAAAAAACTATCCCCTGATTGTCGACCATCCTTTTGCCGAAATAGACATTGATACCGAAGCCGATTTTAAAAAGGCTGAGTTATATTTAATGCATTATACTAATTAAGAATAAACAAAGACTTTTGAACCCATACATTCAAATCGAAAACCGAAAAATAGGATCAGATTACCCACCACTTGTTATTGCAGAGATTGGTATTAACCATGAAGGATCTCTAGAAGTTGCTATGGAAATGGTGGATGCTGCACACCGAGCAGGGGCAGAGGTTGTAAAGCATCAGACGCATATTGTTGAAGACGAAATGAGCGGTGCAGCAAAGAAAGTGATTCCGGGAAATGCAGATGTTTCTATTTACGAGATTATGAAGCGTTGCGCGCTTGATGAAGCGGATGAAGTTGCCCTCAAGAACTATGTAGAGGAAAAAGGGATGATTTTTATCTCAACTCCTTTTTCTCGCGCGGCCGCAAATCGTCTAAACAAGATGAATGTTTCGGCTTATAAAATCGGTTCTGGGGAATGTAATAATTATCCCTTACTAAAGCACATCGCAGGTTTTGGCAAACCGGTCATTCTTAGCACCGGGATGAATACACTTGAAAGTGTTGCCAAAGCCGTACAAATTTTTAAAGACGCGGATACCCCTTTCGCTTTGCTGCACACCACCAATTTATATCCAACCCCAACCCATCTAGTACGTTTGGGCGCGATGACTCAACTGCATCAGGCTTTTCCCGATGTACCTTTCGGCTTATCAGATCATACCTTGAACAATAATGCATGTTTGGGTGCGGTAGCATTAGGGGCATCTATTTTAGAGCGGCATTTCACCGATAATATGCAACGCACCGGACCGGATATTGTTTGTAGTATGGACGAGAAAGCCTGTTTAGAACTTATTCAGTCGAGTAAGGAAATCTGGCTCATGCGCGGGGGCGAAAAAGCTCCGGCTAAGGAAGAGCAGGTTACCATAGATTTCGCGTTTGCAACCGTGTGTACTATTGCACCCATTCAAAAAGGTGAGGTTTTTACCGAAGCAAATATTTGGGTAAAGCGCCCGGGAACGGGAGAAATTTTAGCTGAACAGTTTGAAGATATTTTAGGCAAAAAGGCAGCAAGAGCTATTGCTGAAGATGAACAGTTGAAAGCAAGTGACGTACTTTGATTAAAAAAATAGCTTTTCTTACCGGAACTCGTGCAGATTTTGGGAAACTGAAATCGCTAATTCAAGTAATTCACGATTCAATTGACTTTGAATATGGAATTTTTGCAACCGGAATGCATTTGCTTGAGCAATATGGACTAACCGTTATTGAGATCGAAAAGGCGGGTTTCAAAAACATTCATCGCTTTCCAAATCATACTTCAGAAGCCACGATGGACCTAACTTTGGCTAAAACTATCGAGGGTTTTTCAGCGTTCTTAAAAAGAGTTGAACCAGATTTAATAATTGTTCATGGCGACCGGGTAGAAGCACTCGCAGGAGCTATAGTGGGTTCGCTTAACAATATATTAGTCGGTCACATCGAAGGAGGCGAACTTTCTGGAACTGTTGATGAACTTATTCGGCATTCGGTGAGTAAATTGAGCCATATTCATTTTGTATCTCACGAGACGGCAGCCAAACGTTTGGTGCAAATGGGCGAACTCGAGAGCAGTATTTTCAATATTGGTTCGGCTGATTTAGATGTGTTATTCAGTGATAGCTTACCTAGTCTGCAACTAGCTAAAAACTATTATGAGATTCCTTTTGAGAATTATGCGATTGTTTTATTTCATTCAATAACCACAGCTTTTAAAGAAACTATCAGTCACGCAAAGCATTTTGTTGATGCGCTTTTAAAAAGTAAAGAAAACTATATTGTTATTTATCCCAATAATGACTTAGGTTCTTCAGAAATTTTACAAGCTTATGAAGATTTTAAGGGAAATATGCGGTTTAAAATATTTCCTTCATTGCGTTTTGAATACTTTATTAGCCTTTTAAAAAATGCACAGTTCCTTATTGGAAATAGCAGCGCGGGAATTCATGAGGCTCCGTATTTAGGAATACCGACAATAAATATTGGGAGGCGCCAAGAAAATCGGGATATTGAAACCCAAAGCATCATTCATACGAGTAATGATACCGATGCTATTTTAGATGGAATCGCTCTAGCAAAAAAGGTAAATGCAGTTCCCAAAGAGCAAACCTCAAGAATTACCGCCGCTACGGGATTTATGAATGCCCTGAAGACTGAAGACTTTTGGAGGATTGATCATCAGAAACAATTTCGGGATTTATAAATTTCACCCTTGTTTTTGCAAAAATCTAAATTGTTATCAATAAGAGATTTTCAGTTAAGTTGATATCTTGCCATCTTAAAAAAAATAAATGCCCCAAACGTCAAAAACATTAGGTGTAGTAATTACCGATGGTGTAGGTTTTCGCAATTTTGTGCTCAGCACGTTCTTGACTGAAGCTGCTCATTCTTTTGAAAAAGTAATTATATTCTCAGGACTCCCTTCTTCCGCATTCCCTGAGCTTGATAAAGCTGTTTTTACGATCGTAGAACTTTCTGTTTTTACTGAAACTAAAAAGAACTGGTTTTGGCGTAAATTTAAAGAAGTTGCACACTTACAGAAACATAAATCCAATCCGGGTATTGCAGATAATTATGAGATGAATAAGGCAAAAAGCTGGAGCCCGCACGCACTTTTAGTTCGCCTGATTTATACCGTTAGTTCAGTATTTCATAGTGAAAAGAATATACTTAAGTATGAAAAATTTCAGGAGCAAAGCTTTGCACAAGACGCGACTGTAATCAAATACGGTGAAATTTTGAAGGAGTA
>Ga0207897_100639_pt1 | contig 9848 bp, 8 predicted proteins | sample LinPmetageLP42_FD_184054 | JGI IMG/M metagenome (GOLD analysis project Ga0207897, IMG submission 184054) | Marine viral communities from the Pacific Ocean - LP-42 (SPAdes) | ecosystem: Environmental > Aquatic > Marine > Oceanic | place: Pacific Ocean | collected 2010-08-27
AAAAGAGCAATAAAGGATTTACAGGAAAGTACAATGTTGAGAAACTCCTCTATTTTGAATCGAGCCCTTATGTCGAAAATGCCATTAAAAGAGAGAAACAGCTCAAAAAATGGAATCGAGCCTGGAAAGAAAATCTAATCAACGAAATGAATCCTGATTGGAACGATCTGAGTTGGATGCTAGACGAATGATGTTCCCGCGGAGCACAACATAATTAAAACTTGAATTGGATTTGAAAGATTTCCGCAGCGTACAACATAATTAAAAATTGAATAGGATTGGAGAGATTTCCGCGGAGCACAACATAATTAAAACTTGAATTGAATTGGAGAGATTTCCGCGGAGCACAACATAATTAAAACTTGACTCGAATTGGAGAGATTTCCGCCTTTGCGGAAATGACTAAAGAATATTAATATGAACAGAATAAATAAGAAATTAGAAGAAGGTAAAAAGTTGCTTTCTATATACTTCACAGCGGGTTATCCTGCGTTGGAAGACACCACAACAGTTATTGAAAAGTTAGTGGAATCCGGGGTAGATATGATCGAGATCGGTTTACCGTTTAGCGATCCATTAGCCGATGGACCTACAATTCAGGAGAGTTCTACTGCAGCTCTAAAAAACGGAATGACCACCGCAAAGCTCTTTGATCAGATCAAAGACATTAGGAAAACCGTTGATATTCCGTTGATTGTGATGGGGTATTTTAACCCGATGCTTCAGTATGGTGTTGAAAAATTCTGCGCCACCTGCGCCGAAATAGGCATAGACGGACTCATTATGCCAGATCTTCCGCTTGCGGAATATGAAGAACATTATCAAACTACTTTTGACAAATACGATCTTAAGATGATCTTCCTGATCACGCCGCAAACTTCAGATGAACGCATCAGACAGATCGATGCAGCAAGTGACGGTTTTATCTATATGGTAAGTAGCGCGAGTACTACAGGTAAAACTTCGGGCTTCAGCAATATACAAACCGATTATTTTGAGCGCATCGCTGCTTTAAATCTGAAAAATCCACAGATAGTAGGTTTTGGTATTAAAGACGAAGAGACCTTTAAGGCAGCAACGCAAACTGCGCAAGGTGCTATTATAGGTTCGGCTTTTATAAAAACCCTTACCGAAAAAGGTATTGAAGGCATTCCCGGCTTTATTAAAAGCATAAGACCCTAAGTCTTAACCTGTCTTTAGCAAGTTCTTACCATTAATTAACAACTCTACTTCTTATCTTGATATCAACAAAAAAAGAGAAAAAATATGGATAAGAAATTTGAAAGAAAAGTAGATCAAAAGAACCCTACAAACCCAACAGGCAACAGAAATGAAGCCACCAATAAAGTAGATATTGATGAGAAAACCATCAAAGATCAACAAAACAAACATTAATGGTTTGTAAGACCAACCAAAAATAAAAAAGCCGATTTAGAAGTTCTAAATCGGCTTTTTTATTGGATTCTTATTCTAGTATTCGATGCGGTTTTCAACGATCTTATAAGTCGGATCTTCCATAATATTTACGTCAATTATGGCTTCTGCATTTTTTAATAATCGAATGCAATCTTTACTTAAGTAGCGTAAATGCACCTTTTTACCAATTTTATGGTAGCGCTGCGTGATCACATTTAAGGCTTCAATCGCAGACATATCAGAAACGCGGCTTTCTTTAAAATCAATGATCACCTCTTCCGGATCATTTAGTACGTCAAACTTTTCAATAAAATTAGTGGTAGAAGCAAAAAACAACGGACCAAAAATTTCATAATGCTTGATACCATCTTCATCTATATATTTTCGGGCTCTAATGCGTTTAGCACTTTCCCAGGCAAAAAACAACGCAGAAAGAATCACACCTACTAAAACCGCTAACGCCAGGTTATGCAAGATAACTGTGATTACCGCTACGATGATCACCAAGAAAACATCTTTTTTAGGAACTTTATTTACAATTTTTAAACTCACCCACTCAAAAGTTCCTATCGCTACCATAATCATTACACCTACAAGAGCCGCCATAGGCACTTTTTCAATAACCGGAGCACCAAACAGAACAATAAGCAGTATGGTGAGCGCCGCAACAATACCAGAAAGTCTTGCGCGAGAACCCGCAGAAAGGTTTACTAAAGTTTGTGCGATCATCGGGCAACCTCCCATCCCAAAGAAAAATCCGTTAAGCATATTAGAACTTCCCTGAGCAATGCACTCCCGGTTACCATTACCTTTTGTTTCGGTGATCTCATCTACCAGATTCAACGTAAGTAAACCTTCGGTTAGACCTACTGCCGCCATCACCATAGAATAGGGCGCAATGATCTTTAAGGTTTCAAAGGAAATAGGAATTTCCGGGATATGAAATGGAGGAAAACCACCACTTACCGAAGCGATATCTTTTACTGTCTTGGTGTCGATTCCGAAGAAATATACCAACGCAAAAACCACAATAATCGCAACCAATGAAGAAGGTACAGCTTTTGTTAATTTTGGAAGAAAAATCACGATACCAATGGTAAGTGCGACCAATACTGCCATTATTAAAAGTGGCGTACCGGTTAACCACGCGATCTCACCGTTTACAATGGTTTTAAATTGCTTGATCTGCGACATAAAGATCACAATCGCCAGACCGTTTACAAAGCCAAACATCACTGGGTGCGGCACAAGCCTGATGAATTTACCCAGTTTAAACAAACCTATAAAAATCTGTATCACTCCGGCTAATGCCACCGCTGCCAAAACATATTCCAGTCCATTAGAATTCATCAATGCGATGAGCGTGATCACCGTAGCTCCTGCCCCTCCCGAAATCATTCCCGGTCTTCCGCCAAAAATCGCTGTGATCAAACCCGCAATAAAAGAAGCGTACAAGCCCATTAATGGCGGAAAACCCGCCAGAATAGCAAAAGATAACGACTCGGGTATCATCGTCATCGCAACCGTCAAACCTGCTAATACTTCTGTTTTATAATTAACCTTTTGAGTCAGATCAAATAAGTTGAATACTTTTTTCATGAAGGTAGTTTAATGCCTGTAGCGTAGATTTTATAAGTACTTTTTGAATTAAATTAATTGATAAAGAACTAATATAAAATCCCGAAATCACTGGGATTTAACCTGTTATTACTCTTCTCAATTTGGCTGCAAAAATAGCCTTTTTAATGAGAACGCATACCGATACAGACGCCCATTACCATTTAAGAAACTCAGGTTTCCGTATTCAATTTCCACTATAAGGATTTCGTAAAACCTGAGTAACCCTTTTCTCCCTAAACTCTCGTTAAACTTATACTAATGAGCGGTAGTGATACTGCAGGCATGTGCCAAAGTCTTATTTTCGTATAAAATCAATTACTATGAAAACATACCTCTATATTCTTGCCGGGCTACTAACGCTAACCGGCTGTAAAAATGACAAATCTGTTTCTGAAGATAAACAGGATGAACTTGCAGATAATGGTCCTGTAACCGTTGAGACGACAGTGGGTCCTTTAGAACTTCCTGCTCCTTTTGCTTCTGAATCTGTAACCAAACAAAGTAAAGTCGTTGAATGGCCTGCCGGAACAACTCCTATTGCTGCCGAAGGTTTTAAAGTGGAACGCTTTGCCGATTCACTGAAGCATCCCCGATGGACTTACGTAGCGCCTAACAACGATATTTTTGTTGCTGAATCTAACACTAAAGACAGCGCCAACCGCATTACTTTATTGCGTGACACTAATGCTGATGGGAAAATTGACGAACGCTTTATTTTTAAAGAAGACCTCAACCAGAACTTTGGAATGCTCGTCTTGAATGGTTCATTTTACATTGCAAACACCGATGGCTTGTACCGCTTTCCATACACCGAAGGACAAACCAAGTTGGAAGGTGAAGGCGAGAAAATCGTTGAACTTTCAGCAAGTGGTTACAACAACCACTGGACGCGAAATATTATCACTAACGAAGCCGGAGATAAGATCTATATTTCGGTAGGATCGGCGAGTAATGTGGGCGAACAAGGAATGGAAAAAGAAGAGCGCCGCGCCAATATTCTTGAAGTGAATCCTGACGGTAGCGGAGAAATTATTTATGCATCCGGACTTAGAAATCCTGTAGGAATGGATTGGAATCCGGTGACCGGAGATCTATGGACCGCTGTAAACGAGCGCGATGAATTAGGAAACAACCTAGTTCCCGATTATGCAACGAGCGTTAAAAAAGGCGGCTGGTACGGCTGGCCATACAGCTATTACGGGCAGATCAATGATCCGCGATGGGAAGAAGAACCGCATCAGGATTTTGTTGATAAAGCCATTATTCCTGATGTGCCTCTAGGGCCGCACACTGCTTCATTAGGTTTTACCTTTTACACCGCAGATCAATTCCCCAAAATGTATCAAAACGGTGCTTTTGTAGGTCAACACGGGTCTTGGAACCGCGAACCCTTTTCTGGTTATAAAGTGGTCTTCATCCCTTTTGAAAATGGAATTCCTAAAGAACCTGTTGACTTTTTAACCGGTTTTGTTCCTGACGAAAACGGGAATGAAGTTTACGGGCGCCCGGTGGCAACCACAGTTGCTCCTGATGGTTCCTTATTAGTAAATGATGATGACGGCGGAGTGATCTGGCGTGTTTCTGCAAAATAAACCACCTCAGGGCAAGCCCTTGAGGCATTGTTTGGAAACGAACATTCAATTTCGAGGCAAGCCTCAGAGTATTTGACCCTTTGGCGGTGGCATTAAACTACCTCAAAGTAAGCTTCTTGGTATTTTGCCCTTTGGCGGTGCCAATGATGTACGTTTTAGTATTTTTGAAATTCACGTGAATTTCCATTCTCGATTATCGAGTACTTTATGAAAAATATATATTTAGGTCTGCTGTTGTTTTCGGGCTGTGTATTCGCGCAGGAGGAAACAATAGCAGATTCTGTTTCTGTACGTAACAGTTTAGGCGAAGTTATCATCACCTCCACCCCTATTGAGGATCAAGTGCAACAGATCCCGGCTGCAGTAAATGTCATTACAGCTGACGATTTTAAGCGTGGTGACCAACTTTCTATCGCTAATGAACTCAATAAAAATCCGGGAATTCAAATGCAGCAAGGTGCGTTAAACACCAGCCGCATCAGCATTCGCGGTTTGGGTGCTCGAAGTCAATATTCTACAAATCGTGTAAAAGCCTATGTTGAAGGCATCCCGCTTACGACCGGCGAAGGAGAAACCACTTTAGAGGATCTAGACCTCAACTTGATCGAACGTATGGAGATCATTAAAGGTCCAGCCAGCAGCAGCTACGGCGCCGGATTAGGGGGCGCGATCAATATTTCGGTAATCAAACCCAAGACGACTTCGGTGAGTACAAATGGTCTCGCAGGCTCTTATGGCTTGTTTAAAAATGGTATTACCGCCGCTTTAGCTTCCGGTCTAACTAACGGATTTATCAGCTATAATCATCTCGAGAAAGACGGTTTTAGAGCCAACAGCAATTACAACCGAAACACGCTTACCGCGTATGCCAAAACACAACTTAATGAAATGAGTTCGCTTTCTTTCTTCGGAAATTATACGCGTTTAAAAGCATTTATCCCAAGTTCTGTAAATGCCGAAACTTTGCAAAACAGTCCCGAAGATGCTGCATTTACTTGGGCGCAAGCGCAGGGTTATGAATCCTATGACAAAGCTTTAGCCGGACTGGCTTACAAATGGAACATTAATGCTAACAACACCTGGCAAACCAGTGTTTTTGCCAATTATCGCGATGGGTATGAGCCACGGCCTTTTGATATTCTTGATGAAGATTCTTTTGCATTTGGAATTCGTAGCAGTTTAAAATCACAATTCTCGGTTTTTAATATTCCGGCGAAAAGCAGTATTGGCGTTGAATATTTTGATGAGCATTATCAAGCGCAACTTTTTGAGAATTTATACGAAGAAAATAATGGTAACGGAAGTCTTGAAGGCAATCGCTTTAGCGATCAGGAACAAGATCGCAAATACTTAAATCTTTTCGCCCAACTAAGCCTTCAGCTCACAGCAAAACTAAAGGCTGATTTAGGACTGAATTATAATCACAGTCGTTACATTCTTGATGATTACCTCAACGAGTCTAATGTAGACAACAGTGGCGTGTACACCTATCCCCGAATCTTTTTGCCACAAGCCGGTTTGAGTTACGAAGCAGCTTCCGATAAATTTATTTATGCTTCGATAAGCCGCGGGTTTTCTTTACCCACAGTTGCAGAAACGCTGACTCCCGAAGGCGCTATAAACCCAGAAATCAAACCTGAAATCGGTTTTAATTACGAACTGGGATTGAAAGCCCAATGGTTGGATAAAAGACTCTATACCGAACTTGCTTTGTACACCGTGCAAGTAAACGATCTACTCGTCGCAGAACGTGTGGGTAATGATCAATACGTAGGTCGTAATGCAGGCGCTACCGATCATAATGGGGTTGAATTATTACTAAATTATCGCACCTCCTTCAGCGCAAACTGGTCGCTTCAGCCTTATGGTTCCTTAGCGCTAAATGATTATTCGTTTGATCAATTTGTAGATAATGACGAAGATTATAGCGGAAATGACCTGACCGGAGTCGCAGATCAGGTGATCAATCTCGGTCTGGATGTTGCTTTCAAAAACTGTTTTAAGTTCAACATCAATTACCGCCACACCGGAAGCATTCCCTTAAATGATGCAAATACGCTTTACAGCAACGCTTATGATCTGGTCAACTTAAGAACAGACTACAGTTTCACTCTTATTTCAAACTTAAAAACTCAGGTTTTTGCAGGAATTAATAATGTGTTTGACACCGCTTATGCCGCTCAAATTTTGCCTAATGCTACCGGTTTTGGCGGAGCCGAACCACGTTACTATTATCCCGGTGAACCTATAAATTTCTATGCCGGATTAAATTTTACACTTGATTAATTCCTGTTACTTAGATGCGATTAATTGTCTTCGGGAAGTGCAGTCTCCTCTTCTTCAAACTTTTTAAGTTCGGCTCTAAACGCGTTACTTAACTTCATCAAAGCATCCAGAAGATCCAATTGACGTTCTGTCTGCAATAAATCTCCCGGCAATTGCATAGCGTCACAAAACTCAAAAAACAGGTTTTGATAGTAAGGCTCTATTTGCAATTGCTCGTTTAAAAACCTTTGATCAAAATAAGAATCTGTAGCAAATAGTACCTGATACTGCTCATAGGTAATAGGAGCGTACTCCTTTTTTTGCTTAGATGGGTCTTTCTGAAACAATCCTATAAATCGCTTAGCAAGCATGATGAAGTCTATCCCGTTAGTATCGTATTTAGGCCGGTACGCCTGCGGGTTTTGCTTAACGTCATTGCGCACCATCTCATTTACCTTTGCATTGTATTCCTCCTGATCAAACTTTTTTTCCTTTGGCGCTTCGGTAAGTCTAACTTCTGCTAATTCGTTAAGGCTCTCTTTGAGTTCAACCACCCACACTTGCTCTAGTTGGTATTTTTCAATCAGAAACACCTGCGTTTCCATAAACGGCGCACTAAAAACCAGCGAGTCGTTGAGGCGCGCAGCGATACTAAAATCTCCTCCGTCAGTTGTGACAGTACTCTTATTTTGAGTTCTGTTTTCTACTAAAACGCCGGGAACACGTTTGTCGCCGGCATAAACTTTACCGCTGGTATTTTGAGCGAGCAATGAAGCTGTACTCAGCAAAAGGAAAATTGATAGGAAGATCTTAATCGTCATAACTGCGTTTAGATTACGCAAAGTACTTTTAATTTAAAGTTTCTTGCGACAACTTATGAAACTCTTTACTCCGTTTTAACAGATAGTCCAGAAAACGTATCTGATTTTTTTCCTGAAGCAAACGGGCATCTATATGTTGACTCTCACAGTAATCAAAAAACATACCCTCTTCTTTGGCCGTGATTTCTAATTGGTTTCTCAACAGGTTTTCATCAAAAAATGCATCAGTCTTAAAGAAGGCTATCAACTCTTCAAGCTCAAGAATCCTAAAGCGATTGGGATCTGGTTTCTCTTTTGTGCCGCTGCGAATTTCCTTCCACAGCATTTTGCCTAAAGCATAAAAATTAATACCCGAAGAGGTGGGCGCCGCGGTATACATCCCGGGATTTTCCTGAATATCTTTTTGCAGCCAAGTATTAAAGTTCTTATCGTACTCTTCTACGCTAAACTCTTTGATCTTGCTCGTGGTGCTGGTAAGTCGTACCTCGTCTAACTGATTTAAAACTTCTTTGAGTTCTACTACCCATTTTTCCTTAAGCTGATAAGGTTCAATTTTAATCTTTTGAGTACCAAAAAAGGAAGCACTAAAAATAAGCGTATCGCCCACGTTTGCATCAATCTCAAAGTTCCCCCATTTGTTGGTAGAGACCATTTTATCTTGGGTGGTGTTGATAATGAGTACGCCTTCTTTAGTTTTATCTTCTGCATAGACTTTACCTGAAGTAGTCTGTGTATAAGATTTGATTCCGAAGCAAATGATAAGCAGGCACGTAAAAATTTTGTACATAAAACTAGGTCTGTTTTCAAAAGACCTCATTTTTGCAGGAGTGTTGCAGGCAGTTACACCCGTACTGCATCTGGCACTAAGCCCGTGTAGTCACCCCCATTGCGAATCACATCGCGTACGATAGAAGAAGATATATAACTTTTACCTGAAGAGGTAAGTAAGAATACGGTTTCGATCTGAGACAGCTTTCTATTAGTATGTGCAATGGCCTTCTCAAACTCAAAATCTGCCGGATTACGCAAACCTCTTAAAATAAAACCCGAATCAGTTTTATTACAAAAATCAACGGTGAGGCCTTGATACGTCATCACTTTGATCTTAGGTTCGTTTTTAAAAGATTCGGTTAAAAAATGCTCGCGCTGCTCCAGACTAAACATATATTTTTTGTCTGCGTTTACCCCGATCGCCAAAATGATCTCATCAAAAAGCTTTAAGCCTCGCTCAATGATATCATAATGTCCTAAAGTAAGTGGATCAAATGATCCCGGAAATACAGCGCGTTTCATAACAAGTGGTTTTTCAGTCTTTCAAAAATACTTATAAAGCAAGACTTCTCTCTTAAATCGCTTGTTCAATTACATTATCAAATAATTCAGGTAAACTAATCCCTGCTACTTTTGCTTGCTGCGGAATGATACTCGCAGGGCTCAACCCCGGCGTAGTATTGACTTCTAAAAAGTGCGGTTCGCCGTTGTGAAAAATAAATTCCGCTCGGGTGAGGCCTTTCAATTTTAAGATCTTAAATACCTTTTCTGCTTCGCGTTGTACGGCTTGGGTCTGAGCATCGGTAATTCTTGCCGGTGTGATCTCCTGGCTTTTACCTTCATATTTAGCTTGATAATCAAAGAAGTCATTATCGCTCACAATTTCGGTAACCGGAAGCGCCATCACCTTCCCTTGATAGTTGAGTACGCCCACCGAAACTTCGGTTCCCTCGAGAAAAGATTCGATAATGATCTCATCATCTTCTTTAAACGAAACCTCGATTGCGGCTTCAAGCTCCTCCTCGGCATACACTTTAGAAACTCCAAAGCTACTTCCTGCTTTATTGGCTTTTACAAAACATGGCAATCCTACTTTAGCGACAATTGCCGAAGTGTCAATAAGGTCTCCTGTATTTAATAAATAATTGGTTGCCGTTTTTATTCCGTAAGCTTTCAACACACTTATGCAGTCGCGTTTATTAAAGGTAAGCGCGGCCTCATAATAATTACATGCTGTTTGTGGGATACCCAGCAAATTCAAATACGCCTGCAAAATGCCATCTTCACCCGGTGTACCGTGAATGGTATTAAACACACAGTCAAAAGTGATTTTAGTCCCTTCTAAATTTATTGAAAAATCATG